>Ga0172372_10006995_pt1 | contig 15245 bp, 9 predicted proteins | sample LakKiv5m_2_FD_114544 | JGI IMG/M metagenome (GOLD analysis project Ga0172372, IMG submission 114544) | Freshwater microbial communities from Kabuno Bay, South-Kivu, Congo - kab_092012_9.5m | ecosystem: Environmental > Aquatic > Freshwater > Lake | place: Democratic Republic of the Congo...
AGGGGACTGGGGGTCCAGTCGGCACCGGTCCTGTTTGCCAACGGGGCGAGGATGGAGGGTGGGGAGGCCATCCGGAAGGCGTTGCGGACGCCGTTGCCAAAGCCACCGCCGTCGTGGGCGGAGATGCCGGTGGAGATTCTGGATCTCGACCTTCGGACGGCACCGGCCCGTGGTCCGGTGGAGGCACCCGTGACGATCATCGAGTTCACGGACTTCCGGTGCGGGTTCTGTCGCATCCATTCCCGGACCTTGTCGGAACTGGAGGCGGCGTTTCCTGGAAAGGTGCGTCGGGTGTTCAAGAACTATCCCTTGTCGCGTGAGCCGGAGGCGATGCTGCCGCATCTGGCCGGGATGGCGGCGGTGGACCAGGGAAAGTTCTGGGAGCTTCACCATTCGATCATGAACCGGCCGGTGGCAGGGGAGGAAGACCTGCTCGGGCGTGCGGCGCAGCTCGGGATGGATACAAACCGGCTGGCGCAACGCTGGGCGGAAGCAAGCGTCGCCGCACGGGTGGATCGCGATGGGCAGGAAGGGCAGGGGTTGGGGATCCAGGCGACCCCGACGACGTTCATCAACGGGCGTCGGGTGACGGGACGCCATTCGATCGAGACCTTGAAGGGTTATGTGCGCGGGGCACTGGGGTTGGGGACCGAGGTGGGGACGGAAGGCGTATCGGGACTGGAGCCGGACAGTACGAGCCTGGGACCGAAGGATGGAGCGGTTTATGTCGAGGTGTTCGTGGATCTGTCGGAGAAGGGGAGCAAACACTTGCTGGAGCGGGTGCAGGCGTTTGCTCGGGAGCGGCCGTCGGTCCGGGTGGAGTTCCGGAGCGTTGTGCGGACGAACGTGCCGGGGTCAGTGATTTTGCAGGAGTTGGCGCTGGCGGGGGCCGAGCAGGGGCGTTTCTGGGAGTGGTGCGGTGCGCTGGCGCGGGAGGAGGTCGTGCCGGCACCGACGCGGTGGGTCGAGATGGCGCGTGGTTTGGGAATGGACGTGGTGAAGCTGGAGCAATCGATGCGGGAATACCGGTACCGGGCGCGGATCGAGGCGGATGTGGCGGAAGCGTTGGATCGCGGGCTTGCGGGGGGAGTCGTGGTGATGAACGGGACCCTGTTCCGGGGCGAGCCGACGCTGGAGAACCTGGCGAGGCATATGGATGAGCATGCGTGCTGCGGGAAGGCGTTGGATTTTGAGAGGCCGAAGGTCTTGCCAGGGAGGTAAGGGGGGGAGATTCAAGATTCCTTCTTCCCCAGCCTCCTGACGTCGTCTGCTACGTCGAGGAGGGGTAGCCAACTACTGAGGTGACGAGGCTGGTTCGTTGCTAGGTCGGGAGGGGGGGGCAGAAGGGTCTTGCGGGAAGGAGCGGGGAAGCGGGAGGGTACGAGGCGTGATTGGAATGAACCGGCGGATATTTCGCGGGTGGCTGGCACTGGCAATGGGGTTGGTGTGCGGGTGTGTGGGTCGCGGATGGGCGCAGGGATTCCGGATCACCGGGATCGAGGCAAGGGACGGGCGCATCGCGGTCCGTCATGAGGCGAGCGGCGGATTCCATCACCTGCTTCAGCGCGTGGACTTGCGGACCGGGGCGCAGACGGTGGTGGGAGTGGGGGCGAGCGTTTCGGGCACAGGGTTGCTCGAGGATGCGAAGCCGCCGGCCGAAACCGGTTACTACCGGGTGACCCGGGTGCCGAACGAGGTGCCGGGCGATTCGGATGGCGACGGGATCGACGACCTGTATGAAGCGGCGCGGCCGGGATACAACCCTCTCGATCCGGGGGATGCGTTGCAGGTTTCCGGTCCGACGGGTCGCACGCGGTTGGAGGATTACCTCAGGGATGAGTCGAACCTCGCGTTGTATCCCTATCTGGTGGGGCGCGGGATCCACGACGTGACGGGGCCGGCGGCGGACGGCGGGATGATGGGATATGCGGAGGGCGACCAGCGATCGGAGGGCCTCCATGATCGTCAGTGGGCGCGGGCATTCATCGCGGCGGGTCGTGGGGATGGGGCCCCGAGGGTGGTGTTCGTGGTGCTGGACGCGGGGCAGGTGTTCCATTCGATCACGCAGGGGGTGCACGAACGGTTGCAGGCGGACGACGAGCTGAAGAAGTTCTATTCGTATGCGAACATCGTGTTGAGCGCGACCCACACGCATGGCGGGGCAGGTGGGCATTCACACCATGTGTTGTACAATGCGACGATCGGTGGGTTCTCGTGGCAGACGCAGGACGCGTTGGTGCACGGCATCTACATGGCGATCAAGAAGGCGCATCGGAACCTGGCGCCCGGGCGGATCCTGATGACGGAGGGGAAGCTCGAGAACGCGAACGAGAACCGGCAGGTGGATCAGTTCCAGCAGAATCCGGAAGTGACCTCGCCGTCGTTGACGAATCCGTTCGGGAAGGACAATCGCGACACGACCATGTTTTGCCTGCGGTTTGAGCATTCGAACCGACGGGAGATCGCGATGTTCAACTGGTTCCCGGTGCACGGCGTGTCCTACTCCAAGCAGAACCGCCTGCTGACCGGGGATAACAAGGGCTATGCGGCCTACCTGTTCGAGCAGGCGAAGGGGGCGCTGTATCCGGGACATGGGCGGTATGCGGAGTCCACGGGATTCGTGGCGGGATTCGCGAATTCGAATCCGGGGGACCTGACGGCGAACCTGCGGAACAGCGAGCCGGGTGGTTGGCCGGGGAACGGGGAGGACGACGAGAAGCGCGCGACGAAGATCGGGCGGCGACAGTATGAGAAGGCGATGGCGCTGTACCAGGGGGAGACGACGCGGGTGCACGGGCCGGTTGATCATCGGCACCTGTATGTCGACATGACCTCGGTGCCCGTGAATCCGCCGGAGTTGTTCCCGTACAACCAGCCGGAGGTTGGGTTTCGTGGGGACAAGGAACGGCCGCCGTGGTCCACGTACACCGGTGCGTTGGGGGTGGATTTCGCCCGCGGGACGTTGGACGGCGAGGCGATGTCGCAGGAGTTGATCGATGCATTCCGGGTGGCGAACGGGATCTTTGAGGACCCGATCACGGACGAGTTCGAGCGCCGGCATTTCCCGAAGGAGGTGCTGTTGACGACGGGGACGACGGCGATCGAGGGGTTGACCTGGACGCCCCAGACGCTGCCGGTGTCGATCCTGCGGATCGGGAACCTTGCGATCCTGGCGGTGCCGGCGGAGTTCACAGGGATCGCGGGATACCGGCTCAGGCAGACGGTGGAAGCGATCCTGCCGCCGGGGACACGGACGATCTTGGCCGGCTTGGCGAACGACTACTCGGGATACGTCACGACATACGAGGAATACCTGCACGAGACTCGGAGTGCGGGAGGATTGCCGGTCCAGAGCTATGAGTCGGCTTCGACGCAGTTCGGGGCGTTCACGCTGGCGGCTTACCAGACCAAGTTTTCGGAGATGGCGACGGCGATGGTGCGGGGAACCGGGGTGGCCTCAGTGCCGATGCCGCGGACGCAGGAGCCTGTGGGGATCTTGTTGCGGGCGATCGACCCGATCCTCGACCTACCGCCGTTGCCGCAGGCGCGCCCGGCGGAGTTGAAGGGCAAGGGGGGGTGTCCGGAAGGGCAGTTCTGGGACGTTTGGACGGGCTACTGCTGGAGTTGTCCGGGGGGATACAACCGGACGGTGTTTGCGGTGACTGCGGGCAATGCCTGCGAACAGGTGATTCCGGCGGCGGTATCGGGGGCGACGCGATTCAACGGGCTCTGTCCGCCTGGGCAATTCTGGGATCTGCTGACCGGCGCGTGCTGGAGTTGTCCGTCGAGCTTCGATCGTACGGTCTTCCCGGTGACCGGGGGGGCGGCGTGCGAACGGGTGATTGCTGCGGTGCTGGCGGCGGCTTCGCGGCATGATCCCTACGCGTGCGAGGCGCGTGGGGCAGGGTGGTTCCTGGACATCGGGCGCAACGAGTGTTGGACGTGCAACGGCTGGGTACGGAACCTGAATCCGGTGACGAGTTCGGAGGCATGCACCGGGCCACTGGCGGCGTTCGGCGATCTCGTGATCGATCCCGTCTGGCTACGCCCGGTGGGCGAGCGGGTGTACGGGATCGGCCAGCAGGTGCAGGTGAGCTTCTGGGGTGCGCATCCGAAGAACGTGTTCGGGACGGTTGGAGCGCGCCGGGTGGATCAACTTCCGACCTTCCTGGATGTGCAGCGTTGGAACGGGGTCCTGTGGGAGACGGTGCGGACGGACGCCGACTGGGACACGACCTTCCGGTGGGAGCGGGTGGGCTTGGCGGCCTCGAAGCTCACCGTGGGTTGGTTGCCGGGGCCAGCTACGGAGCCGGGGACCTATCGGATCCTGCATCGCGGGTTTGCGCTGAAGGAGGGCGGAGCGGTGGAGCCGTATCGGGGTGAGTCTCCGACGTTCGAGGTGCGGCGATGAGGGGGGCGCGCTGGATGAAGCGGGCGGTTCCCTGGATTGCGGCACTGGCCGTGGGCGGCGGGGGACGAACGGGGATGCTGGCGCACCCGGGTCATGATCCACGCAACGCGCCGGTCCCCACGGAGGCGGTGGCGGTGGTCTTCTCGGATTTCCATGAACCGGCCTGCGGGAAGGTGAACGCCTTGCTGGATCAGTTGGCGGAGGTCCGGCACCTGCAACTGCAACGGGTGTTCAAGCATGCGCCGGTGAAACCGGAGGCGTGGTCGGCGCACGAGGCCGTGATGGCGGCGGGGGCCCAGGGAAAATTCATGGGCATGCACGACGCGCTGTTTGCCCGGAAGCGCGACGGAGTGGAGGTGTTGGAAACGATGGCGCGGGAACTGGGACTGGACCTGGAACGATTCTCCCGGGACCTGAACGAGCATCGGTTCGCGCCTGGCGTTCGGCGGGATCTGTTGGAGGCGCGGGCGATCGGCGTGACGACGGTTCCGACCGTCTTCCTCAACGGGGTGCGCCTCGACGGTATTGAGCAACTGGAGGCGTATGTGAAGACCGTCTCGCAGGTGCCGGTGGAGGTGCCTGCCGAGCTCCCCAGCTCCTCGAAGCAGGCAGGAACGCGTTGACGGGTGGATGGTGTATCGGCGACTTGGCCACCCCGCATTTTGTGTGGGCAGGATTGAGATGCATCCTCGAAGGCCTGGCCCGAAAAACGGAGGGGCGGCTGTACGGGCGCCTGGAGGTCGGGGAGGATTCACGATTGCGGATCCACGGTTCCAACGGCAAGTCGATGGCGTCGGGGAATGGAGCCCAACCGGCGATGATCCTGAACCGGGGCGTCGTGACATGGCAGGGGTCGGCGATGGGCGGATGGGATGCCTCGCGCCTGGTCAACGAGGGCCGATGGGAACTCGAACAGGATGGCGAGATCATGGGCTATTGCTGCGGCGGAGGCCCGGCCACGCTGATCAACCACGGCGTCCTGGCCAAGACCGGGGGGACCGGGGTGACCACCCTGGATACGGTCAATCTGGACCAGCGTGGGGTTGTGTCGGCGGCCTCCGGCGTGTTGCAACTCTCCTATCATTCCTCGTGGGCGGCGGGGAGCCGGGTGGAAGGATTGGGCACGGTCGCGTTGACCGGCGGGAACATGACCGCGGCGGGTCTGGTAACGCTCAGTGTGCCATTGGAGGTGGCCGGAGCCAACCTGGTGGGAGACCTGGCGGTCGTGGGGTCGGCTCCCCTGCGCTGGAAGGCTGGGCGGCGATACGCCTTCTATTCGGTTGCCACCGACAAGGCCGGGAATCGGGAGGAAGCCCCGTTGCAACCGGATGCCGTCACGCGGGTGAACCTCGCGAACGTGGCGCCGACCATTGCTGCCGTGGATCCGGTGTCGGTAGACGAGGGCAGTCCGGTGACCGTGCAGTTGTCGGGCAATGATCCCGACCTGCCATCACAGACGCTGACGTGGTCGCTCGGCTCCGAGGCTCCGGCGGGCGTGGTGATCGAGCCGGCGACCGGGCGGTTGACCTGGGAAACGGGCGAGGGGAACGGACCCTCCGTGGTCGAGTTCCGCGTGATGGTCCGGGACAATGGCGTGCCGGCGTTGTCCGCCACGAACACGGTGCGGATCACGGTTCGGGAGGTGAATCGGGCCCCGGTCCTGCTGGATGTGGCCGACAGGCAGGTGAACGAGGGACAGGTCTTGAGCTTCGCCTTGGCAGCCGTGGATGCCGATCGGCCCAGCCAGTCGCTGACGTTCCGGTTGGAGGGAACCGTTCCCGCGGGAATGACGGTCAACCCGCTGACCGGCGTCGTGCGTTGGGTGCCGGGGGCGGCGCAGGGCGGGCGCACGTATGGCGTCACCGCCCGTGTGACCGACAACGGGGTGCCGCCGCTGTCGGCGTCGACGACGTTCCGCGTGGCGGTGCGAGACACGCAGGGTGATTTCGCCCTGCGCCTGGGAACCACGAATGTCCTGCGGGGTGGCTCGGCTTCGATCCCGGTGGACCTGGAGACGCCGCTGGAGTTGCGCGCGCTGCGGTTCGGGCTTTCGGTGCCGGTGACGGCGCTGGAGGCGTTGCAACTGGTGCCCATTGCCGTCGAGTTGGGAACGGCCACGGTGGTCCCAGATGGGCCGGGGCATTCACGGTTGGAGTTCACCGCCGCCAATGGGGCCACGTTCCTGGGAGCCCAGCGGCTCGCCCAACTGGGCTTCACGGCCCCGGCGGGTGACGAGTCCGTTGCGTTGCGACTCGCGCCGGAGTCCGTGGAAGCCGTGCGTGTGGATGGCGTGGTGATCACGCGGCCGCGCGTGGTCCCGGGACGGGTGTTCGTGCTCGGCGATGCGCCGTTGCTCGATCTGGTCGTACGCGGCGCGACGGCGGAGATCCACGTCTATGGACGCGCCGACCTCCGGTATGAGGTGGAGCCAACGGCGGCACTGGAACCGGGAGCGACGTGGGTGTCGGAAGGAGCTCATACCTCCACAGGCGATGTGTGGGTGATTCCCTTCACGCCCGCGCCGTCTGGCGACGGGTACTTCCGGAGCCGGCGATTGCCTTGAGGTGAGGATGCTCACGTCCTGGACGCCCGAACGGGGAGGCGACGTTCCCGTCGCCGTGACTCAGACCTGTCCGGGGCGATGAGGACATCGCCGCCCCGGAGCCACGCTTGCGGGGGGCAGAGTCTTCTTTGCCATCGGCGTGTGGTTGGGTGAGATTGCCGACATGGAAAAGTCACCTGAGATCGGACTGAAGAAGGCATCCCGTGAAGGGGTGATCGACGTGTTGCAGGGCGTGCTCTCGGACCTCCTGGTTCTGGGAGCCAAGACGCGTGCCGCGCACTGGGGTGTGTCGGGCCTCCACTTCCATTCGCTGCACGAGATGTTCGGGGAGCAGTACGCCGCGATCGAGTCGGAGATGGATGAGGTCGCGGAGCGGATCCGCGCGCTGGGTGGTTACCCGGTGGCCACCGTGGGCGGGTTGTTGGGAGGCGCGCGTCTGGCGGACACGGATGTGGTCCGGATGGGTGCGTCCGAAATGGTGGGTGCCTTGCTGTCGGATCATGAAGCCCTGATCCGGACCCTGCGTGCCGGAGCGCGTGCGGCGGATGAGAAGTTCGACGACGCCGGGACAAACGACTTTCTCGTCGGCCTCATGGCTGCACACGAGAAGACTTCGTGGATGCTGCGGGCCTCGGCGGTCTGACAAGGTAGACGACGTGAGGAGGCTGTGGGTGGGAGAAGTGCCGAGCTTGAAGTTTCAAGATTCAAGCCTGACCTCGTCATGGAGATCCTGGCATCTGGGAACTGGCACCTGGGAACTCGCTTTAACCCAGCCTCGTGACCTCGTCTGCTACGCGTGAGGGGGTAGCAGACGACGTGAGGAGGCTGGGGATGGAAGAAGTTCCAAGTTTGAAGTTTCAAGATTCAAGCCTGACCTCTGTCACCGAAAGTACTCACACGTGCGGTATCCAGGTGCAGTGACCGTGAGCGGCGCGATGGGTGATGATGCGAAGCACTATCAGGAGAAGCACATCCGGCAGGCTATCGAGAAGGTGCAACAATGAAGATCTGCGACCAATACCATAAGTGGGTCGAGTGGAGTGAGGAGGATCAGGTTTATCTGGGGAAATGTCCTGATCTCATCACTGGGATCCATGGGGATGATCCCGTTCGCCTGTATGCCGAACTTTGTGAGGTGGTTGAGGAGGTTGTGGCACATCTCGAAGCCTCTGGGCGGCCTTTGCCCGTGCCGATGACCCGACCCATGCGTGAAGTCGCTTGATTGGCATGGACTCAGCCTCGTGACCTCGTCTGCTACGATTGAAGGAAGTAGCAGACGACGTGAGGAGGCTGGGGATGAAGAACCCAGTTCCCAGGATCCAGTCTCCTTGGTTTCAGCCTCGTGACCTCGTCAGCTACGGTCGGCTTCAAACTTGAAACTGAAATCTTGAAACTCCGAGCAGGTTGCGGTGGGGGCTGGGATTCGCGCAGGATCTGGACATGGATCCATCGTGGGAGAGCACTGATCTGGAGGGGGTGTGGGCGGTCGTCTGGCGGGAGTTGGAGAAGGCCGCGCGGACACCGGGGAATGCGTGGCGCACGCCGGTGTTGGCAACCGCCGGGGATTCCGGTGGCGGTCGGGTGGTGGTGTTGCGGCAGTCGGTGGAGGAGGCGCGGGAGCTGACATTCCACACGGACCTGCGCGCGCCGAAGGTGTCGGCCCTGCGGACTTCGCCGTGGGTGACGTGGGTCTTCTATGAACCGCGGACGCAGGTTCAGCTGAGGGTTCGCGCGGCGGCGACGATCCATGCCGGGGACGCGGTGGCGGCTGAGGCGTGGGAGCGGGTGCCCCCGGGATCACGGAAGAACTATGCGACCGCGGAAGCGCCGGGGACCGAACGTCCGCATCCGATGGCGGGCGAGTATCTGGAGAAGACCGGGGTGGAACGGTTCGCGGTGGTCCGCACGGTGGCGAATGTCGTGGATTGGTTGTGGCTCGCGGAAGGAGGGCATCGGCGGGCACGGTGGGAATGGAACGGTGCGATCTGGGTGGGACGCTGGGTGACGCCGTAGACGAAGTTTGGGATGGCCGGCTCGGTGGCAGGACCGGATGTTTGGGGCATGCCGGTTTCCGTGGGTTACTGGGTTTGCCTGTGTTTGGCGGTGCTTCTGGGAGGAAGCGCTGCGGTGCGGACGTGGATTGGAGGCGCGCGATGGTTGCCGCCGTTCCTGTCGCTGATGTCCGTGGTGGTGGCGGTGCTGTGTGGGGTGGAGGGGATGCGGGTGTCCGGAGGCAGTGGATGGCGGATCCTGGTCTGCGTGCTGGCAGGGTTGATGATCGCTGGGTTGCTGGGCCGCTGGTTGCCGTTGCAGAAGTGGGTGAACCGCGAGGTGCTGGACGCCAGCGGACGGTTGGAGCGCATGCGCGAACTGCCCGCGGCTTCGGGAATCCGGTTGGTGACGGTGCTGCTGGTGTTGAATCCGATTGGTTGGGTCGCGGCGTGGACCGCGGGCGTGCATGGGGACTGGCATCCGATGGCCTGGAAGTCCGGGTTGGATGCGGTGACGTTGCTGGGGTTGCCGTCGGGTTCCCGCGGAACGGTGTTCCTCGGAGCCCTGGCTTCCGGGGTTGTTCACCTGGCCATGGAGTCGCTGGGGATTGCCGGGCGTTCCCTGCTGGAGGCGCACAACGTCGTGGGCGCGATCCTCGTGGTGAGTGGGTGCGTGTGGTTGACGGTTCCGATGCTGGTGCTGCGGTTGCGTCGGGTCCCCCTGGCGACGCTGGCGCTGGCGGTGCCGTGTGCGGCGGTGGTCGGGTGGCTTTGGTAACGAAAAAGCCCGGCCTCTGCGCTGGGCAAAGGCCGGGCCGTGCGGGAATGGGGGCAGGTCAGTACCGGACGCGATACAGGCGGAGGTCCGCGGCGCCTGCCGTGGCATCCTCGAGTTCCGCCGTGGCGCCGGTGCCCTGGAGCGTCAGGCCCACGGGCACCCATGTGCCGTTGACGGCATCGCGGGCATCGAGGGCATAGGTCTTGCCGGGGAGCGTGGTGAACCGGACCCGCGCCGTCGTGGCGTCGATGCGGATCCCGGTGATCTCGGGACGCGTGGTGGAGTCGGCACGGAAGCCGAGGTTCTGGATGCGTTCGTCGCCGCTTCGGGGCGTGTCGGCTTCCCTATAGGTACCGATGGTGACGAGGTAGTCGGCGAGGGCGCGCTGTTCGGCACCGTCCGTATCGAAGGTCTTGGACACGCCGGCCGGGACGAGGTTGACGACCGCGCTGCCCTGGGAGAGGGCGTAGTAGGAGTCCCCACCGGTGGCGAGGAAGTCGAGGGTGACCATGCGGAAGGTGCGGGCCGGGTCGCCGACGAGGACGCCGTTCTCGACCACGAGGTCGAGGGAACCATCGGCGCGGGTGGCGACGAGGGTGCGGAGGCGCTGGCCGGGATTGTCGATGCCGGTGATGCTGTTGTTGGTGCCGCGGAGGTAGGTCATGGCGGTACGGGTGGAATCGAACGCCATGGCCATCCCGGAGATCTGGGGGAACTGGCCGGGTGTGGAGGTCGCGGTGGTGGCGGCGACGGACCATTCCATGGCGTCGCGGAGTTGCTGGGCCGTCAGGGTCAACAGGGCGAGGCCGTTGTTGAACCGGAGGGAATTCTCGATGTCGAGCTGGCTGATTTCGCCGTCCTTCTTGCCGACGCGCGGGTTGGCGGGGGGCGGGACGAAGACAGGCTGACTGTTGCCACCCGAGGAGAGGACGCCACCGATGGAATCGCGGATGCCGCCGCCGTTCTTGAGGGAGATCGACGCCGTGGGATCCGCGGTCTTGGCGCGCCAGAGGTTGGCATCGGCGGTGAGGTTGCCGAGGTTGCTTTCCTCGGTGCGCACACTGCCGCGGATGCCGTTGAGGTAAACGGTGGTGGAACCGAACCGGCGGCCGTCCTTGCCGTCGATGATCCCGGCGAGGCTGGCGACGATGTTGGTGACCGCCGGGGTGACCGCGGCAGATCCGGTGGCGACGACGCCTTCCGCGTCCGTGGCGTAGAGACCACTGCGACCATCGATGGTACCGACACGGCCCTGTTCGTCGAAGGCGAGCAGGAGGCGACCGACGTATTCGTAGTTTGCGCCCGCGAGCACGACGTGGACCGGTTCGCCGCTGGGCGAGGTGAAGGTCACCGGGTAATCCTCGGCGCGGGAGTCGCCCACGCGGAGACGATCGCTGGGCTTGGCGAAGAGCGTGTGCGAACCGCCGGCGATGATGACGTCGACATCGCGGAGTTGGGTCGCGAGGCGGAACTCGTTGGCATACTGCTGGAGGTGGGCGAGCAGGATGATCTTGTTGCAGCCGCGGGCGAGCAGGTCGTCGACGACGGGCTGGATCGCGCCGGGGAGGTTGGTGTTCACCCCGATGGATCCGGGGGAGCTGATCTGGCGCAGTTCAATGGTGGTCGCGCCGACGATGCCGATGAGTTGTCCGCCGACGGTGATGGTCGTGGACCGGGCAACGCGGTTGGTGCCGCGGCGCCAGTCCTGGCCGTCGGCGGTGATCAGGCCGCGGGTGTTGGAGTCGGCGTTGAAGTCGAGGTTGGCGCTGAGGTAGGGGAAGGTTGTTCCCGCGTAGGCCACGGCCGCGTCGGCGCGCAGCATCGAGGCGAACTGCGGCGTGTTGTCGTCGAACTCGTGGTTGCCGCACGCGCTGGCCTGGATGCCGAAGGCGTTCAACAGGGCGATGTCCGCGCGACCCTTGACTCCATTGTACGGGGCCACGGGATCGGCGCTGGCCGTGAAGAACGGGCCGGGAATGTAGTTGTCGCCGGAGCTGAGGGTCAGCGTGTTCGTGGGGATCTCCGCACGGAGCGCATTGAGGACCCGCGAGAACCCGACGGCGTCGTCGAGGGCAGGGATGCCGGCCTCGAAGTCTGACGCGTGGAGGATCTGGAGGTTGAGCGGAGGGGAAACTGCGCGCGTGACGGTCACGTTGACCGGGGCGGAGGTCGTGGCGAGCCCGAGGTTGTCCACCGCGACCGCGGCGAAGGTGTGCTGGCCGAGCGGCGCGTTGGTTACGGTGAACGTGTAAGGCGCGTTGGTGAGCGTCACGAGGCGCGCACCGTTGAGGTGCAGGTCAACCTGGCGGATGAATCCGTCCGTGTCCGAGGCGGACGCGGTGACGGTCACCATGGCAGGAGCGCTGACCGACGAACCATTCGCGGGCGAGGTCAGGGCGACGCTCGGCGCGACGTTGTCGGCGGTGATGGTGACCGCGCGATTGGCTTCATCGGTGAAGCCGTCGTTGTCGGTCACCTTCGCGGTGTAGACGCGAGCGCCGGTGGGCGGGTTGGTGACGACGAGCTTGAACGGGAACGCGTTGACGGTGCCGAGGAGCTGCCCGTCCTGGAAGAACTCGGCGCTGACGACGCGACCGTCGTTGTCGGCGACGGACACTTCGAGGGTCAACGGAGCCGCGGCGTAGGTCTCGGTGGCGGGCAGCTTCCAGGCGACATCGGGCGGCGTGGTCGTCGGGGCCGTGGTGCCGTAACCGGGAAGGGTGACCCGGTAGGCGAGGAGCATGTTGTCGACGGGCACGTCATTGGTGCCGACAGGAACGCTATTGTGGATGACGACCGGTGCCTTGAAGTCGTTGTCGTTGCCGACGAGCAGGAGGAAGTCATCCGGGTTCGCCGGATCCTTCATCGGGATCAGGCCGAGGGCTTCCCACTTTTCGCTGATCGTGTTGGCGTCCTGGTTGGTGCTGACGTTCAGGTTGAACCGGCTGAGTTGGGCCGGATCGATCAGGTCGACGAAGTCCTGCCGGGGCATGGCGGCAACGCCGGCTGGGGACGTCCCCTGCGGCAGGTTGAGCTGGCCAGACATTCCCGGGGCGAGGTCCCACGGGCCGCCGGCGATGTTGGTGGCTCCGACGGTGGTGGCGAGGACCACGCGCTTGAAGGAGGGGACGGTGTTGGTCCCGACACCCAGGCCGAGGCTGTCGCGTTCGAGGACGAGGAAGGTGTTCTGGTTGACGGCGAGGACTTCACTGACGGGCGTGTGACGGTTGGTCTGGGCGGTGCCGTTCAGCGTCAGGGTGTAGAGGTGTTCAACGAGGACCTGACCGCGGGTGGCGGAACCGGGTTCGATGTCGAACTGGAGGAGTCGGGTGTTGCGGCTGCCATTGGCCGCGCCGCCGTCCTGGATGGTCGGCGACTGGAGCATCGCGATCAGGCGCTTGCCGTCGGGCGAGATCGTGAGTCCCTCCAGGCCGCGGTTGTTGCGGCGTCCGGAGGCGGGAGCGGCGGCTCCCGTGAAGTTCTGGGCGCCGGCGGCGGTGCGCGGTAGCAGGGCCGCGGGCGGGAGCATGGTTTCCTGCAGTTCGCCGGCTGCATTGAAGCGGTAGAGGGCCGGACCATACTCGTCGCTGACCCAGAAGCCACCGTCAGGGAGGAGAACGATGCCCTCGCCGTCGAGGGAAAGTCGGCCGCCACCGACCGACGTTGCCGGGGATTGCGGGAGCGTCGGGCTGTTGGTGTTGCCGCCGTCGAAGCCGGTGAAGTTGGTACCGCCGTAGGTGAACTGGAGCGTCGAGAGGTTGGTCAGGACGATCTGGTCTTGAGAGGTGGTCGAACCCGGCCCGGTGAAGGGAGTGATGGTGAACCCGATCTTCTGGGTGCGGGGCCTGTAATCGGTGGCGCCGTCGCCGAATCCGCGGTCCGGAAGTCCCCAGAGCACGCCGGAGATGGAGCCGTTGGTGTATTGCAGCGAGGTGGGATCCACGGCCAGGGCGGAGAAGATGCCGCCGAGGGTGTCCTGAGTGGGGCCGGCCTTGTCGAAGGTGGCGGCCGGGATCCGGCCGACGCCAACGAGGCCGTGGTTGACGAAGCCGGCGAACTGGGCATGCACCGCCGTCGCCGCCAGAAGGCTCAAGAGTCCTATCGATTTTCGCATGGAATCCCGACCGTACCCGCAAACAGGGGATCCCGGTGCGACACCCGGGCAACCAGTAGGAAAAGAACGCGAGGCAGATGGGCTGCGATTTGAAGGCGAGGAGGTGGCGGGCGGGGAGTTTGAAGTTTCAAGTTTCTAGATTGAAGACAGGCCGGGTGACCTCACCCGGCGGAGGGAGGGTGTAGGTTTCAAGATTCAAGATTGAAGCCGGCCCTGTCCGACGTAGCAGACGACGTGAGGAGGCTGCGAAGGAAGTTCCCAGTTGGCAGACACCAGTTACGTGTCCGCACACGTGCGAAGAATCGGGAGGCTTCAGCCCCGGCATGGGCGACAGAAACCCCGCACCACACCGTTCCTTCCCTTTCGTGCTTTTCGTGTCGTTCGTGGTTCAAAAAGCAACCGGTGCCTCTCAACCACGAAGAAAAGAACCGGACAGGCTCCATCACATCAAACATCACAAACCGCGCCCCGCGGTCTTTCCCCTTCGCGGCTTTGTGGCTTTGTTTCCGATCCGCGTCCTACAAACAAACCAATGGATGGAGAAAGCCGCCAAGCCTCAAAGCCGCGAAGAGGAGGATCTGAAGGCCCGATGATCCCTCCGCATTGCTTTGGATTGGTTGAACCTGGAAAAGGCAGTCGGAACCACGGATTGAACGGATCACACGGATAAGCAGCGACCCCAATCGGCCCACTCAGCCGACGGATGCAGGCTGCGGAGCCAGTCCATCCCTTTCCAGGAAGGCGGTGTCATCGCCGGCGTTGAGGCCAGAACGCACAACCCCGAGTCGCGTTCGCCCCAGATGGCCCATTTCATTGAAGGTGCCCAGAGGGCCACAACTTGTGAGTTGAGGAGGATGGAGTCGGCCGGACTGATCGCTGGGGCAGCATTGAGGAAATCCCAGTAGGATGAGGCCGACAGTTCGATCGGCAACGCACCCTAGTTATAATAGCCAAAAGTCGACTTGTGATAGTCCACCGGGTCTGGATCCAGAACCGCGATCAGGATTTCAGAGTCGCCAGCAGTTCTTCCGAGTTCCTGCGCGATAGGCCAAAAGTTGGCGCCCATGACCCAGTCGAACTCGTCAAAGCCTCGAACCATCCACCTCTGCAGGAATGGGACTTCGGGTAGGCGTCGACGAGTGTCTAAGATGGACTGAAGGCCATCGCGTTGCTGCTCGAAGGACGATTCGGTCAGGAGGTGATAGGGCGATAGTGACATGCAGGCATGGAAGGATGGAATGGAGGGTGTCGGATGACTCGATGGTTCTATTGAGCCTCGCATAATAGAGTGTCATTCAGGCCATAATGTGGATTGCTTGTAGCATGCGGCGATGATGGATCGGCGGCGGCGCATGCGTCGCAGCGCGGCGGTGGCCTGCATGCTGAGG
>Ga0172372_10006996_pt1 | contig 15243 bp, 15 predicted proteins | sample LakKiv5m_2_FD_114544 | JGI IMG/M metagenome (GOLD analysis project Ga0172372, IMG submission 114544) | Freshwater microbial communities from Kabuno Bay, South-Kivu, Congo - kab_092012_9.5m | ecosystem: Environmental > Aquatic > Freshwater > Lake | place: Democratic Republic of the Congo...
ATGTTCGCTTCTTCTCCACTCAAATATCACCCATGACTCATTACTCTAAGTTCAGGTCGCGTGGAAACACCGCCCCGAACTGGAGTCAGATACCCAGGAAAAAGATCACCGCCTTATTCAGGCACAACTACAGCATAATCCTTAACTCGGCGCTTTTGGTCCCGGCGGTCTTTCTCTGCGTGCAGGCTCAAGCCTCAGGCCAGGGCATCCACGCATCTGCCGACTTCTGGCGCCTCCCTCACCTCCAGGGGAAGATCTCACCCGGCACAGCCGATAGTCAGTGGAAAAGCCCCTATTTCTGGGAAGTGTCCTACTATCAATTCTACAATTCCGCGAAGCAGACCGGGGCGAATATCAGCGTGTTCGTCCTCTCCCCGCGCTTCAATCCCAAACTCACGGTGATAGGGACCATTCATCGTCTGGGACGTCAGACCGAATTCTTCCGGCAATTCCCGCTTTCGGAAGCCGCGCTGGACCCATTCTCCGCCGACGTGATCGCCCGGAAGGGAACGGATCGCATCGAGATCCTGCATCATGGCTCCCGCATTCGATTCGAGATTGCCGAAGTCAGCGGGGACCTCAAGGTCGACGCCCCGATCGATACGCCCTGGCTCGAGAGATACCATTTTCCGCAGACTGCGGATCTTTCCGTGATCTCGCCTTCCCGACTGTTTGACTACCGCTTGACTTGGTTGCCGCTCTCCCCTCGAGCCTCGTTCAGCGGAACCCTGACACCGGATGAATTCGGGGCTCCCCTGGACCTGCCAGCGACCCCGGGATATCACGATCGACTGTGGGGCGTTTGGAATCCCGGGGCTCAACCCTATCAATGGATATCCCTTCTGGGCTACAACCGCGCGGGGGAGAAAACCGAAGCCTTGATCGGCTATTTCCCGGGTTTGAATGACTTTGGTGGGGCTTGGGTCCGAACCGACGAGCACACCTATTTTTGCACTCCGGAAAAAATCTCGACCGATATCAAAGAGGTCGCATCCATCGTGCCAACCCGTTTTGATCCGCTCATGAATGCACAAGTGCGCCACCACACCGATTCCGAACTCCCCGCTCCCGGCAATCCAGCCGATGAGGCAGGCAACCCCGCGGCAGTCGGCTCCAGGCAGGAGATTCCAAGAAGGCTGACGGTCACTCTTTCCGCGTGCCGAACTCCGGACTCGGAATCCCGCCTCACCGGGATTTTTGATCTACAAGCACGGAGGTACGACGCAAAAGGCCTCGATCTTCCCGCGAATCTGGGCTCGCTGCTTTTCAATGACTTCTCCATCACCGACTTGGACGGAAGCATGACAGGGTTCATCTCACGCAAGACCCCGGGCAATGTGCCCCGCATGACCACCCTCACCGGGTCTGCAAGCATGCAAGCCATCTCCGGCAAGCGGCAACGCTGAGGCCACCTCGAACGCCTCGTTGATCACGGGCCTCACTCACTGGGCAGATCGATGCCAAGCACCCGGGAGAGCGCCTCGCGCATGCGGTCGTCGATCCGGTGTCCGACCTCCGGCAACTCCGTGAATGAACCGGAAACGCCCGCGGATATCAGCCGGGCGTGAGCCGCCCGGGCGCGCTCGACTGAAACCGATTCATCGCGCTCACCATGAATGCCATCGACCCGATATCGGACGGCCTCCGGCCCCCCCGGAATCTCATCGACCAGGTACTCGCAGCCCAGCCCCACGAACTGACGCACGTCCGCGAGTGCTGAAGCCGCGACCGGTGCAAGAAACCCTCCCTGCGAAAACCCGATGATCCGCTTGGGGAGATGCGCGACACCATGCGCCTTGAGACCCGCGACCAGAAAATCCGCCGCAGGCTTCATGTCGATATAATACTCGCCCGACCCCGGATCGTAGAAATACCACGAGAAGGTCATGATATAACCCGAGTCCGTCTTGTGAGGCATCGGGAAGAGCGCATTGGGAGCCACAATCACCGCACGCGCCCGGAGCGACTCCGGGATCGCGGGCAGAACCTTGCGGAGCATGCGCTCGCCGCTCTCGGCAAACCCATGCAGGAGCAGGATGAGCTCCTCCGGCGCATCGCCTGATTCGGGCGGCACGATGGCGGCATCCAGCGGGATGGGGGTAGATATCAAAACACGATTCTGACCGTGGGTTTTTGCGCGCATGAGGGGTATTTCAGACTCCGAGCACTTTGAGGATCACGGCAGCAAGGACCACCCGATAGATCGCAAACGACAGAAACCCAAAGCGCCGGAGGAGCCTCAGCAAGCCATCGATCGCAAGCCAACCCGACACAAAAGCTGCCAGCGCTCCGACCAAAAGAGGCGTGAATCCCGAAACACTCGCCAGGAGCTCGTTGAATTTACGCAATTCAAAAAGCAGAGCTGCGGCCGTGACAGGCGCCGAGAGCAGAAAACTGAAACGCGCGGCCGAGGCGCGGTCAAACCCGAGCAAGCGCCCTGCGATCAGAGTCGAGCCCGAACGCGACACCCCGGGCACGAGCGCCAGGCACTGAATGGTCCCGACCCAGAGCGCGTCCCGGAGTTTCAAGTCCTTGAGCTCCCGCGCTCGGGGACCGAAGCGATCCGCAAAATACAGGGCTAACCCACCCAAGGTGAGCGTGGTCGCAAGCAGGGCATTACCCCGGAGCGAGGACTCGATCCACGAATGAGCAAGCGCTCCCACGGCAAGTGCCGGTAGCGTGCCGAGCGCGATGGCAAGCCAAAGCGGAGTCTGTCCCCCATTCAACGCAAGCCAAAGCGGAGTCTGTCCCCCATTCAAGGGCTGCGCATCCCCCAACCAAAGGCGCGGCGACAGGGGCGCTCCAAAAAACGCCCGAACTGGGAGGCTCCGGAACACCATGAGCCAATCCGAGCGGAAGTAAATGAGGGTGGCAGCGAGCGTGCCCAAGTGAAGGAAAACATCAAAAGCGAGCCCCGGATCAGCGACGCCCAAGAACCGGGGCGCCAGAATCAAGTGGGCCGAACTCGATACTGGCAAGTACTCGGTCAATCCCTGAACCAGGCCCAAAACCAGGGCGTGAACCCAATGAAATTCACCCGTTACCCCGCCTGCCACCACCGGAAGATCTGTCATGTTGGAACCGAGTCTAGGTGCTCCGTCCCCACCCCCCAAGCAAAAAAATTAAACTGGCCCCTCGCCGGTCGCCGAATCCTGTGCAAGACTCCCTGAAGAACTTACATCCCAATGCGGTCGAGGAGTCGGTGGCACGCCTACCGTAAACTTACGACCGCAACAGACTGACAGGAGCAACAGCAATGACTCAGTTCATTCGTTTTACCGCCCTGGCCGCCACCCTGACTTTGGCTGGCCTCATGACCGCAAACCTGGCCTGCACCAAAAAAACCGGAGATAATGCCAGCGCCACCTCGGGAGCTGTCACCGCAGACGTGACCGAGCTCAAGAGCGAAGATATCAAAGTGGGCGATGGCGACGAAGCCCTGGATGGGAAGACGGTCTCCGTGCACTACACCGGCACGCTCACCGATGGCAAAAAATTTGACTCTTCGCTCGATCGCGGCGAGCCGTTTGAGTTCCCGCTCGGCGCGGGCCGCGTGATCAAAGGCTGGGACATGGGCGTCAAAGGTATGAAAGTGGGCGGCAAGCGCAAGCTCACGATCCCGGCTGCTCTTGGCTACGGTGATCGCGGAGCACCTCCGGTCATTCCTCCCAACGCCACCCTCGTTTTCGAAGTCGAACTTCTCGGCGTGAAATAAGTCACACCGAACAAAACCCAAGATAAAGAAAGGAATCCACCATGTCTGATGAACAAAACACGGAAAAGAAAGAATCCCTCATCGTCGCTTCCAAACTCAAAGGTTACATCCGCGAGAAATCCGGAATGAACACCTCGAGCGCTGTGATCGACGCAGTCTCCGACAAACTGCGCGCCCTCTGTGACTCCGCAATCGAGAACGCCAAGAAAGACGGCCGCAAGACCGTCATGGATCGCGATTTCGGCTGAAACCGAGAAATCGGAGCTCAAAGCTGAAGCCCGACCTTCCAATCCGGAAGGTCGGGCTTTTTCTCACCCAAGGGAACCGCGGACCATGCCCCTTTACCGGGAACTGCCACTCGATCTGAACGCCTTTCGAAAACTTTTTCAGTCCGCACTCCACGGAGACCCCGCCCGCGTGCATCGGATTCTCGAGGACTTCTACCAGCGCATGGCGAGTGATATCCTGCTCGACTTCTTTTTCACCGGCAAGGACCTCAAAGCCATTGCCGCCAAACAGGCGGAATTCCTGCTCCGAGCGATGGGGGCGACCCCGTCCTACTCGGGCCGCCCGCCCGCGCAAGCGCACCTCGCGATGCCCCCCATCCTGAGCGGACACTTTGACAGACGCCTGAAACTGCTCGAGGAGACCCTGCGTGCGCACGGCCTCCCCGAGGATGCCATTCAAACTTGGCTGGGCTTCGAGAATACTTTTCGAGAGGTGATCACTTCCCGCTGAAGGCTTTCATGAGCGTCGTGATCGTCCCGGGCAGCTCGAGCGTCCCGGTGAACTTGATCTTGCCCACAGGCAGCATGCGGGACGTCTCGACCGGGAAGCCGGTCGTGATATCGAGCTTGAAAGTCGCGCCCGTGATCATGGCATCAAAGAGATCCACCGGCGTCGTGGCCTTGAGTACGACACCGCACTTGTTGGCGTTTGACGCTCCCGAATAGCTGAAGAGCGTCTGAGTCTGAGCGCCCGCAACATCTTGCTTGAGCTGGACCTTGAGGGCCTCAAGGAGATCAAACTTGGGTTGCCCCGTCTCGCAGGTGCTGCGCAGAGCCGCCTGTTTGTTGGCGGGATTGAGAAGCTTGACTTCGGTCACGGCGGATTCGGTCGGTGCCATCGTGCGCAGACCAAGCTCCGAAATCTCAATCGAGCCGATCACGGAGGTGACGGACTCCACGTCGACGGAGCTCCCACCACTCTCGCCCTGCATCATGGTCTCGAGCGCGGGGATCGGGAAATCCAGCTGTGCCCGGATCGAGAGCTGGGCCAGCGCGTCGTTGATCGAGCCATTGATATCACTTGGATCCACGTCGAGCGTCAGGTCTTCGATTCCGAGCAGCTCGACGGTCGCAGTGCCGCCCTCGGGCATACTCTCGGCGATCTCGGCGTTGACCGCGGCTTCGAGAGCCGCAACCTGCGAAACGATCAGATCCTCGACCACGCCATCGATCGGAACTTCGATCCCGGCGTCTGCGAGAGCATCCACCACGACATCGAGATCCGAGAGATCCACGCCGAGGGAATCCAAAACCGAGTCCGAAACGCCTGCCTGATTGAAGGCCTCCTCGACGGCATCGGCGCTGAGTTCGATTTGCGGGAGCATGCTGGTCAGCGAGGGGATCTCGAACTCGGGCAGGGCCATGACGACCCCGCGGGTGGCGCTCCCGCACGCGAGCTGATCGTAGCAGGACTCGTCGGTCATGCAGCCGGAGAGACTCAGGGCGGAGGCGGCGCCCGCGAAAGCGAAGGTCAGGTTCTTCTTGCTGAAAAGGGTGGATTTTTTCATATCGTAATTCCTTTATATATCACTTTGAATAGTTCAGTAGCGGCGCCCAAACATGAGCAGCACGCTCCAGGAGCGGAATCCGGAGAACACCACTCCGCTCTCGTCGTCCTGGCCGACACTGTCGCCCAACTGCCAGATGTATCCGCCACGGAGTCCGAAGTGGAAGCCCTTGCGACTCACGTACTCGAGTCCGGCAAGCGCGCTCACCATATGGAGCCCCGTGCCCTTGATCTGAAAAGCGATGTCGGACTGCTCGAGCTGTCCGGCCGAGATCAGATCGATCGCAGCGTCGGTGAGCCCCGTGAAATGCACGTAGCGGTAGCCCACCGTGACCGTCGGGGTCCAACGCGAGTTGAAGAAGATGGGCAGGATGTTGAGAGTCACGTCCGCGTGTGCGGTCACGGTGACCCCGAGCGGAGTCGTCACGCCCACTGCCACGGTGATCGGGCGGATTGGCGTCACGTTGATGGCGAGGCCCACTCCTGAAGGGACACCCATCGTGAAATCCCAGCCGAACACCCGATCCCAACTCTCGCGAGGACCCTGGGAGCGGGGCGGGGCTGCACGATCCGGAGCCGACGTCGCAATCGGAGCTGGAGCGACGACCGAGGGGGCCGGGGACGGAGCTGGAGCCTCCACGGTCGGAACCGGGGACGGAGCAGGTTCTGGGGTAGGAACCGGGGACGGAGCAGGTTCTGGGGTAGCTTCGCCGGCAGGAGTATCCGAGGCCATCTCCTCGGGAGAGGCTGGCAGGGTGGCCTCAATCGCAGGCCACTCCTGATCCAAGGCATCTTGGACCGCTTCCATGAGCTCAGGATTACTCATGAGCTCCTCGTTGACGGCCTGATCGAGGGCCTGAAGGAGATTTTGTGCGTCCGAGGGGCTGTTCAGGCTGGCCTTGCCTGCACGAGGAGCTGCGCCCCCCACTTCAAATCCTGACTTGGCGTGAGCCACGTGGCCTACGGCCGGAATCAGGGTTGTCTGAGCCACAATCGCCAAAAGCGCGCTCGAAGCTGCAGATTTACGCCAAAAACGGGGGGACGGAGCAAAACCGGATCGCATAGAGAAAAGCCCTCCTCGAGCTCGAATCTCGTAATTTTGCGTGGTGTTGCCCGATTTAATTCAGCGCGTCAACTCTTTGACGATAAACTTCTCAAGGAATGAGATTCAAGACTCAATCCCAGCGCTTATTCATCCGTGCCTCGTCCACTTGAGCCGGAAACGCCGTGCCCGTCCAAACCGAGGTCTGCCAACCAGCATGCCGCTTTTTCTCAGATCGGACATCGGCTTCGACAATTGCGTTGTAGCCGAGCTTGGCCGCTTGGAACGCAAGCTTGAGGATCGTTTCGTCCCGATCCTCCTGCCCGTCCACTTTGAGGACCTCGCGTCCCTTTTTGGTCACGGGGATACCCTTGCGCTGCGAGACAAAGAACACCAGCACTTCGCGCGCCTTCTCGGCAGTCTCCTGATAGCTCAGTAGAGCGGGCTCCACTGCGTCCGAAAAACAGCGAGGGCAGTATTCGAGGTGAGCGAACTCCGAAGGACGCGGCTCGAGCCACTGAAAGGCCCCGGCCGGGAGCTCGACCGTGCATCGGGAGCAAACCCCCGCTTTGCACATCGGGCACGCATCGACGCCCTTGTTGGTACGGCAGCTTTCGCAAATCATCTTGGATTCGAACATGGCACCCAGTCTGACATCCACGCCTGATCCGCGCAAACCACAAAATTCAGGCCTTCAACCCAGGCCGCGGGCAATTCGCTCCACCAACTCACCAGGAAAGTCCGCCTCCATCTCGCGCGAACCAAAGAAGGGATTCATCAGGCAAAGTCTCACCAGAAGAAGCTGATCCGAGTCCCGCCGTCCGTTCCAAGTCTTGATATATTGATCCAAATAATCCCCGTAGCCACTCCACGAGAGACGAGTCTGAGAGACAAAGAAACCACGCCCGGCGGAGCCGGAACTCAGCGTTTCGAGCAGATGCGCAGTCATCCGGTTGGCGTGCTCAACGCTCTCCCCTTTTCGAGCCACGCAAAAAGCCAAAATATTGGAATCGGTGTGCGGCGCGAGACGTACGGGAAGTTCGGATTCACGCAACCTCTCTTCGAGCGCACGCTTCATGTGAATCGTGCGTCCGAGGATCCGACCGTAGCCATCCCGATCCAAACCAATCGCCCGCGCCGTGAGCCAGGTGGCCGCGGCGCCCGAAGCCGAGCGAGATCCCTCGAGCGTGTGCTGACCCTTGTCGCGGGCCGCATCAAACTGCAAATAGGGCCCATCAAAGGAGCGCGTAGTCCAGTCTTGTATATCACGACCGATATAGGCTCCGCAGGCGTATGGGACGTAACCGAGCTTGTGGGGATCGAGTGTGACCGAATTGGCGAGTCGTATGGCATCGAGAGAGCGGCGCTGTGCCTCACCCAGGACATCGGATTCATCCCCGCGCAAGGAGCACAAAAAACCGCCATACGCCGCATCCACATGATGCCAGATATGGACTCCACGCTCCCGAGCAAGCCCGGCCAGCAAATCCTGTACGCGGTCGACCGGATCGAGCACACCAAGTTCCGTAGTGCCCGCCACGGACACCACCATGAGGATCGGGCGCTGCGCTTGCTCGGCCTCGTCGATGCGCCGAGCGAGCGCCGCCACACACAGGCGCCCCTCGGCATCGAGCGCCACCGGCCAGAAGGCCTCTTCTCCCAGTCCCAGAAGCGAGACCGCCTTTTTCCAGGAGTAGTGCTTGCTCTCAGGAACCAAGAGCACGGGGCCTCGGAACTCCTGTCGATACCGTTCTGATATTAGCTGCCCGACCTCCCACGGGTTGCCTCCGGCAAAATCATACTTCCGCACAGCGGGGCCAGCCCGTCTGACACTCCCCTCAAACCGAGTCCACCCTTGATGAGCCGCTTCAAAGAGCGAGAGGTCACTCTCCGGATCCGCGGCCCCGGCTGCAAGCCACGAACTCACGCGATTACGTGCCCGGAGTGCGGCTTCGAAGTTGGCGACAGTGCCGCCCGAGGTGAAATGACCGATGCTCGCGCCCGCCGCCTCAGCATCCGGGTAGCCGATCATGGCCCTCAAGGCCGCGATCGCCTCGCTTTCGATCTCCACTCCCACGCGCGATGATTCGCCGGAAATATTATTGGGGTTATGCAGAAGAGCCACAAAATGTCCCAAAAGCGCGGGCAAGGATGTCTCGGAGAACATGTGCCCGATATAGCGCGGAGAGAACTTGGGGATCTCCCCCTCGAACCGCCTCATGAGACTCCACAGATGCTCTTCGAAACGAGATCGCCGCGTCCTGAATTCAACACTCTCCTGGTCCGCGAGCGAAATCGCACGTCCATCCACCGGAAAAACCCCTTTTCGCCACTCAAACCAACGTTCGAGCATCCCGTTGGTCAGGAAACGCAGCCACTCGGCGTTTTCAGCCTGCGGCCCGAGAAAAAAACTTTTCAAGGAAGAATCCAGGGGGTTGCAAGGTCGTGTGGCTTCACTCATGGGAACCCAGCTCAGCAAAAAACATTCCCGCTCCCCTGCGCCCCGATCCCGCAAGCTGAGATTCACGTGCCTTGCGGACTCACGCCCCGTATACCCCCGGGCAAAGTGAGTGTTCCCGCCACTCCCGGCCGGAACCTGAATCAGGAGTTCTCATGAAAGTCTCCCGGATCGCCGCCATGCCCACCCCGAAACCTCTGGTCGCAGCTCTTGTGCTTGCGAGCCTGGGCGTGGGTCTACTCCCCCACTCCACCCGCGCAAGCGTCATCGCCCCGAACTGGGTGGAGCTCTCGCCGGAAGAGTCCCTCTGTCGGGCCCACACCGAGGCCACCCGGATGCAAGAGCGCGCCCGGGATGATATTTACTATCTCAAGGATCGGATCAACGAGAACCGGAAGCTCGGTAAACGGTCCAAAACCAGCGAGGAATTCCGCCAAGCCGTGACCGCCGTGGTCGCTGGATATATCGCTGCAAGTGCGACCATGACCGCCCTCGGTGGTGGATTCAGCGCTGGAACCATCACCGGGACCAGCACCGCGCGCTTGGCCGTTGGTGCCGCTGTCGGGCTGATCGAAGGCTGCCAGGCCCTCATCCACCTGACCGTGGCCGGAGCCTCGTTCGTTTCGACCACGATGATAGTTGGATTGATCGGCAAGTGGCTTTCGCAACCGAATCTGGAAGTGCTCACCAAGAGCGGTACTGCGGACCAACAGAGAGAGTTCCAAAGACGGCAGGAAGCAATCGAAACACTCAAACAAGGACTCACGCGGGCGGATGAACGATTGGCTGCTTTCTCGGAGCCTGCCCTTACCGCATTCTATGGGGGTATCAGCCACCTCACGGCCGCGAAGTCATCCCGACATGCGCGCCAAAGCCTCCACGAACTCCAAAACTATGAACTCCAGATGAGGGAACTCCTGCTCGAGGTCGATGCCTCAACGACCCTTCTCCAAGCCCGAATCGAAGAACATTGCACAGAAAACAAACTCACCTGCGCACTTGGATTTTCCAGAAAAGGGAACGCTTCTGACTGGCTCGGACTCGAGAGCGCACTCCTGCAAGACCGCTTGCTCAGGAATACGGCTCTTGCGATGCAGGCCGGCAACGTGGCGAACATGATCGTTGCCCTGATCCGCGCCAATTTCCCCGGCCAGGATGCGCAGAGTCTTTGCCAAGAATGAACCACTCGAAGCAGGTGGGAGTTACTTATCGTCCTCTTGACCGCCTGAGAACGGCATCAAGCTTGTCTCCGACAATACGTCGCCCAAGTCCGTAGGGCCTGAACACGAAGGTCAAACAAGCCTTGACCCGATTCTCAAGCCATTGTTCCCAAACATCGGGAGCGACGCCTGCAGGGTAGACGGTGCAGTACCATCGATCATGGGCGATGCGGTGAGAGCGTGCCTGCATCTCGCCCTTGAAAATCAGAGCACCGTCTTCCGCAAAAACCTCGATCCGATCGCCAACATCGAGAGTCACCGACCAGTCAAGATCCAAGTAACGCTGCGGAGACCCAAGTCCTGGCTCTCGAATCCCGCGCTCGTCAATCAGAATAGCCGGATCACAACCCTCGTAGCCTTGATCGGAGTAGTGAGCAAGGCGCCCCATCACAGAGACTCGCCCCCCAGCACATCCGCGACTCGGACGAGAGTCGCCCCTCGTCCGAGCAATCGCTCAAGCCAACTCAGCAGGGACGAAATCACACGTATTCGCCGCGCCTGATCTTATCGACGATGATCTTCTCGGGCATGATCGGATCGCGCGGATCCACGGTGAAGTAGGCCTGCTGCTCGCAGCGGCGCTTGTGCTCGAGCAGCCACTTGAGGATCTGAGTCAGCCCCTTGTTACGCTTGTCATGAAAGAACGGGTCGTTCTTGAGGGCGTCCGCCGCCTTCTTGAGGGCGCGTACTTCCTGCGCATCGTTCTCTTTGACCGGGTAATCGAGCAGGTCGTACTTCTTGATATCTTCGGGCAGCACACCCAAAAAGCGCACGTTGGGCGCGCTGTAATCGCTGTTGCGGATCAGCGAGGCCGCCGAGCCCGCCTTGAGCGTGCGGTAGATGTTCTGCATCGTGTATGCATCCAGATCGCCGAAGAAATACATCGGCACATCGAGCTGCTCTTCGATCAATTTACACCACCCACGAACGGCATTGGACGGCACGCCTTGCGCACCGATCAGGATGCAATCATTCCGCTTGGTGAACCCGTTGGTCACAAGAGTATTGGCCGTGCCTTCGGACTCCACGATCAGGCAGAAATCGACTTTCTTTTTGAGTTTGAGTTTCAGGCTCTGCGGGCGGTTCTTAGGCTGGAAAGCCGCCGTACCGAGCTTGGAAAGGTCGATCGTGGCTTTGGTGCCATCGGGCATGGTCTCTTCAACGATCAACTGCTGCGAGTAAGTCTGACCGCCACGATCGTTGGCGTAGACGTTGAAATCCTCGCGGTAGCATTCCATCAGCTCGCAGATGAAATCGATCGTGCCGTCGGATTCGTCCTGATCGCCGAAATCGAGCGCCTTGAGCCTGGGGTCACCCTTGGTATAACCTTTGGCGATATAGTACAATTCGCGCTTGGTGTTGACCTGTCCGGTCTCAATCCGCGAGAGCAGAATCTCGAGCAGGAAGATCGCGCGCGACATCTTCTTGACCGAACTCACATTGAGCTCGGTGGCGACTTTTTTGGCGCCCGGGGTCAGGTAGCCCACCTTGTGGTTGTAGAGCGCGTTGTCGAGCGAGCACTTGGTCGCGTACAGGATCGGGCGCTTGGCCTTCTCGAGGTCGGCGAGCAGCCGGCTGCAGAGCTCGCGACTGATTTTAGGAAGTTCCTGCTGTTGACTTGCCATGGTGATATTACTCCGTGAATCGTTTCAACCGGGATCTGATATCGCCGCTCCTCACTCGGAGTCGTGCGCACCCTCGTCATCTTCTGTGGCGGTCGAGTCCTTGGCCAACTGGTCTTCCAAGCGCTCGTTGGCCTTCTTGAGCTCCTGCTCGGTCGCGCGCGCATCGCGTCCCAGGATCTTTTTCAAGCCTTCTTCGGCGCGCGCCTTGCGGGCATCCGAAGCCTTGGAAATCCGGGCCAGGCCCTCGACCAAAATCGGCCCGAACTGCTCGATGTGCCGGATTTTCTCTTCGAGCTCGTTGGCCTTTTCTTCCTTGCGGATGTGCTTGGAGAGCTTTTGTCCGGCTTGAATCAACGCACGCCGGATCTCTTCCACGAGCTCGTCCGAGGCGTCGATCGTCTCCTTGGAGGCGTTCTTGAACTTGATGAACGGACTCACGACCGAGACCGCGATGATATACGGTCCCTGCGGCATGCTCTCCTTGGGCTGGGCAAGCCCGTACGCCCGCCAATTCACCGAAGTGATCGACTGCGCGATCGCGCACGAGGACTTGTCAAACTGGAGCGGCACGCGGTTGGCAAAGCGCAGCACCTGCACGGGCGCATCCGCCTCGATCGAGCGATCTTCGAGCCGCGCGACGGCGACTTCGACTTCCACGGGCTTGAAATCGCAGATCGTGGGCTTGCGGGTCACGACCGCAAAAAAATCCACCGACCCCAGTCGCTTGATGCTTTTGGCGAGAGCTTCCTCGCCGATCGAAAGCACCGACTTGGTCGAAGGCGCCATGAGCTGGATGTTTTGAATGGCCATGAAGAGATCTTTGAATTCGGCTTCCGTAGTCGAATCCACAATCTTATCGAGGAGCGCATTCTTGATGCCCGCGCCGTTGAGATCCTTGAGCACGCCTTCGTGCACGCGCGAGAATCCCCGCTTGAGCCAGTCCTTGACCCGGATGCGACCAAACAGGTGCGAGTGCGCGATGAACTCGCCGAGCTTCATGGTGTGCGGGTGCGGCTCGGTGGCCTCGGGAATCGAGGGCAAGTCCTTGGTCACGCGCTCGATCGTGTGCCACTCCATCTCCGGCACTTTATAGTGCAGCGTCAGGTGCGGGTTCACGAGTGCCGTGCCATTCAGGTAACTCAAGAGTCCGGCTTCACCATTCAACTGGATCCGACCATCGATCAGGAACTCGACGTTGGTGCCATGCTCTTTGGTCCAGTCGATCATTTCCTTGGCTTTGACCACGCCTTGGTTGTGCTTGATATCAACCTCGATCGTGGCCGAAAACGCCTTGCGCATGCGCTTGGTCTTGGTGACCACCCGCGCTCCCGTCGCACTTGTGAGCTGCGCCCAAGTGGTCGCAGCCGAAATCCCGATCCCCTGCTGACCGCGCGAGCAGCGTCCGCGTCCGAACTTGGAAGACGCCAGGTACTCTCCGAAAACCTTGGGTGCGTCTTCGGCCTCGATCCCGGGGCCGTTGTCTTCGACCCGGATCTTGATCTGATCGGTATTTTTGAGCGACCCCGCGCCCACTTTCTCAATCGTCACTTTGACCTCGGGCAGGATGCCGTGGTCCTCGCAGGCATCGAGCGCGTTATCGACGGCTTCTTTGAGCGTCGTGAGCACCGCTTTGGTCTGCGACGAGAACCCGACCTGCTGGAGGTTCTTGGAGAAGTACTCCGCCGTGCTGCTGGTTGTGATCTTCTTGGAGGAAGGCCGCGACGCCGTCGCCGCGGTCTGGGCCGCCTGCTTGACGGCGGCAGCATCCGCCTTGGCAGCGGACTTGGAGGAGGCCTTGGGGGCCATGGAAGTCACAGGTTGCGTGTCGTCGATGGTGTCGATGGGAGCGGACATGGGACGATTGAATAATCCCCAAGCGCTTCTGTCAACCAACCGTCGCTCAGGCCCGCTGGGAGCCTCAAACCGGACGGCCTATTTCAATTGAATATCACGGAGCCGGCCTGAATTCAGGCGACTCGCGAAGAGCCGGACGTAACTTGGCCCTGCTTTGCACCGTCTGCAGCCTCGACCTTGGAGACGGCAAGGCGCTCGAGGTCCCGCTTGCTCCGCCTCAACTGCAGGTTGTAGGCGCGGGCGAGCTCCGGGAAAAAATCCCCTTCTCGGAACGCGATTTCGGCCCGGGTCGAGCCCAGCGCGTAGCGGACCATGTGCATCTTGAGGCGATTCAAAGGGCCCGCGATCCGATGGGAGATCACCCAACCAAAACCCAGCGAGAAGACAAACGAGAGCCCTGCCACGACACCGAAAATCTGATTGAGCGTCGTGCGCTGCTCGATCAAAAACCTGAACCACGCGTGATCGGGCGGGAGCCCGAGGCTCACCCCCATGCGCTCAAACTCCGCAAAGAAATACGCCTGCGAGAGGTAAACCACTCCAAGCAGAAGCAGATTCATCCCGCCCATGAATGACAGGAAGAAAGCTTGAAACCTCGGGTTGATGAACACAGTCCTGCGTTGGGACGCCATTCTCCGCTCCTCTAACGGACGGATCGGCGGCACGCCAAAAATACTGAAGCGGAATCTCAGCCGTTGAGTGAGAATTCCGCTTCAGGACCGTCAAAAAATAAATCAATAGGATGCATTCCCGGCAAGGATTTCATCCATACGCTTGAGTGTTTCCCCCATACGGACGTCCACATCATAGAGCATATCAACCCCCACCGTGGAGCTGCCGGTGGTCACCTCTGCCCTGCAGCGCACTCCAGCGTATTTGACCATGAAATCCGCGATCTTGGATCGACAGGAGTAAACAGACTCCCAAGTGGTTATCCTGCGGAGACACGGGTTGGCGACCGTGTGATCGGAGATGAGCAAGCTGCTGCAGTTCTGGGAATTGTACTCATAAGCATCGGGGTTCCCAGGCTGCTCAACAATGATCGATCCCCCTCCATAGACTGCGACCCCGGAGCTCGAGCCAGACGCTCCGCCGGACGAAGTTGGATAGGAATAATCCGATTCCGCCGATGAGGATTCGCTCTCTGTTTCTGGATCATGTTCCGAGCCCGAATCTGTCCCGCAAGCCGCACCAGTCAACCCAAGGAGGAGAACCACCACCCATTTTTTAAAACCTTCTTTTTTCAGGCTCTACCGGGTTCCGTGTGGGTAGAGGCTGAGCCGGCCGCAATGGAAAAGAATGGCGACCCTGTATTTCTCAAAATTCCGGAAACCGCGAGCATTAGCCTTGATGATCTGGATCTTGGAGTTGAGCCCCTCGGCGGCCGCGTTCGTGATGCGGTGGCGGCAGTAAGCTAACAGCCCGGGCAGGTGGCGCTTGAGAGTACGCGCGGCCTCGATGACGGGCTTCAAGCGAGAATGCGTCGCCCAGAAGTACCAGCGATCGAAGAATTTGCGGGCGGACCCGGCGTACCG
>Ga0172372_10006999_pt1 | contig 15239 bp, 11 predicted proteins | sample LakKiv5m_2_FD_114544 | JGI IMG/M metagenome (GOLD analysis project Ga0172372, IMG submission 114544) | Freshwater microbial communities from Kabuno Bay, South-Kivu, Congo - kab_092012_9.5m | ecosystem: Environmental > Aquatic > Freshwater > Lake | place: Democratic Republic of the Congo...
CCAGCATCCAACTAAACCCACTTACTCCCCATCATGAGTCGCCCATCCCAATGACAACCCCAGCGGGTGATGGGTCGGCACTTCGTCGCTTATTTCAATGACAACCCCATCGGGTGATGGGTCAATCGTTCGTGTTTTGGCAGCCCGATCTTTTGGCCACCCTGTCGCACCACCCAACAGTGCCGCCATGCTACGTGAGACCCTACTTAATTTGAGGCAATGCACACACACATCGAATGGCTGCTATTCTAATGCCGGGCACGCCCATCTAGGGTGCAGAATCAGCGGTGCAAAGGGGGGGGGGATAACTGCTCACTTCGATGTCGCCCGATACTAGGGAAGAGGCGAGAGACGGGGCATGGGATGACGCTTGGGTTGACGCGATGGAATAGGCCGTAGAATAAAGGGTTGACCCACTTGTAACCGAAACGATAGAGGGGGGGGCCGGAGAGGGGGAAGGCGGCAACCTTAAAATCTCAACACGCCCACTGTCTTTTAATACCTTCGACACACTGTCAAAGGTGTCACAGGATACACCCAGAACAAAAGTCCCCACAAACGGACAATTACCATGTGCCGTTTGCGTTGAGCGCTCCGTAATCATGCTGGCCACACGCATTTGATCGTCCTTGCTGGCATACCCAAATCCAGAATGGGTGAGTACCGACGCCCAATTCAAGACGTTGTCGCCAATCATTAACCGTTTCTGGGGTGGCAACAGGGGGTTGTCGATCCATTGGCCATCTAATGCATCGCCGATTATCCCGGTCTTCAGCCCACGGACAGAAAAAGATACGGATGGGTCTAGCAATACCACCGGCTTTTTATCTTCTTTTTGGGTGACCCATTGGTTGGCACGGTGTAGGGTGGTGGCGATGGCCACCGTTGACATCCAGTTGGCAAGGGCCGTCAAAATCACTTTGAATAAATAAATCAAGGAATGAAAGGCATCCGAGTGCTTCAAACTTTTAATAATGGCGGTGTCAGACGATGAAACACCCGGAATTAAACAGGCGTCATGCGACTGAACCAAATCATTTACCACCCAGCCTTTATACGCTTCGGTCAATAAAAAGAGCACGCTATACGACACGAGCAACGAATTTGCCACCTGTTGAACGCGTGTGGCCATTTGTTCGTTATGGTGTTGCGTCGTCTGCATGCGGTGAATGTGGGTGGCATTCATTAGTTTTAGTTTCACACCCTTAAGGGCACACGGAAACGCAACCAATCCCATGGCGACATTTTCGTCTTTCACCATGGCGTTGAGTTTGTCTTGGATAACCGACCCAATCTCACGAACCGTTTTTGATGCGTCGTCACCCACCACCATTAGTGCCGGAATCGGTTGAATCAATTCGGGGGTAATCTCACTAATCCAAAGCCCGTCAACCGTATCGGACACGCGTTTTGATAAGTGCCGCAATCGATCACAATAGGCATCCGATAGGCGATGGATCAGCTTGGCGTGGTCCACGTTGGAGACAGTGGGCTTGCTAACGGTATGTGACAGCGCCGCGCCATCCAAGCATTGCCCAACCTGAGGGGCGCCGGATAATGCCATCCATAGCGTCCGATTAACCCGCACGTGAGAATCGTGCTGAATGTGCCGCAATAACACCCCCCATGCCCCATCGGTAAGCCTTGGCAAATCACCGCGTTGGCTTTTTTGATGGACCAGTTGCATCAAGTGAAATGCATGGGCATGGTCTGGATCGGGAATCAGTGATGGATGATGGATAACCTCGGTATTGTTTGAACGCCTAATGTCTGGAATCAGTTTCTCAACATGATTGGTGGTGGCCAAGATGAGTATTAAAAAAGGAAACAGGTGGGTATCACCTGGCAGGGAATATACATTTTCACCCATCAATTGAAGCAGGTGAGACTGCTCAGTTTTTGATAGCTCATCAAAATTCTCTATCATCATGGTGCTGCCAAGTGCGGTCGCTGCCTTACCAGGGGTCAGGCGCTGTTGGGGAATCGATGAATTGGGTCGTTCAATGCCCATTAAATCAATCGCCGACAAGCCGCCCACCACCACGGAGACCCCTTGCCCTTGCAAAATGTAAGGGGCATGGTGTTGCTGGTGTTTTGAGACATTGCCCAACACCCACAACAATAAAAAACCCTGACATGCCAACAACAGGTCGTTAAACAATTGAAAGGCATACGAAAAATTAAACGCCATGGTAAACAGGGGTTTGTCTTGATACAAGGTGTCGTGGGTAACATACCCATGAGGCCCCATCATGTTAGGGGTCAAGGTCGCATACTTTACCTGATCATTTACATCCAAAAGTGACGTGTCGATGTTTTGGCACACAATCATGCGATTGGCAGAAGGAATCAGTTTCGCAGCAAAATAAGCATAATTGGCCATAATGTACCCCAATACCATGCCCACGCCCCCTGCTACGATGCGACCCTTTATCATCCTCATTTGACTTTCTTTTTGATGGGTAGCCAATGCGGCGTCAATCTGCTTGCGGGTGCTAAGGTAATACTGTGCTTGATCACCCGCTTTAATGAGCATCAGCGTTCGGTTGTGACACCCCGGCTCGGCTTGCCGCTTGCTAACATACTCACTCAAGGCCATCATGAGGCTGGTTTTGCCGTCACCATAATCACCATGCAATAACAACAGTGAAGACACTTGTGGCATCGCTTTTAATAAGGCAGCCGTTTTAGGCGTTAATAAAATGCCACGATCGGTGTCACCACAATGCGCTAATAATTGGGTGATACACGCATTGTGACGATCAATAAAGGCATCCGCCTGTCTTTTTAATTCGGTGATGGTATCGAGATGCCCCACAATTCGTGCAAACGGATCATCCGGGAGGCGGAAGGCATTGAGGCGGGTGCTCAGTATTTGTCCGGAATCGGAGGCGGCCTTTTGAATGGCCTCGGAATACATGGCCAGCCTATCAGTCGACAAAACGGTAGACTGACCTAACCTGCACAGACTAATTGGGACAGAAGGCAAGGCAACAGTACGAAACATGAAAAACCCCCATTTTTTGAGTGTGATTAACGTAAGGTATCGATGAATTGAGTAAATAATAGACTATACATCGAATCCTTGCAATACATAATGGGTGCTGCGGCCCGATCCCCTGGGTACAATTAATCCTTTGTTCACCATGTCGGTTAATTCTAAGTGGGCGGTTTTGTGCGACACCGAATACAAGGCCCTGTATTTTTTGTTTTGAATGGTCTGCGCGCTTCCAATAAATGCCAGTGCTTGTCGTTGCCGATCATTTAATGGGGCATGCACTGACCCAACTGGTGTATTTGCTACAACAGCGGTTCCTTGCACAGGGGGCGCTGCCATATCGTCTAAGGCTTTTGAAAAAGAGGTATTCAACGATAGTGGGGGCGATTGCAAGGGCAAGATACCGATTCCTTGTCCCCTATCAAGCAACGAATTGAAGGAGGACAACGGGCCTGAATCAACCTGCTGAGGGTAGTCTGACACCGATGACGCCACCATCCCCTCCCCTTCGGTCTGTGACAGGGACACCTCAAGCAATGGGTGTGAAGCAAACGGTGGGGATATCGAAGGGAGCGAAGGGCGTATGGGGGCCTCTTCTTCGATGGGTTTAAAGGCAGAGGGGTTTCGATCATCCAATCGATAGGTTTTACCATTAAACACATACGGCTTATCAGTGCCCATAACCACACTAATCACGTGCAGCATGTGGGGGTGACGTTGGATTTCAGAAACCGTAACCCCCACCTTGGGGCTAATAGCGGTTGAAAGCCAATCCAAAAAATCAGGGCGAAGGGTTGAGCCTGTCAGTTGAAAATTAACATTATCAATGCCCAATATAATGGTGCCACCTTGGGTATTGGCCATGGCGGTTATCGCAATGGCCACCGGATCGAGGGTATCAAATCGCCGAATAAATCGTGTGGTCAGTGAATCCCCCTGAGCCAATAAAGCCATTACTTGGTTCCAAGTCATTGTTAATCCCTCTTTTTAAAAAAATCAGACCCTCGCCACACCCCAGATGAATCCACCAATTCAGCCTGCGATTAAGTGGCAAGTCGCTATTATACATGAATGGCCCTGTTTTCAGTTGCCGCTAAGGCCGCCTCCTTAAGGGTTTCTGAAAACGTTGGATGGGGGTTGCATAGCATGCCCACATCTTCAGCCGATGCGCGATAGGCCATCGCCAATACGGCTTCGGCGATCAAATCCGCACACCGGGGGCCTATCATGTGAATGCCCAGTATTTCATCGGTATCCAAATCGGCCAACACCTTAATAAACCCATCCGACTCTTCGGCTGCCCTCGCACGCCCTGAAGCCTTAAACGGAACCACCCCTTTTTTGAACGGACGCCCAGACTGCGTCAACGCGTCTTCGGTGAGCCCCACCGATGCCACTTCGGGCCACGTGTATACCACCGATGGAATGGTGTCATAATCGATGTGCCCATGACGGCCACAGATCCACTCGGCACAGGCCACCCCTTCTTCTGAGGCTTTGTGTGCCAACATAATACCTGGCACAACATCCCCAATGGCATAAATACCGGGCACCGACGTCTCAAATCGATCATTGATGCTGATTCTACCCCGCTCATCTCGATTAACCCCGATGGCATCCAAGCCCAGCCCATCGGTAAAAGGACGTCGTCCCACACACACCAATACTTTTTCGGCTGATACCTCAAGGGGCCCCTTGCGTGAATCAGCCGTTAAGGTCACCCCCTCTTCGGTGACGGACAGTCCCGTTACCTTGGTGCCAAATTGGCAGGTAATGCCCAAGGGACGAAATGTTTTTTCAAGGGCCTTGCCCAATTCTTTGTCCATGGTGGGGATGAGGGTGTCCATGGTTTCTATAATGGTAACGGGCACCCCGACCCGTGCAAAAATAGACCCCATTTCAACCCCAATCACACCCCCACCCACCACAATTAAAGAACGGGGCAATTCTGGTAATGAAAGGGCATGGTCAGACGATAAAACCCGCTCCCCATCAAAAGGCAAAAAAGGGATTTCAACCGGCACTGACCCCGTGGCGATCACAATCGAAGACGTTGACAAGCGATCGTCGTTCACCCGCACCGATGTGGGGGATTCAATGTGGGCCACCCCCGTCAATCGGGTAATCTTGTTTTTTGACATCAAATAATCAATGCCCTTGGTGGTGCTGGCCACCACTTGTCGCTTGCGATTCACCATTTGTTCCCAATTCACGGATAGCCCCTGTACCCCAATGCCATGAACCTCAAACTTGGTGTGGGCCTGGTGGTACCATTCGGTTGAATCCAAGAGGGCTTTGGATGGGATGCATCCCACATTTAAACAGGTACCACCCAAGGTATCCCGCTGGTCAACAATGGCCACTTGTTGGCCCAACTGAGCCAATCGAATGGCACATACGTAGCCGCCCGGCCCCCCCCCAATGACCACCGAATCATAGTGTGTCATGCTCATGCTCCTAAACCTTTACCAACAACCGAATTGGATCTTCGATTTGTTCTTTGACACGCACCAAAAAGCGCACCGCATCCGCCCCATCAATAATGCGGTGGTCATAGGTCAAAGCCACATACATAATCGGACGGACCACCACGTCTTGGCCAATCGCAACCGGGCGATTCACAATGTTATGCATGCCCAAAATGGCACTTTGGGGTCGGTTAATGATGGGCATCGACATCATCGAGCCAAACACGCCACCGTTGGTAATGGTGAATGTGCCGCCTTCCATTTCTTGAATGGTGAGTTTGTTGTGCCGGGCCTTGTTGGCATAATCGGCAATGCTGGCTTCGATTTCATCGAATGACAATTGATCCGCATCCCGAATCACCGGCACCATCAACCCTTTGGGCGCAGCCACGGCAATACCAACATCACAATAATCGTGGTAAATGATCTCATCACCATCGACATAGGCATTGACAACCGGGAACTCTTGCAACGCATTACACACCGCTTTGGTAAAGAACGACATAAACCCAAGCCCCACCTGGTACTTGTCTTTGAATCCTTCTTTGTAACGGGATCGAATGGCCATAATCTGAGACATATCCACTTCATTAAAGGTGGTCAAAGAAGCTGTGGTTTGTTGAGAGGCGACCAGCCGGGCCATGATGGTTTTGCGAAGGCGCGTCATGCTTTCGCGACGCTCAGCCCGTTGCCCCGCTACGGTGGGGGGCGACACCGAAACACGGTCCGCACCCACAGGGGGCGCAACGGCAGATGCCCCATTATCACGGGTTGGCAGGGCCACCGTGTCGACAGGTGTCGGCGCCACCCCTTCTGACCCGATGGCACGCAACACATCTTGCTTGGTCACGCGACCGTCTTTACCCGTGCCATCACTGAGGTGAACACCCGATTCAGACATGAGGCGTTGGGCGGCTGGCGAGGCAATCGTCTGTTGGGGGTGCACATCACCCACAGACAAGGAATGCGCAATGCCCGCTGCCGGGGTTGCCGCTGGGGGCACGGTTGAAACTGGCGATGCCGGAACATCCGACGATACAATGCGGGCGATCACATCCCCCACACTCACCACACCCGATGGCACCATGATATCGAGGATGCCACTCTGCTCCGCCACCAATTCGAGGGTGGCTTTTTCGGTTTCGAGTGCCACCAAGGGGTCGTTGACGCTAACAAAATCCCCCGATTCCTTAAACCAATTCACCACATCCGCTTCTTTAACCGATTCCCCTGCAGCCGGTACAATAATATCAATTGTCATCTGTTACACTCCTAATGCATCTTTAACCAGTTCGAGCTGGATTTTCTCATATCGCTTCATGCTACCCGTGGCCGGACTTGCCGATTCGGGACGTGACAACAACTGCAAAGACCACCCCGAAAACACCCCGCGAATATATGACAAGGCACCTTGGTTGGCTGGTTCTTCTTGTGCCCAGACCCATTGGGCCTTGGGAGGGTATTCTTTTCTCAGGGCTGCCAGCTGGGATTTGGGCAAGGGATACAATTGTTCCAGTCGAATCAATGCCACGTTTGATAACCCATCGGCTTGTCGCTTTTCTAACAAATCGTAGTATAACTTACCTGAACATATGACCACGCGGGTAACCGCCGATTTATCAACCGAGTCATCATCTAGCACGGGTTGGAATGAGCCCGTTTCTAATTCACTCACCGTTGAAACAGCCAACGGATGACGAAAAATACTTTTGGGCGACATCACCACCAATGGCTTGCGAAAGGGGGCATACACCTGACGACGTAAGGCATGAAAAAAGTTGGCCGGGGATGTGATGTTGCAAATGAGCATGTTGTCTTGGGCGGCCAGCTGCAAAAATCGCTCCAGGCGGGCACTGGAGTGCTCGGGGCCCTGCCCTTCTTGGGCATGAGGCAATAACAAAACCAAACTGCAATAGCGCTCCCACTTCACCTCAGATGACGAAATAAATTGATCAATGACCACCTGGGCACCATTGGCGAAATCCCCAAATTGGGCTTCCCAAATTGTCAGGCCATGTGGGGTTGCCATGGCGTAGCCATACTCAAATGCCATGGCCCCATATTCTGACAAAATGGTGTTATACACCTGCAATGATGCCCCGGCTGTTGCCAACGCGTTCAATGGCACCACGGCTTCACCAGTACCCACATGACGCACCACCGCATGGCGATGCGAAAAAGTGCCCCGTTGCGCGTCTTGGCCCGCCAGTCGTACGGGAATGCCGTCATGAATCAAGGTGCCATACGCCAAGCATTCAGCGGTTGCCCAATCCAGACGGTTTTCTTGCCACATTTTGGCCCGCGCATCATAAATTTTTTTGAGCTTACCCAACAATTCAATCGATGGGGGGGGCGTCGTCAGCACCCCCGCCACAGCATTCAGAACATCGGCATCAACCCCCGTATCGATGGGCCCTGTCAGCTCATTGCGGCTGGCCAATCGATACGGTGCCCAATCCCCCTTAAACGGTTGTTCTGAAGGGGCAATGCCACCCGCCCGGGCCATTTGCAACTGATCATTTAAGAGCGCTTCAAACGCCTGGTAGGCCGCAGCCGCTTCATCGGTGCTGATGAGACCTCGCTCACACAATCGGTCACGGTATAAGTGGTAAATGGTTGGATGCTGTTGCACCCAGTCATACAAAGTGGGTTGGGTAAAGCGGGGTTCATCCCCCTCGTTATGGCCATAGCGTCGATAGCCCATGATATCGACATACACATCCACCCCAAAGGTTTGCCGAATGCGAACGGCCAGCTTGAGGACGCCCACCACGGCATCCGGGTCATCCCCATTCACATGAAAAACGGGCGCATGGGTCAAACGGGCCAAATCGGTGCAATAACGAGATGAGCGACCTTCGACCGCATCAGTGGTAAACCCTACTTGGTTGTTTAATACGATATGGATCACCCCGCCCACATCAAAGCCAGGCAGGCGGCCCATATTGGCCAGCTCATAATTGATGCCCTGTCCTGACAAGGCGGCATCCCCATGCACCACAATGGGTAACATGGGCTGTGATAACCCGTCGTATCGATGGTCACTTTTGGCACGACATAACCCACACACCACCCCCCCCACCACCTCCAAGTGAGAGGGGTTAAACAGCAAAGACAAATGCATGCTGGCCCCAGATGGCAAGGACAAGTCACAGGATTGGCCCATATGGTATTTAACATCGCCGGCCCGTTCAAAGGCATCTTGAACGGCTTCGTCAAATTCGGCAAAAACCGTTGAAAATGGTTTTTGCATCACATTGACCAACGTATTCAACCGGCCGCGATGGGCCATGCCGATGGCGCATTCTTTAACGCCCAGGCCCGCACCCTCTTCGATCATGGCCCACAAACCAGGAATAAAGGCTTCTAACCCTTCGAGTGAAAACCGTTTTTTGCCCACAAACTTGGTGTGCAAAAAATGCTCAAAGGCCACGGCATGACACAGACGCTCGAGAATGGTGCGGTAATCAGATGGGGACGAAAATACCGTGCGACTTTCGATTTCGGTTTGAATAAACTGGGTTAATTCAGCGGGAGCTTCGACGGGAAACTCCACCCCAACAGAGGCTGTGTAACAATCCAATAAATGAGAAAGGGTCTCTTCGGCGTCGTCACCCGACCGCAATGAGGCCAACGTCTCATAAAACGATTGGGGTTGGCCCGCATCAGGTAAGGGGTTGGTTTGGGCAACCAAATGGCCACGCAGCCGAATATGGGCCGACGCATTCGATTCGCCAGTGACACCCTGAGCGGGTGCCAGGGCATCATGGGATAGTGATCGCTCTAACTGTTGAAACTCATACCCCTCAAAAAAACGACCCCAATCAGATGGTACACTGGCGGGGTCTTGTCGATATTGTAAGTAAAGGGCCTCTATCGTAGCGGGTGATGTATGACTTAAATAACTAAAGGTCTCCATAATAACTCGTCCTCCAAACCGTCGCAGCCAATTGAATGGCATTATTTGCCCCACCGTCAGCCGCATCCCATGGTCGTTGGGATAAAAAACGCAATGGGCTGATACAAAGCCCCGACAGTATAAAAAAATTACGCTCAATTGCCAATCGATTTTAAAAACCGTCTCCCCATGCCGCATTCCAGCGACAGGTCACATCCCCCCCACCCTGCATTCGCTATGGCCCACTTGCAGGATCAACCATCCAGGATGCCTCGGTGTCCCTTTGCACCGAGCTGCCGCATACCCATCGAAAAAAAGCGATACATGACAAGTGCCAGCCCACACGATTACAATTAAAGTGGGCATTTGATACCCACATGCGCTGAAAGTGCACATCACGTCTAAGCCAGCCCCCTTTAGGGAAAAGGAGTTTATAATGGATATCAACGCAAAAATAAGAGAGATACAACGGCAGGCCATGACCATGGGCGCCGCAAACTGGCAACCCACCCAAGGGTCGGAAGCGGTGGATCACAACCCGATGGCAATGGCGTTCGATGAGGTACTCAAAAAAACAACGGTGTCGCTCGATCCTGGATTGGAATTGCCACCTGAGATAAAGGGCATCATCATTGAATTGATGAATGGCAAGCCGATGGATGACCTTCAGGGCACCATCAAGGGGCTAGAAGAGTGGGCCCGCCACCTAACCCTGTCACCCACGGTTAGCAGCAACCCATTGAATCAACTCACCGCCTCAACCAGTTATAAAATGGTGGCCATGGCACTGATTCACCTAAAAAAGCAGTATCAGTCTCATGACGCGTTGGAAGTGTTAACCCGTTTGGCAAGCGAAAAAAAGATGCCCCCCGGTGACGCACGCTGGACAATTGATCAACTGAAAGCATTAAAAAAAGCAATCAAAGCGCCCCCCTTAAATGGAAGCAAGGGCAACACCAGCCCAGTTTGAAATCACTAATCAGGGGATAGAGAGGAGGGGTGGAGGCTTAAGGATACCCTTTCTGAGAGTAGGTCCAAGTGTATGTGGGGAGACACCTTTCAACAAAGGGGAATTTGGCTGGGATCCTGGCTTGGCGGTGCCGTCACCTGAGAATTGCCTAACCAAACTGCCAAATGCAGCTTTGGGTGAATCGCCGGGTGAATCGCCAGAATGGCTACCTGCGGGGCTGCCCGATCTAGTTGGTGCACCTGATAATACTGATCTGTCCGATAATACTGATCTGTCCGAACCAAAAAGAGTGCTTACATGGTCACCATTGGGTGCCCCCTCACTTTTGGGTGCCCCGTTAAAGTGATCAATGAGTTCCTTAATAGTATAAAATGCTTCCCTTTTTTCATCCCGGTCAGCATCCGTTTTGTAGAGAAAGCGGTTGTCTTGCATCTGGGTGGTGGTGGTGATGCACAATTTTGCAGCCAGAGAACCCGGCTCGACACTTACAATGGCTGATAAATCATGGGTTAAGGTGAGACCAAGCTTTAGATTCCCCTCTAGCGTGGGAATGTGCATGATGGGATAAGAATCCGTTGGAAGGGTGGCTGAAATCGTTGCAACAGGGGGGTGCAACAGATAATCAGGTGACCTATCGGGAGCGACACCCCCCCCATAAAACCCTGAAGTAGACGGGATATAAGACGGATTCCACACAACAGAATGATAGCCAGATGGAAGAGTAGAATAAGTTGGAAAAGACTGAGAAACCGGTGGGAGGGGGGCTGAAATCGTTGCAACAGGGAAGGCTGGCAGAGGGGTAGTAGGTGGCATATTGGGTGCGACAAAACCCCCATAAAACCCTAAAGACGGGATATGGGACGGAAGCCCCCCAACAGAAGGATAATTAGAAGGAATCACAGAATAAGTTGAAACGGGATTAAACGAGCATGACGGACGAACATGACCCAAGCCCATCGCAATTGAAGATCCATAAGAACCAAACAATGCGTGATGAGATGGTAGCGTGGGCGTGGCAAAGGCACACTGAGAAACCCCGTAATAAGAAAGTGTCGGTACAGATCGGATAATGGATGACATAAAAGCCCCTTTATGCAAAATATTGGGTGCATTATTTCAGTGGGCACTCCAAAAAACAAGCAAACTAAAAAATAAAGGAATAAAACAAATGGCGGTTGATCATCCCATCATCTAATGAAAGGCACATGGGATGGTGTTACAAAGCCCCACCCATTGATCACCAACGATATGGCACAAGATATTCGATGCAAGACAACTAACAGAGGATGGTATCGTCACGAGGCGATCGTCTATTGCTAGTCGAGCCCAATCGTTTGAGGGCGATCATTAAAGCACGGATTGTGAGTGGATCGAACGACGAAAGATGGTCCATGCAATGGGCCAAACATATACTGACCCAGGCTTTCAGTTCGGGTAATCTAGGAGGGGGGGCATCGGCCCCTATACCCTGCCAAAAAGCCAGAATGTAAGCCTGATCGATTGGTGCCGGAGTGGGCGAAAAAGAAGTGGAAATGGTGTGATACAAAAGACGGTATTCCTCCTCTGCCAGTGTGGTGCCGCTGCGTTGAAGCCAATACTGCTGAATCAAGCGCGCCACAATGGGTCGGTGATTGGCATAATCCCTACCAGACCCGTATTGACTCGGGCTCTGCCCCACAGCCCTGCAATCGGGCGTATGGTGTGTGAATACATGCCTCACTTTTTGGGGTGACTTAGTGCCAAGCCTTCGAATGTCACAAAGCGGCGTGGGGCTTGATAGGGTGCCCCCTGATGGCTCATCCCGTTGGGGGGTTGCCCCCACCGATTGAAAGAGGGAATCTAGTTCGGACCTTGAAATAGTGTGAGCCCCCTTCTCACGATGGCCATCGGTGGGGTAGGTGTCGCGGCACCCATCATCGTGGATGCCCATCGTGAGAAGGGGGGAATGAGAAGGGGGGGAGTCTGATGGCGGGCGGTTGACTTCATCCCACATATTGGGTGGTGACGGGGCGGTCGAGTGAAGACCGCCTTCGGGCAGTGGGGTGGTGGATATGCCCCCATCCCCTGCAAGCTCATTGGATGAAGGCGGAAATGCAAACGTAGCGGAGGCATCACGTTCGAAACGACCCCATATTGTGGGGAATTGAATCGTGGTGCACTTAGACCGTGCGTGTCGTGGGCGAATGGACCCCATCGCGGCTATCACGGCCTTTAAACCAGCCGTAAAACCACCCCAACATGTGGGTGACGATGTGCCTGAACGGGGCGGCGAAGAAGTAACATGACGTCGCATCAAAAAACCTTTATGGTGTGGGGTGATTGATCAAATAAAAACCGGAAGGAAAAGGGATGAAGCAATCGGCAGTGTACGCCCTCGATGTCACCCCATCAATGGCAAAACAATCGATCGTTCGGCGTGTTCATGACGAAGGGTGCATGCCAGTGTGCAAAACAAAGGGGTGGCAATCAACCGATACGATGCCACGTTTTGCAGCATGTCACATCACCTGATATGCTTCATCTCATGACAACGCCTCATGCCATCCCGCACTCACCCGCTGCGACAGACGCCACAACAGTCAGCCCGCCATGGTGCGACACGCCGTTGTGCATTGGGCCCCTCTCGACCACATCGCGATTGTGGGTGGGCACTGGCAAATTCTCGTCCCCACAGGTCATGACCGAGGCCATCCGTGAATCAGGGTCAGAATGGGTCACAGTGGCATTGCGGCGTATTGATTTTAATACCCCCACCCAATCGATACTGACCCACATTCCTGCCAACCTTATCATCATGCCCAATACATCAGGGGCACGATCGGCTGATGAGGCCATCCGCATGGCTAAATTGTCCCGCCATCCCGACCGACCCCCCCTTATCAAACTAGAGGTAACACCCGACCACGATCAGTTAATGCCGGACCCCATCGATACCCTTCGGGCTGCCGACGCATTGGTTAAAGACGGGTTTTTGGTATTGCCCTATTGCGGGGCTGACCCGGTATTGGCCAAACGATTAGAAGAGGTGGGGTGCGTGGCCGTGATGCCGCTGGGGGCACCCATTGGTAGCAATCAAGGCTTGTTAACCCGAGAATTTATTGCCCACATCATTGAAAAGGCAACAGTGCCTGTGATTGTTGACGCGGGGATTGGTGCCCCCGCCCATGCGTGCGAGGCCATGCAATTGGGTGCTGATGCGGTATTGGTGAACACCGCCATCGCCACCGCATCCCATCCAGGGTTGGCAGCCCGGGCATTCAAGCATGCGGTGCTGGCTGGTCGGGAGGGCTATCATGCTGGGTTGCGCCCTCCCCTACCCCATGCCAGCCCATCATCGCCGGTTAACACATTGTTTCAGTCAACCCCATGACGATGTGGGCCCCTCCCCTACCCGATGCATTGCGTTGTAAAAGTCGATGGGGGGTGAACGATTTACCCACCTTATTAAGCCAAGACATGCAGCCCTATTTGCCTGAATTGGCAGCGCAGGCCATCCAGTTGACCCGCATGCGGTTTGGCTCAGTAATGGAATTGTTTATTCCCCTTTACTTATCGAATTATTGTTACAATCGATGTACCTATTGTGGGTTTAGCATGGACAATCCCTATCCCCGCACCCGCTTAACCGAGTCACAAATCGACGCCGAGGGGCAATTGATTTATGAGAAGGGCTTTCGATCGGTATTGTTGTTAACAGGCGAAGCCCCCGATGTGGCGGGGGTGTCTTATATTGAAATGGCCATTCAACGGTTACGGCCCTTGTTTCCTGCCATTGGCATTGAGGTACAACCAATGGTCAAGGCCGACTATGAGCGACTCTTATTAGCGGGTGCCGATCATGTGGCCTTGTATCAAGAAACCTATGATCCGGTGGTATATGATGCCGTGCATTTGTCTGGCAAGAAAAAAAACCAGTCGTATCGGTTACAAGCCATCGAATGGGCAGCCCAAGCGGGGTTCCCTAAACTATCGATGGGTATTTTATTGGGGCTGGCCAATTGGCGACAAGATGCGATCGCATTGGGCATGCATTTGGCCGAACTCAAAAAAAAGTATTGGCGCACCCATTTTTCGATTTCAGTACCACGCATTAAGGGGCAATTTCAATCGTATCAAGAACCCCATTATGTGAGTGATCAAGACCTCAAACAACTCATTATTGCCTTTCGGTTGTGTTTTCCGGATATTGGCATCGCGCTGTCAACCCGAGAATCCGCCTCGTTGCGAGACGAATTGGTTTCACTGGGCATCACCAGCATGTCGGCCGAATCGAAAACCTCACCCGGCGGGTATTCTGGGTTAGAGGCCGAAGGGCAATTTGATACGGCCGATCACCGGGATGTGGCCCACATTATCGAGATGTTGCGCACCCAAAAACTGGATCCTGTCTTCAAAAACTGGGACCCCAACCTATAGCGCACCACCTGACGGAAGATTGACGAAGTGTCGGCCATCACGTTACCCTAAAGCACCCTTTGCGTCCGTAGCTCAATGGATAGAGCGTCAGACTTCGGATCTGCAGGTTGGGGGTTCGACTCCCTCCGGACGCACCAATGCAATGTGGCACAGTTGGGGGGTCGTTTATAACCCCACCCCAACCCTCCCCTAAAGGGGAGGGAGTAAATGTTTTTATTTCGGGGACCTTCGGTCCCCGAATCCCAGACCAGGGGCGACGCCCCTGGGCGGGCGCGGGTGCGCAGCACCCGCTAACAAATTGGTTCAGGGGGGGCGTGGGGGGGAACGCCCCACATTAAAAAAAATCATCTTAGGGGGGGAGTTATGAGGGGGGAACGCCCTCATAATAAAATCCAAAACCACTTGGGGATCTAAAGGGGTGAAACCCCTTTTCAGGGGTCTGGGGATCGAAGATCCCCAGAATAAAACTTGTTTGCTGGGGTCCAGGGG
>Ga0172372_10007004_pt1 | contig 15231 bp, 15 predicted proteins | sample LakKiv5m_2_FD_114544 | JGI IMG/M metagenome (GOLD analysis project Ga0172372, IMG submission 114544) | Freshwater microbial communities from Kabuno Bay, South-Kivu, Congo - kab_092012_9.5m | ecosystem: Environmental > Aquatic > Freshwater > Lake | place: Democratic Republic of the Congo...
AAACAAATGATACAAAATGTTTATATAGCGTTCAATTATCCATTATTAACGATAAAAATAATGAAATTGTTATCGGAGTTTATCCAAAACTTGCCGAATTATTAGTAGAAAATTGCCTTACAAAAAATTGCTTTACCATTTTACAGGATATAAGAAAATACAAGAGAGAAACAGCAATATTTGTTGAAAACAAAGTAGATTCACGATTTGACTTTTCCGGAATCGACAACAACAATATTCCGTTTATCATGGAAGTCAAAAATGTTCCGTTGGCAGATTATGAAGATATTACAGCAAAAGATAGAAAAAACAAGTGTTACGATGACAGACAATATGATTCAAAAGTAGCGTATTTTCCAGATGGATATCGAAAAAAAAGTTCCGACCCAGTTAGCCCAAGAGCATTAAAGCATATTCGCGAATTAACACTAATAAAAAAAGAATCAATTACTCGTTGTATAATGTGTTATGTTATACAGCGAACCGATGTAAATCGGTTTCAACCGTCTATAATAGACCCTGAATATAGACAAGCTGTAAAAGAAGCAATTGAAGCCGGAGTAGAAATTATTACACTAGTCATTAAATGGACAAACACCGGAGAAGCATATTTTGTTAGAGATGATTTACCTATTACACCATTCTTATAAATAAATAATTATACTTTTTTATCCAGATACAATATATTTATTGTATTATATATTTTTGTTACGATATATGGTAACAACGCAGAAATAATAATTTGCTAGAATATTAGTTTGCGAGAATATTAGTTTGCGAGAATATTAGTTTGCGAAAAAATTGAAATAATGTGTTGTCTCTTAATAAAGACTAAATATACAAGCAAATAAAGATGACTGATAGTTTTGAAATCGAAAAATATGCTATTGTTTCCTCATTGAATGAGAGAAATATATATGTAAAAGTAATTGATAGAATATTATTTATGTGTTATGAAGCCAATGTTGATTCAAAAGAATTGCGATTACCTATCGAGATAAACAATACATATCAATTGATGACTAAGTGTTTCAAGAGAGAGCCAGGATACAATGCGGTAATAACGATTAGTTCGGGAATTATGAAAGTTCTGTTTAATGCTTTGGTAGAAGGATATTTGAAGTTATCATTTGAAATCATATTGAGAGAAAAGGTTATGTCAAATGATAGTCAGTTATCAATGAATTTTCACAGAATAGAACAAAAACAAGAACAAGCAGTTCAACATTTGACGGAACGACTATCACAATTAGAACGACTTGTAGACATAATTTCGTATGCTGAGATTAATATGATTAAGATGTGTCATTTTAATAGTCATTCCTGCCGAGATATATTTTGGAAAGTAAATACAACTGAAATGTCATTAACTGGGGAATATTGGGATTATTCCAAAATAAAATTATTTTATCAATTAGAAAAATTAACATTAATTAGTTGTAATCAATTTGTTAATTTTACAAATGATAAAATGAATAATGATAATGTCAAAGAGTTATACTTAAATTCATTAAGTGCGGGTAATTTTACGTCATTAGTTGGATTAGATGGGTTTCCTAAATTAGAAAAACTAACAATCTCAGGTTGTTCCCATTTGCGGGATGTTGTAGCAGTCCTTAACAGTTATAAACATCGTATTCATACTATTGATATAAAAGCTTGTGGGTCAATAAATAATACAGAAATAATGACATATTGTCAAAAGAATAATATTAAATTAAATTTAGCCTAGACATTTATTATAATTTATAAAAATAATTTATAAAAATATTCATAATATAATTTACTTTTTTTTCAAAAAAATTGAAATACATTTGGTTGTTTAACATATAACAACAAGGATAAACAATAAACTGATTTAAAATGTCTAGCACTCCAATGATTCCTAATAAAAAGAAGATTGCTTCGAAAAAATCCAATATTTCCAATGATGATTTACTTAAATTAAAAAATCAATACCTCGGTTCACAAAATACGAATAATTTATTTAATAATAACAATAACAATAACAATAACAATAATACAGATAAATGTGTAAAAAATAATAAAGTAGTATTCAATTTGCCTTCAGAAGATGAGGCAGATTCGAGTGATGATGAAAGTATGAGTGTCCTTCCTGAGCCACCAATTGTTCCAATAGACAATATTAATTTATGTTTTGTTGGCGGTGTTTCAACTGGTAAGTCAACTATTTTAAATGCTATATTTTGTGAAGAATTAACACAATGTAAAATCAAACGAACTACAATGGTTCCTACTGTTTATATTGAGAATGACAATAATGCCAAAAACTTAACCTCACCGGAAGTAATATTTACAACTATTTCAGACAAAAATAAAGAAATAATATCAAAGACGGAAACGGGTAAAAAATTGAATAAGGACGAATACAATGAATTGGCATTTAATGTCGGCAAACTGGATATAAATATTTTAAACGGGTCTTATGTAAATGTATATGATATTCCAGGTCTAAATGATGCGCGAACTAAGGACGTATATTATTCCTATTTGGATGAAACATTTACAAAATTTAATTTGGTGGTCCTTTTAGTAGACATACATTCAGGATTAAATACATCCGACGAGATAGATATTGTAAACTTCATTACAACACACACAAAATATGAATTGGAAAAAAATAATAAACAGATTTATACTTTGGTTGTTGTAAATAAAGCGGATGATATGCAGTTGGATGATGAAGGAGAAGAAGAGACATTAAAATTGACAGGAGAATTAAGTGAAATGTTTGAACAAGTTGAGAAGACAATTACGAGCGAATTTGACAGATATAATATACAGAAACATTTAATAGGTATAATTCCGTTGTGTGCGATTGATTCCTATTTATATAGGATGGTGAAAAAGCACGGGAAAAAATTCAAATTAAGTCCGGAACAAATATTGAAAATTGGTATTAACGAAACAGGAAAAAAATTTAGCACATTAAAACCAGCAACACAAGAGAAAAAGGTTTGTGAAATATTAGCGGACGATAATTTTATTAATACGATGATAAAATTATCAGGGTTCAGTAGATTAGAAAGCATACTTCATAAGTTTTTGAATGAAAATAATGTAGGAAAAAAAATAAGAATTGATAACTTGTTATTTGAAATGGGTACATATACAGATATATATGATATTGTATTGAATAATAAACTGAATTTTGCGGAAATCGAAAAAAATGTTAAGAAATACAAAAATATATTAGACACTATACAAAAAATAGATTATGATGCTTATTTTATAGAAGTAAATACAATTTTGAATAAATTTAGTTCCGCATTGAAAGAGCTAATTTGTGTAGTGAAATCAAATAAAAAAATAGAACTAGTGGAATACCATGATAAAATATATAGAGAAATTTTGAAACCGTATTTTGGCGAGTTCGTGCCTCAAGAATATCCTCCTTATTTAAAAGACCATGTTATAAATTTAATAAAAGATGATTTTGATAATAAAAAGATTCAAATACAATTGATAACTGATAACTGTAATATATTGAAAAAGATTGATATGTTTAAGAAAAATACGATTAGCTCCGTATTTAATAAAATAAATACTAACTGCTACAAAGAACAAACATTATTTACAAATGATAAATGTGAATATATTGAGCTCATTATTCTGTTAAAGGATTGTGAGAGGTTAGAGATAAATATTTCACCATTTATACGATTTGTTCTTATAAATTTGTATAACGAGGTATATGAAGATAAGAATTTGTGTCAAAAAGAGATGTTCTTCAGAAAACACGGTGAGATACCTATGTACACATATATAACTCATACGTTACATTTAAGCAGAGCAATAAATATGGATATTAATTTGTATGTATTCGGATTAGATTCAATAGATTTTACAACAGATGATTTTATACTAGAAAACTACTATATCGAATATGAAAAAAAGAATAATAAAATAAATTTTGTGAACATGTAATGTAAGTAAATAATTATATATTTATCAGTTTATTATTTATTATTTTTTTATTTTTTTATTTTTTATTACTAGTTCATTGTTGAACCCCGGATAAAATTAGTTTGAAACCAAAAAAAATAACATATAATATTTACATTATGGATGATTTTAATGTTAGTTCGTTACACGAATCAAAAAATGAATGGGGTGCCCGTTTGTTAACAATAATGACTCCCTTAATAATTGAGGGTTTTAAGTCTATATTTGATGAATCTGTGAAGCTATGTAGAGAAAATGATGAAATGGATAAATATTTGATGACATTTCAGAATTTAATAACAAGAATACCAAAATGGAATTCAAATATAATTGAACAAGAGAGAAAAAGAATTATAGAGAGAAGTTGTTGTAGTTATTTAGAAGAATTAGTAACGTGTGTTCATATAATTCAGTTAAAATTGCTAACAGCAATGCGTGTTGGTCAAAAACAAAAGAAAATTGATATTAACATACCAAAATTAGATGATTTTATTCATAAGGCTTATATAAATGTAGCAAGAAAAGTGTATAAAAACGTATATTTATTTGAATTAAACTCAGCACCTTTACAAGTTCAAAGACATAATAGAGAATTAGAAATAATTGTTCAAGAATGTATTTTGAATGCTGTGAGAGAAAGTATTCCAATTGAACACATTTTAAAAGCATATATGGATGAAACTGTTGAAGAAGATGTCATTGAGGAGATAAAAGAGCAAATAATAGAAAATCCGGAAGCAAATAAAGCACAAGGTGTAAGCGAAGTAATTTCCGAAGTAAATTCAACTCCATCAAATCATTCTTTGTCATTCAATGATGTAGACACTGCTTTAGATAAATCAGGCAAGGAAGAAATGATTAATGCTCCCAAGACTATAGAAAGATTAGAAGAGATAAGTAATTTAAGAAATATTCAGAGAAAGATGGAGGAAGAAGATGATGATGAAACACTTAAGATTTCAGACGAAAATGTGGAACTAAATGGGTTAGATGTTCATGTTATAGGAGGTAATCAAGAGGTTAAATTAGATGATAGTTTTTTATTGGATGATATAGAAGTTTTAGCGTAAGTAAAAATGAACAGTGTATTTTTATTTGTCTAATCAATAGATTATTATATGATAAAATAATGCGTTCAAATGAAGTTGTAATTGTAAAAATATATTGTAAATGGATAATATATTTTTACTTTCAGGAGTAATTACGATAATATTTTTTATTGCTAAATTTTTAGAAATGAGATACATAGACAAGGAGGCGAAACCATTAAAATTGTTGATAAGGGATGCTTTAGTAGTTTTTATAAGTATTTTATTTGGTAATTATATTGTAGAGCAGGTAAATCCAGCTTTAGGTGAAACAATGTCAATTACTCAATCAAGTCCAGCTGTTTTCACTGATAACCCACCATTTTAATAAATATTTTGTTATCTTATTTATTTTTATTTTTATTTGACTCTTTATTGTAAATAATAAGAGAGATAAGTATTAGTTTTATCGTCATTAGATTTATCGTCCAGTCCATACCTTAACAAATGCTTGTGATATATTATTATTATTAAAATCGTTTATATATGTATCATACGTATAACTGAAAGCACTTTTATGATGAAAAATACTACCAAACATTGAATTAATTACTAACAGTTTTGAAAATTCTAAACAAAATAGCAAACCAAAAATGCGTTCTAAGGCGCATCGGTCTCTTCTACAGTGAACAGCATGAACCAAATTAGTGATATTATATTTTTGTTGTAATCTTTCTAAAAATTTCAAATTTATATAACATTGAACACCAAAACATAATTTGTATTTTTCTTGATTCATGCCAATAAGATAATTATCGCCGCCATTAAGTGTTTTCTCAAGAAACCCCTTGTTTTTTAAATACTTTGATATTCTTATTAAATTTGATAAGTTTTCCTTGTCATAAGTATGATGCCATAAAGGTAAAACTGGTAATTTAAATTGTTCAAAAGGTATTCTTTTGTGAATAAATGTGCTATCATGAATCATAATAGCATTATCAAACCATTTATGTTTTAAAAAATATACAAATGGTAATAACTCGCCGCGACCATGATATTCAGATTGAATAATTTGAATATTTTGATATTCAAAATCACTTTTTACGTATTCATAATTGCTGTTATCATCAATGATTATAATTTGTTTTAGTGGATAAAATGTTCGAATTAATTTAACATTCTGATTCCAATAGTTATTAGTCGTTTCGGAGTTTACGTGTCTTGTAATAATAAACCCAAAATTCATTATTTATTTATACAAATAATTTAATTATAAAATCTAGAATTAAATTATTTATTACTTAGTAGTTACTGCTCTAAATATATTGTTATACAGTAGAAATATATGAAGGCAGTTCATCGATATTCATGAATACATCTGTTTTCGCCTTTCCTTTTTCAAATGCCATTTTGGTAACCCCAAATTTACTAAATTCAGGTCGGTCTAGTTGTGCGTTTGGTGTATGATTGTGAACACATCGCGCAATCATTTTATACAATTTAAAATCAGGATATCTTTCTGCTCCATTATTTTTATATAGGACATTTATTCCATTATCATCAATACACCATTCAACGATTAATTTAACAATAGGGTCACAATCATTTATATTTTTGATATCTTCAAAATCTTCAACTACATAGTCAAAAATAGAACACGCTAAACGACATAAATCAAAACTGAAGTTAGGTTCTAATCTAGGTTTTTTTGGATTAAAATATGGTTCCGTGTTGTATTGGGTTGCGGCATCTCCTCCTGGTTGAAAACTATCACTACAGAATACTTCACCATTAAATTTATAGATGGCTCGACCGAAATCGATGATTTTAAAAATTTTTCCAAAAGTAGGAACCTTGTAATATTGTTTTTTATAGTAGTAATATAAAAATTTCTTATTTGTAGGAATATACATTATATTATTTGTATGTAAATCATTGTGTGTGAATGAAAATAGTTTTTGATAAGTAATTAAAATCATAACAACCTGCATTAAAATGGCAAACCACTCGTCGTTGCTAATATCATTGTTAATAATGTAATCGTCGAGTGTATTTTCACATAATTCTAAACAAATAAGTTGAACTGGAAATTTATCAAATGTTAAATATAGTTTTTCACATTCGATATCATCCGAATCGTCTGTTGAATATACATCATCGTCATCATCAGACTCGTTATTTGACTCATTGTTTGAATCGTTATTATTGGAAACTGTTATCGTTTCTTGTTCAGAGTCATTGTTTTCTATAATTTCATTTTCTATGTTGACTTCATCATCATTTTCGGAATCATTTGTGTGGGATGTTCTAGAAGAACAAGATGAACCAGATTTAATGCTGGCCGATTTTTTGGTATCTGTTATATCGAGTGAATTGGTAATATCTACTAAATCAATATTTAGAGTTTTAACATCATCAAGAGATACTGGATTATCAAAAATATTTTCAAAAACTGAGTCATCAATTGATTTGAGAGATAAGTTTGCTATAGATTTATTCATTATATTTAGTGTAGGTTTAACTTCATTTTCATTATCTGGCTCTGCTATGAGATGAGAGAAATCTTCAACCTTAAATAATACATTTTTTTGTTTATTAAAAAATTCGGATTGAAGTAAATAGTCAAGGTCATCGATGATATTAATTTTATAATTATTTTTAACGGAAAGAAAAGAACCATAAAAATCAATAGCATGAATAAATTTATGCTTATTAAGAACTTGACTGGATAAAAATGAGAAAAAGCTATCGACGTAGGCTGAGTTGTTTAGGTCATTGATTTTATTGTGAACATTAGTTGACTTATCAAATGTGGGTAAGTTGAATAAATTAGTATCATTGTGATTGTATTTTCCGACTAAGTATTTGAAAGGGTCTAGTAACGGAGCCATTTTAATGAATATTTTTTGTGTTATTGACATGTCTTCATCTCCTGAGATATTTTTTAATTTACAAGTGTATATATTGTTAGTATTGTCAATACTATTTTCATCATCATTATCACTTGTATTATCATTATCATTATCGTTAATGTTTTTTGATTTATTTTTACCAACTCTTTTATTATCCTTGATATCAGAAATAAACCAATTATGATTTAGATTTACGGAATTAAAATTAGTGCTGTTTAAAGAAAAAAATTTATCATATATAGGAATATAATTTTGTACATTAGACAAAGATATACTTGAATTCGACTGAAATTTATTAAAAAGGTTAATATTTTTCCTTTTTTGGTAGTTTAAAGTAATTGTCATTAGCTAATAAAAATATTAATAATAATTATATTTAACTCATTATTTTGGTTTCTTATCTTTTCTTTTTTATTTTTGGATTTCTTTATTTTGGATTTGTTTAAATAGTTCCTAAACATAATAGTTTAGTTTAACTACATATGTATTACATACTGCGTAAGTTTGTCTCCTTTTTTTAAAATATTATTATATAAATAATGAATTTAGAACTAAAACGCTTTGATATGAAAAGCATAAGTTTTAAACCAAATGAATCAAAGGGTCCCGTAGTGGTTTTAATAGGACGACGTGATACAGGCAAGTCATTTTTGGTTAGGGATTTATTATATTATCATCAAGACATTCCAATAGGAACTGTTATTTCTGGAACAGAAGAAGGAAACGGATTTTATGGGAAATTAGTTCCCAAATTATTTATTCACAATGAATATAATACCGCTATTATTGAAAATATCTTGAAGAGACAGAGAGGTGTATTGAAGCAGATAAAGAAGGAGATGGAACAATTTAAACGAACTGCTATAGACCCTCGAACATTTGTTATTCTAGATGATTGTTTATATGACAACACTTGGGCACGCGATAAAATGATGCGCCTTCTTTTTATGAACGGACGTCACTGGAAGGTCATGTTGCTTATAACAATGCAATATCCTCTCGGTATTCCGCCAACATTGAGAACAAATATAGATTATGTGTTTATTTTGAGAGAGCCGTATATTGCGAATAGGAAGCGAATATACGAAAATTATGCCGGTATGTTTCCCACATTGGAGTCATTTTGTCAGGTGATGGACCAATGTACAGAGAATTATGAGTGTTTGGTAATAAATAACAACGCAAAATCAAATAAGCTACAAGACCAAGTGTTTTGGTATAAAGCAGATGCGCATAATGACTTTAGATTAGGCTCAAAAGAATTCTGGGAGCTATCAAAACAGTTAAATGACGAAGAAGAAGAGGAACAATATGACCCAAATAACGTGAAAAAGCGCGGACAAGGGCCAAAAATTGCCGTCAAAAAAAGTAAATGGTAAAATCGCTTTTACAAAACCGTTTTTAAATATAACAAGCACAATAAATAACTTAAAGAGTATCCTATTATAAATATATAATACAATGCAAGAGTTTAATATTGTTGAATTAATTGAGAACAATCCAATCTCAAAATTGTCGCAAACATATAACAGTAAATTAATCTCAAAAATTAAAGAAATTTTTACAGATTTCGAACAACAGTTATTTGTTAGTAGCTTTTATTGTTATCTAAATTACAATAAAAATACAGATTTTGTCGTAGACTTAGATAATGTGTGGAAGTGGTTAGGATTTAACCAAAAATATAATGCTGAAAGAGTATTAGAAAGCAATTTTAATAAAGATATAGATTATAAAACCGCTCCTCAATTTGGAAAAGCGGTTTCTAATGTAAAACAAAATGGTGGGCAAAATATAAAAAAAATATTTTTAACAGTCAAATGTTTCAAGTCTCTTTGTTTAAAAGCGCAAACAAAAAAAGCAGCTGAGATACACGAATATTATATAAAACTGGAAGAAACACTTCATGAAATAGTGGAAGAAGAAACAGATGAATTAAGATTACAATTAGAACAAAAAGATAATATTATTTTAGAAATCAAAGAAGATTCTGAAAAAATAAAAAGGGATTCTGAAAAAATTAAAAAGGACAGTTTGAAATCTGTAGAACAAGCTATAATCAATCAGTTTCCATTAAATACCGAGTGTATTTATATTGGATATATTGATAATACAAATGAAGCAAATGAAAAATTAATTAAATTTGGACAAACTAATAATTTAGCCACAAGAGTAAATGACCATCGTAAAATATATGATAATTTTATTTTAATTACAGCATTTCGTGTTCAAAATAAGACAGAAATAGAGGGATTAATTAAAACATCAAACAAAATAAGAAGACAAATTCGTAACGTCGAAATAAAGGGACAAATCAGAAAGGAACTAATTGCGTATGATACAAGTAATTTTACAACTGACAAATTGGTACAATATATAAAAGATATTATTAATTCAAAAATATATAACATAGATAATTTCAATAAATTGTTGAAAGAAAATGAATATCTGGAAGCAAAGGTTAGAGAACTCGAAAAAGAGAATGAAGAATTAAAAGAACAGTTATCGCCACAAATATTGAATAAATCTATATCCGCAATTACTAATGCGGATAATCAATTTGTCTATCAATATCCGTCAATACCAATTGAACTGGTAACAAAATTTAACGAATTTATTGATACAATGTGTCTGGTAAGATATGATGTCGAAGAAACATCTACAAATATAGAAGGTCAATTTCGCATATGGTTAAGAACAAAACCTCAAAAGGAAATATTTCATACATTTAAACAATATTTAGAAACCAGATTTAGACGCGCGAGACTAACGAAGCAAGATTCTACAAATGTTGTATATGGATACGTAGGCGTCAAAATAAAACCCATTGAATATAAAAAACAATTTGTAGGAAACGATATAGAGACATTTCTATTTCAATCGTGTAAATTTTCTCCGAGTGGTAAAATATTGAATTCTGTTTTATTTGAAGAATACAAACAATGGAATCAAAAATTAAATAAAGAGGTTACAGATGTTAACATTAATGAATTGAAAGAATACTTAAAAAATTGTGAATACGTTATTAAGTCTGTTGTATGGTCGAATATTGTATCAAATGACGGATATTACGGAATCTCGTTAAAAAACAAGGAATATGTCAAAAATGTGGTTTCGACAACAGGGAAAAAAGTAGAAAAGATTGAATTGTCTACTGGATATATTTTAGATACGTGGGATTCAATCGCAAAGGCAGCAGTTTCAGAAAATATTTCGGCAGCAAAAATGTCCAGAAGCATAAAAAATAACGTAACGTTTAATGATTATTTTTATCGCATTCAGGCAGTATAATAATGAGAGATATACTTATTTGAATATATATTTACATAACTATATAAATACATATTTACATCTATATATAATTTAACTCCAACCAGACAGAAATGACAAACAGTAATTATAATTTTTTATTAGATATTTATGATGATGTTGAAACAGTTGAAGACATTTACATAGAAAATGAAAATATACGCGGTTTGCCCCAATTATTGAATTTTAAAAGTTTATTAAGACTATATTGTAATAATAATTTGTTAAAAAACCTTCCGTCATTACCCGATACATTAATAATTTTAGAGTGCCACGAAAATTCAATAACAAGTTTGCCTCAATTGCCGCCAAATCTAGAAGTGCTTTCGTGTTTCAACAATCAAATCAAGGCGTTGCCTCCATTACCAGAATGTTTAAAAGTGCTTACGTGTGGAGAAAATAAAATAAAATATTTGCCTCGATTACCTAACTCATTAGTAGAATTATACTGTAGTTATAATGAAATCGTAGTAATTCCCCCATTGCCTCCATCATTAAAAGTATTGCTATGTATGAATAACAAAATAAAAAAATTGCCGATGCTGCCTGATTCGATTTTAACAATACATTGCGAAATCAATGAACTAACAAGTCTTCCTGAACTACCAGAAAAATTATATTCTTTATCTTGTAAATTTAACAATATAGAAGTTCTTCCTGAACTACCAAATAATTTACATATATTTTCATGTGCTGGTAATAGTATATCATTTTTACCGGTATTGCCTGACAAATTAGAAACGTTAGCATGCAGTCATAATGAATTGATACGTTTACCATTATTGCCTCAAACATTAAAAATATTAGACTGTAGCACGAATAAACTAAGTTGTTTACCCCCTTTACCAAACAGCTTGGTATTATTACAGTGTTATGGTAATATACTTAGAAAACTGCCCACAGCATTACCTCATAGTTTAGAATGTCTATATTGTGAAGACAATATTTTAAAAATTCTTCCATTACTGCCTGATAATTTGATAAATTTATCTTGTTATAATAATAATTTAATTTACATACCCTTTTTACCCCAAAGGCTACAAAATATGATGTCTTATAGTAATGAAAATTTGGAATGTATTAAACAGGTAATTGAAAGAATTGATAAATTTAGATTCCTGTATTATTGTGTAAAATATAAGAATCAATTTCGGAAGTGGTTGTGGGTAAATGTAAGAGAGAAAAATACAAAACAAAAATACTCTCCCGAAAATTTATCAAAGTTATTGAATACATTAGATGTAAATGATATAGATATGGATATTATTGATAAATGGTAACATATTTGTATTAGATTTTGTTTTTGTAATCACTTTTATAATAAGGCTCTCCTAAACTCTATTTCCAATAATACATATTCATATTCATATTCATATTTATTATTATTATTATTTAACATAATCTACGTAAATATTACCTCATCACAAGTATTTATTTTTTTTATAATAAAATTCTCCACAATTACAAATAATATTTACAGATTTATCTTTTTTATTTTTTTTTGTTTCATTTGTTTCATTTGTTTCATTTGTTAGTTTTTGAACCTGATTGTTATGTTTAGATGTCAATAAATGTCTTTCATATGAATATTTTATACAGGATGTATAGTCACAAATATTACAATGATATTGTGTTTCTCCTTTTTTCTCTAAATTTATTTCACCTTGTTTCATATATTTTTAACAGAAAATTAATCTAAATTATTTTATTTTTACACCTTAGGAAATGTCCAAAGATGTAAAATGGTTTGAAAAACTACAGTCCTTCTCGTGATATTTTTAGATTTTTAGTAAACATAAAAGAATCCTTGTTTGTTCTTCTTCTTTTTAAGTTACATTCTAAACAAGCAATTACTAAATTATTTTTATTATGTCCTATATCGTTATTGATATGATAAATAATATTACTATTTATCATTTTATTTTATTTATATATTCAATTGCTTTATTTGTATTTTATATTTGTATTTTACACATCGTCAGTTTTCTCTTTGATGACAAAAGGGCCACTAACGAGTTCAGAACGTCCGTAATCTGTCTTTCCAGTGACGACATTATCACCCTCAAATAGCTCGCTGCGAATATCAGCAACAGAGATGGATTCCGCATTAGCCAAGCTTTTCTCTTGTGTGCTGACACCAATTAAATTTCCATCATCATCAATATCTTGAGTCAATGGGTTGCCGTGTTTCTCGGCATTCTTTTTATTCTCATCAATTGCCTTTTGCTTTGTCTCCTTAACACGGGCTTCAAATGCGTTCTTTGCGGCGGATTCGTTCTTTTGCTTTTCCTGAGCAAGCTGGTTAAGCTCTTCTTCCATATACTCAACTCTTCCAGTTTTGTATGCTTCAGGGTCCCAGGGCAACCATGTTCCGACAGGGCCAACAAAAACATCAAAACTAGGGTCCGTCTCTCTCAACAATTTAGCACGCATTTCAGCCTCCTCTTGGGAAGCAAAATGTCCACGGGCCTTGAATCCACGAACAGAGGTTTGGAAATTAAACTTAATATTAAATTGCTTTTCAAGTTCATCCTCCTCCTTATCTAAAAAATTCTTGTAATCATCCTCGATAGAAGAACTGATAATGTTGTCTCTTTCCTCCTTTACAAAGCCTTCATAATCCTTCATCACATCCTCAAAAGACAATTTATACTTGTAAGACATAAAATTAATAAATTGATGAAATTTTTCCATTGATTTGGAAAACTCCCATCTCTTTAGGAATTCTTCAAAGAAGAACATTTCCTTTTGTTTTAGAATTTTCTCAGGAGTTATAAAAGAAAAGCATCCGAATGATTGACCAGCAATAGGTTTATCAACCTCAAGTAAATCAACATACTTAGGATTTGGACTACCGTCCTTGTTTTGTCTTTTTTCGAAACCCTGCTTCTTGGATAAATTAGATTTTGACTTTCCGCTCATTATAGTATAATATTATTTAGGTAGTTCGTTTTAAGTTTAAATTTAAATAAATAATATTTTATTAAATTATTTAATTTTCTCTCTTGTTGTAAATATTTGATGTCATTTATTCAAATAAATAAATAAATAAAATAATTCTTTTCTTATTATTTAATATAAGATATGATGCAAATGTTTGACGTGTCTGAACTCGTTAAGAGAATAATTAAGTATTTAGTGGAAGGTTTGATGGTGGCAATTGCTGCTTTTGCCATCCCTAAGCGCTCTTTGAACTTAGAGGAAATCGGTGCTCTTGCTTTGACAGCAGCTGCTACCTTCGCCATCTTGGATACATACATTCCTAGCATGGGTGTAAGTGCCAGACAAGGAACTGGACTTGGTCTTGGACTCAAGCTTTCTGGTGTAGCACTTTAAGCAATTCATAAAATATAAATAATTGTAGATAGTAAAATATTTTACACCTTTTTACATTTACTGTGCTTCGCCGAAACGCCTAAATATTTGTGAATAAAATAACTTAAAGACAATACAATAATGTATATTAAGTAATAATGATAATAAATGGGGTTACTTCCAAACTTGAAAAGGTTTGTTTAGCAGTGTTTCGTGAGACCCAAAGTCAAATAAAGCGTGACACAATTGCTCCCCGTTAGGGATTTCGTCCTCCACCTGTAAATTATTAATTAAGCAGGATTTGAAGTTGGACCATCGTGAGGTGAAATTCCTCACTATTGATTTTACATTTTTAACTATTAAGTAAAGTGCTGAATAATAGAATCCCAAAAATAAGTAATTATGTGGCTTATTGAAAATCGGCATTTGAAATGTTAAAATGTGTAATTATCGGGTATAATATAAACAAATTATAATATGAATAAATATTTGTTTATATTATAATGACATACAAGAGAAAAACTAAAAGACATACAAGAAGGGTAAATAAAAGAGGAATGGGACCGTCAAGAAGTAAAACTCGCGGCCTTATGCGTTTAAGTGATTTAGGAAGTTCCGCATCCAAAGGAGCAATGCGTTTGAGCGAGCTCGGTTCTAGCAAGGGGAAAATGGTTTTAGAGGATTTAGAATCAAGTGCTTCT
>Ga0172372_10007009_pt1 | contig 15227 bp, 23 predicted proteins | sample LakKiv5m_2_FD_114544 | JGI IMG/M metagenome (GOLD analysis project Ga0172372, IMG submission 114544) | Freshwater microbial communities from Kabuno Bay, South-Kivu, Congo - kab_092012_9.5m | ecosystem: Environmental > Aquatic > Freshwater > Lake | place: Democratic Republic of the Congo...
TGTACAAGAAAGATTTTTTAGCTATAGGTGGTCATGATCCAATACTTAAATCTTGCAGAGAAGATTCAGACGTATTTAATAGGATGCATTTAGCTGAGTATGAATTTATACAATCATGGAACTCATTAGTATATCATTTTACAGGCCGCGGCGCTGGGTCTTTTGACGGTGACGAATCTAGACATGATGCTTGGAAAAAAGAAATGAGTAACTCAACTAAAGAATTTATACGAAAATGGGGAAGTAACGTAAATCATACAGCTTTTATGAAACCTATTATACCTCATAAATACAATATACATGCCGTTATTGAAAATTGCTCACTTCCTATTTTAGAAGCTGTTGAACCATGGTTTAGCGGTGTATTGTTAAAGACAAATTCTTTAGATGTAATTTTCAATTACATTCAAAAAGAGCAAGCAAATACAACTTTCGATCTATTAAAACGAGTGCAGATATTCAATGAAAAAACATTTGATATGGATACTATTGATATTTTAATTGAATTTGACGCTAGAAAATTTACTCAAAACTCATTTAATATTTTACAAAACTTATCAGACATTATCACTGAAACTAATGATTTAGGAGAATTTGATATTGACTGTTTCCGAATTACTATTACCAATTTACGTACATATGAAAATCAATTAATACAATGCAACAGTTAGGAATTATTGGCCAAGGCTTTGTTGGATCAGCCATTCGAGAAGGAATGCAACATGTGTTTGATGTTATCGCATTCGATAAAGATCCAAAAAAATATTCAAATGCAAACTCAATTTTTGAAGTAGTCGAGACGACAGATATAACATTCGTCTGCGTTCCGACACCAATGAAGACGTCAGGAGAATGCGATTTGACAATTTTAAACAGCGCACTTTCTGAAATTTCAGAATGCGCAAAATCTCTAAGAAAGACCGACTACATAGTAGTCATAAAGTCTACGATCCCCCCTGGTACGACTGTAGAACTAAGTAAAATCTACAAAAATTTAAGCATTGTATTCAATCCTGAATTTTTAACAGAAGCGAATGCAGTAGAAGATTATCGAAATCAAAACAGAATAATTATAGGAGGTGAACGTCCCGGAACTACTCTTGTGCGACAGATGTTTTCAAAAGCATTTCCAAAAGTGCCGATTATAAAAACGTCTTCTACTATTGCAGAAATGATTAAGTATGTAACAAACACATTTCTTGCTACGAAAGTTTCATTTGCAAATGAAATGTATGAAATCTGTCAGAAATTAGATATAGACTATGATAAAGTAATTGAATATGCACGATATGATGAGCGATTAGGAAATTCACATCTTGCAGTTCCTGGGCCGGATGGCAGGAAAGGATTTTCCGGCTCATGTTTTCCGAAAGATATTCAATCATTGATTTATCAAGCTAAACAGTTAGGTGTTGATCCTGAGTTGCTTGAGTCAGTATGGAATAAAAATTTAAAAGTGCGTCCTGAAAAAGATTGGGAGCAATTAAAAGGTCGTGCAGTATCAGCTTAAAATATAAAACATGAAAAACATTTTAGTAACTGGAGGTGCTGGCTTTGTCGGCACTAATTTAATTAAACGACTTCTTAAAGAAGGTCATAATGTAGTTTCCATTGACAACTACTCTACAGGATTTAAATCAAACCATCAACAAGGAGCGAAGTATTATGAATTTGACTGCGCAAAAATTACAGAGTACTCTGCATTTGGAAAATTTGATGTGGTATATCATTTAGCAGCGATTGCACGAATACAGCCTTCATTTGATCAGCCATTGGAATATTTTCAGTCCAATGCAACTGCTACATTTAATATTGCAATGTTCTGTGCAAAAAATAATATTCCATTGCAATTTGCGGGATCGAGCTCACATCACTCTGGCAAATTTAAAAATCCATATACATTTTCCAAAGATATATCTGAAGAAATTGTAGAACTCTGTCGACAACTATATGGATTAAAAGCTACTATTACTAGATTTTACAATGTATATGGACCGCATCATTTAAAAGAAGGAGGATATTGCACGGTGATTGGAAAATGGGAATCTAAATTGGAAAATGGAAATGCTATAACTATCAATGGAGATGGCGCAAAACGCAGAGACTTTACGCATATCAATGACATTGTCAATGCGCTATTATTAATTGAGCAAAAAGAAGCTTGGGGATACACATTCGAGCTAGGAACTGGGTTGAATTATTCAATTTACGATGTAGCGATGATGTTTAAACCGAATGAATTTGTTGCCCCCGGAACTGAATTTATAATTTACGAGTCAGACAAACCTGGAGAAGCGATAACGACTTTATGCACAGATACCCTAGCGTATGAAATTTTAGGATGGAAAGCTCAAGAAAGTCTTCCAGATTATATACATTCTTGGATTGAGTCACAGAAAAATTTGGTTTGTTAAAAATTTATTCTTATTTTTATGTAAAATAATTATAATCGTGCAATATTTCATATTCTTACCTGGGGACACTGAAAAAGACGCTTCTCTTGATACAAATTTATTAGGAGAATCGTCTTTTTCGACGTTTTATGCTGGACTAGGACTCAAAGCTTTGATGAAAATGGTTGATCGAGCTCCAGAGCATTTAAGTTCAGTAACAATAAAAACAGACCAAAATCAAACTCTAACCATAGATCAATTTCTATCTGAAATTCGACATTTAAAAGTAAAAATGTAATGGAAGACGCTTCAGTTATCTCATATCGTTCAAAAATCGATTCTCGATTTCAAATTTTCGTAGTGTACAAAGAGTATGAGCATTACGACACTATTAAAGAAATGTTAGATAGATGTAATGACTCTATAGCAGCGCTGCAAGTAAATACAACAAACATTTACATAGACGGAGAGTCTATTGAAGAACTTACAGCAGAGCAAATGTTAGCTATTGAAGCTCATGAAATTGCTCATTATCAGCTAAAACATCCTGCAGGAGTATCTGAAGATTTAGAAATTGAAGCAGATTTGTTTGCAATTAGTTTATTAGAGTTAGATGGATATTTTGAGGCTGCTAAATACTTAAAGCAGCGTTTAAATGATTTATACGACATAGACTTTGATGAATTCGACTCGGAATGGAATGAGTCTGATGAAGACACGCTTTTATAGCGTATTTGGATATTTATTATTGAATGATATCCTTAAAACAACTTCTATCTGAAACTATTACACAAGAGCAGCAAACCGTTGCTAATTCATACTTCACAGAATTTACGAAGACTTTTAAGACAAAAGTAAATTTCAAGTATATAGGACTAAAGAATAAAGAATTGGTGTTTTCAGCGCCGTTGTCAGATTTAGGATTTTTAAATTTGATAATTTCCGATGCAGTCTTAATAGCTCGAATCACTGATTCATACGCGTATTTCGGAGTTATTTATACATTGAATGGACTAGAGCAATTTGACGCGACAGTCTGTAAAATGAAAAAAGTGAAAAATTCCATTGAAGTAAAGTTGTTTGACGATTCAGACAGCGATTTCAGCAATCAAAATACCAATTTCGCAAACCTATTCAAATTAATGGTGTAGTAATGAATGCAATGGAATCATTTAACTTTGTGTGTAATACGACTGCGCAAACAAATGAATTTATTGTTTCCAATGCACTTCCTGATCGAATAGCTGATCAGCTACTAATAGATGGTCAATGTCACGTAGATCATGAAGGATTTGATTTAAATGAAATTGAATTGGCATATTACAAAGCTAATGGAATTTTGCTTTCATACGATAATACTTGGTACAAAGACGGAGGGCAAACTGCCGGAACTAATTCTGTGTTAGAGCCATGGTGTATGCAAACAAGTCCTATTGAAAATTTAATTATCGATCATAGTCATTTCGTTTTTAAATTTCCTATAACAGGCGCTGCACGAACTCAAATATTAAAATACATCCCTAGACGCGCCGAACTTCTACGTTTACTGTCTGTAAACTTCAAGTGTGGTTTAGATTTATGTATTGATTACTTAAATCATGCAAAACAGTCTGTAGAGCCAATAGTGCATATTGAGTGGGATTTTGATAACATTCAAGAGTTAGTGTTGTGTGCAGACAAAGTGCAAGCTATTTTAAATGAGAAAGAATGGCTTCATTCAATTGATTCCATACTTCGTTTTAACCAACTAGCTAGAAAAAATAAAATTGACGCTTTCGCGCAAGCCGATACCCGATCAATGATCATTTTCGGAGAAAAGTCATATAAATTAATTCCAACTTTATAATTTATTTACAATGATACATGAAGATCTTCGAGCTTGGTTCGGAAAAGGAAAAAAAGGTGGAGTCGGCGGAGGCGGATGGGACAGGTACAATTCATCAGGCGATCGAATAGGTAAATGTGGCGATGCTAAAGAAGGAGAAGCGTATTCAGCGTGTTTATCAAAAGAAAAAGCTCAGAAGTTAGGTAAATCTGGAAGAGCTTCGTTTGTTAAAAGAAAACGAGCAGCACAATCTAAAGGAGGGGATGCTAAAAAAGGTGGAGAGCGCAGTAAAGGTCAAAAGCCAATCAAAGTGAAAACTAGTATAAAAGAAATAGGAGATTCTAGCACAAAAATATATTCATATTCTAAAACAAAAGATACGGGTTGGAATACTGAGTATAGTTTTACAACTGATTCCGTAATAGAATATATTGTAAAATTTGATATTGAAGACACGAGCGCTGATGTTGTATTTTTTACTAAGCAATCAATGGAATTAGTTAGAAAAGGCAAAATATCTACAGTATTTTTAGATACTATGAATAAAGGAGAGCTATTTTCTGTAATGGCTACTATAACTCAAATTGTTAAAAAATTTCTAGATGAAAATGAAACTATAGTACGATTAGTAATATCACCGAGTAAAGATTCAGATGAAGATAATCGTAGGTTTAAACTTTACATGGCCTATATCAACAAACAGTTAAATTCATCTAAATTTGAAGTAAAAACGGTTAAACATGGAAAATACAATGATATCGAAATTATTCGTAAAAATCTACAAACAATAAAAGAAAATTTTGCAGATGGTAAAAATCCAGGCAGAAAAGGATTGTCTAAACGTTTTGGTATTAGTCAAAAGATGTCTATTTCTCAGTTAGAAAAAATTGCAAAATCTTCTTCAGGTGAAAAGAAAAGAATGGCGCAATGGAATTTAAATATGAAACGTGGTAAAATGAAAAAAGAAAATTTAGATCCTAAAACTTTTAAAGATACCGGTAAGTCAGCTCCGTATGGTTCTGGATATCAAGAACTAGAAGAGCGTTTAAATTTATTTTTAGAAAAAAATGTACCTACCAATCCATCAAAATGGTCTTATTACAAAAATCAAGCTAAAAAGAAGTTTGATGTATATCCATCTGCTTACGCCAATGCGTGGGCAGCAAAAAAATACAAAGCAGCTGGTGGGAAATGGAGAGTAGCCGAAACGAAAGTATCTGCTTTAGAATCGCAGCTTTTAAAAGTTTCAAAGCCGTATGAAATACTTCCTGGGGATATGGTGCGTAACATCAATCCAGACTGCACTCATTATCGATCAATTGGCAAAGTAGTTTTCGTGCACGACGACGGAGACATTACTTATCAAGTAAATAATCAAGGAGCTACATATACACCAGGCGATGAACTAACTAAATCTGCAGATCAACTTATGAAAATCTTCACTCATACTCCTAGACCAGGATATGGATCGTTTTCAAATGAGTCGAAATTAAATGAATGTGTAGTAGCTAAAATATCATTTCCTGACACGACTGTGCTAGCTAAAAATCGAGATAGAGGCTACAAAGCAGAAATTGAAATTATTCATGAGATTATCAATGGCGTAGAAGTTGTGTATTTACATGATCGATTAACTGATTGGTCTGAAGGAATGAACGAATTTGGAATTGGAATCGTCAATGCATCGCTAGCTGTTGATTTTGATGAAAAAGAAGGTGAGTTAGCTAAACAAAATATTGAAAAAGGAAAAGCTCCAAATGTATCTTATGATGGATTGAAAATACGTACTGCATTAGGCTCTAAAAAACTTTCCGACGCAGTAAAATCTGTAGTTTCTTTTAAAGGAGAAGATTCTAAAGATGTTGGAGTAAAAGGTATGACAATTATTGCCAATGCAAAACATTCATTTTTAATTGAAATGACTTCTAAACATGCGCCAATAATTAAAAAGATAGATTCAGATAAAGTAGTAGTGCGAACCAATCACGGTATTTCACATCCTGGAACCGGCTACACTTCTGGAATTAAGCGCAAATCATCAGAATCTAGAATGAAGATTGCCCAGGAAAAACTTAATGACGTATCATCTCCAAATGACGTTTTAAGCGTTCTTTCAAAACAATATACAAAAGACAATTTTTTAAACCCATATCGTAGAACAAATAAACATGATATGGAAACGACATCGCAAGTAATGTATAATTTAAATGATTTAGAATTTACATTACGATGGGATGTCGATCACTCAGAATTCAAAGGAATAGTATCGCATTTACCAAGCGACTATCGACCAAAAATAAAAGTTATTGTAACAGAAACAGATTAAGCTATGAAAAACTATTTTAGCCAAATAATGAGCGATGCATTTCAAATTCTCAAAGCGAAAAAAGTCAATTGGCCTTCAGAATTAGATAAACAGCAAAAAATAATGTTGTTGAATAAATGTTTAGCATATTTCGAACATTATGAAGAATATGATAAATGTAAAACAATACAACATAAAATACAAATAATGTCTCGCAAAAGAACACGGCGAAAATCATAGAATTAGATATTTATATATGACCGAAAAAGGTCGTAACAAATTATTAATCATTTAAAATAAAAATTTATGGAAAAGACAGTTTTTGAAATTAAAGCAGATATTGATGCTCTTATTGCCGAGTTCAATTCTAATCATGCTATTTTCGAATCAAAAGGAAACAAAGCAGCTGCTACCCGCGCTCGCAAAGCAATTAACGAAATTAAAAAACTCGTTACTGCTTATAAAAAAGCAAGTGTTGAGCACGTTAAAGCATCAAAGTAACTAAAACCTATCGACGAAAGCTTACGAATCGTCAAATTTTAATATAATGAAAAAAGAAGAATTAATTAAAATCATTCGCGAAGAAATTCAAAACGAATTGGCAAGTAATAATTTACAGATAAACGAAATATATGACTTAGATCAAGTTAACTATAGCTCGACAATTCGTAAGCACGTTGATAATTTAGTCGACTCAATTGAAAAGACATCTTTGTCTAAAACAGCTATTGCTTCTATTTTAAATGACATTATCATGGGTCTAGGTTTGAATAGAACGCAAATGACCATGTATATGACAATGATAAAACAGCATAGGCAAAAATATGGCTTCTAATTAATTAGAAGTTTTTGTGAAACCAATAAATAGAAACATGAGTGATGGCAGTAAGCAAAATCGTGCAAAATTTAAAGAAACGATTGTGGTTAGAGAGAATATCTCTTTTTTGCATGATGCTGGCAGTTTTCTTCAACCCTATGGGGTTCGACCTGGTCCAGTATTGGTTGATAAAGAGTACTGGAAGTATTTGGCAAGCGAATTTGGCTTTGTATGTCTTGGCGGGTCTATTCTTTGGATTATCTATTTTATTTCGCAAATTATATAAACAATCCGACTCGAAATTTTTATGAAAAAATCTACATTAATTCAAATAATTCGAGACGAGATTCAAAAAGAGTTACGTGAAGCATATGGAATGGAGTCTTTATACTACTCTGCTCCGAGCGGTTATGAACAGTTACCTAAAGGACGAGATGTTCGCATACAACATTTTACCAATTATGAAAAATGGAAAGTTATTGCAATGCAATTAGGAGCTGTTATTCAGGACCGTGGCGATGATTGGATTGCAGTGATGCCAAATCAAGATAAGCTCGGTACATTTTCCAAGCTTAATCGAATGGGCACACTTTCTATTTAATCATAATGTCAACAAAAAAGAAATCATCAGGTAAAGACGCACGTACTCAAAAAATAACTTTCGGAACGAAAAAATTTCGTAAAGGAGTACACGCAAAATCAAAAAATTCTAAATTAAAACAAAGTAAAAATTATCGAAAAAAGTATCGGGGTCAAGGAAGATAAATTTGGTACTTTCAATTTTAATTCTTATATTTAAGAAAAATTGAATACAATGTTAATTGCAGTGATACTTTTATCAATATTTACTGTTTTATGCTCGACAATGTTGCTAGTTGCTCTTGTACAGATAAAAAATTTACAACGAGCGAATGATCGTTTACAGGAAACGCAATCAGCGCATTCTAGAGAAATTTCAGGTTTAATACAACATGGCCAAAACGTTGCCGTTGGATTAAATGATGTCATTTTATCTCTACAAAATAGAGATCGCTTTATCTTATCAAAAACTATGCTTAATCCAACTATTATGGGCGAGGCTTAATTTAATAACAATGAAATTATCTAAATTTATCACTTCATTTTGCATCTTTGCTATATTATTAGTAGCAGTCGTAGTAGTATTTAAATTTTATTCTGCGCCGACATCGTACGTAAAAGATACTGAATTTTACAATGCATTGCGCCAGCAGCAATTAATTATTGACAGCTCAAAGCGAAAAGTTGATAGCTTGAATAAAGTAGAATTGACTTTACGAGCTCAAATGAAACAAATCAATTCTAAATTGCAAAAAGACAGTATTAAAATTATAAACTTAAAACTTAAACTAAATGAAACACACTCTAGCATCGACACTTTTAGTTCTCGCGACGTTGTTGACTATTTCAATAACCGCTACGGCTCAAACTAAAGAAGACTCTATATCTTGCATACCTACATATCAACTCAAGTCAGCAATTAAGGATTTAGAGTCATTTGATGTGTGTAAGACTGAAAATGAATATTTAACTGATCGAGTAACTGGATTGCAGCATGAACTTTCACTTGCTAGCGCAGTAATAGATATAAAAGATTCAAAAGAATCTGAGTTGAATTTACAAATTCGTGCATATGAAATTTCTCAGTCGCTGTATATGGATCGAGTAGATGACTTAAATAAACAAATCCGTAAACTTCGACTGAAAAATAAAGCTCTAGTTATAGGGTCATCATCATTTGCAATCGCGGCAATTGCATTGTTTACAACATCGTTTTTAGTAAAATAGTTAACATGAAAACTCAATTTACGAATACCTTCATCAAGTCTTTGAAAAAATTATACTGGAAGAATACTTTACCATATAAAACATACTCTTTGTTTAGATATGATTTACCTCGTTTTTTCAAAAATGTATGGCGGTTTCGTAAAGCACTATACAACCACTATTGGTTCGATCATCACGGAACTTTAATGTTTCTTGAAACGGGACTTACTAATATGGCCGACACCATTGAAAAATATGGTATTGAGATTGACAGTTCTCGATTGAAAAAAGTTGAAAAAATGCGTAGAGCCGTGCAACTCATCAAGAATTATAATGAAGACTTGTACATTGAAATGGCTGAAGCAGAATTAGGAGAAATTAAATTTCGTGGATTTAAATTTACTCCACTTGAAGACAATAAAGATTTGTTTGAGTGGGTTGACGATTTAGTAGATGAAGAAAAAGATCATAACAATAAAGTGTATGCACGAGCTACAGAAATTAGTGGGCAGGAATGGAAAGAATTGTGGACTATTTTAGATGGACAAGACTACAGTAAATTTGACAAAGACAAAGACTTTGACGATCAATTTGATGGTTCAGGTCTTCGTGGATGGTGGGACTAAATATTAATAAAAAATGATAAAATGGATATATAAACCTTCTGGAGTTTGCCCAGTGCAGGCTGAAGGATATTTTTTAGGTTACTATTTCTACTTTAGAAGTAGATGGTCAGTAGCAAGAATAGAATTTGCTAAAACTGAAGAATGTTGGAAGAAAGATGATTTAATAGCTTCGTTTAACCTATATCATACCGAAGATGCGTATGATGCTGGTTGGTTAGATAAAAAATTCTGCACGAAATTAATTTTTAAAGGCTGCTGGAAATTTTCTTGGTTTGCCGTAAAAAGATTGTTTACTTAAATAATCATTTTAATATTTTAGTAAAAGCCTCCGATGAGGCTTTTCTACTGTTAAGATATTTATATCAAAGGTTTCGTATTATCTAATACTTTATTATATGTATGAACCTTTTGACTTAAAAATATTAGAGATTGATCGAAATATTTTAGCACAGCGTGTTTTAGAGCATGCTCAAGGTCTCAAATACATTCAATCGCTAAATCAAGTTTTAGTAGAGCAATCACGCAATAATTTATTTTTTCAAGGAAAAGTTTCGGAAGGAGCTAAAGTTTTAACTAAACAAGTTGCTAATGCTGTCAATGTTGATAGATGCTCTCTTTGGTTATATAACTTAGATAAAACGTTGATAAAATGCGAGCAGTTATACATTAAATCTGAAAATGAATGGCATCAAAATTTTGAGCTATATAAAAAAGACTATGAACCGTATTTTACTGCTTTAAATGAAAATCCAATTATAGTAGCTGATATCGCTGAGACGCATAGTGCTACGTCTTGTTTTACAGACACATACCTCAATTTATATGGAATTAAGTCTATGCTTGATGTTCCGATTTTCTATCAAGAAAATTTAATCGGAGTTATTTGTGTAGAAAGTTTAACGTACAGAAAATGGAACAGTTTTGAAATTGACTTTTTACAAATATTATCTTCATTTTTTTCATTTGCATATTCCGTTAAAGAAGAAACCAAAGAATGGAAATATGGATTTTTCGATCAAGTTAAAAAAATCAATGAATTTGAAAAATTTGCAGACGAATCGACAATTATAACTAAAGCGGATGCAACTGGAAAAATTACTTACGTTAATCGAAAGTTTACTGAAGTTTCGGAATATGAGTTAGATGAAGTAGTCGGTAAAGATCATAATATTGTAAATTCAGGAATACATCCGAAAGAGTTGTGGACGGACATGTATAAAACGGTTATAAAAGAAAGAAAAATTTGGAATTCGATTATTGCTAATAAAACAAAAAGCGGTAAGTTGTATTATGTAGATACATTTATTAAAGCTGAATTTGAAAATAATCAATTAACCGGATTTATTTCCATGCGCCAGGATGTAACTAAAATTTACGAAACGTTAAATGCTATTGATGAAAAGAATGTATATTTAGAACACGCTGCGAAAATACTTCGTCATGATATGCATTCTGGAATAAATACATACATTCCTAGAGGGCTTTCTTCTTTAGAACGAAGATTGACTCCTGATATGATCGAACAGCTTAAAATAGAATCTCCACTAAAAATGATTCGAGAAGGATTGAAGCATGCACAGAAAGTTTACAGAGGAGTTTATGAATTTACTAATTTAGTAAAACCAGACTCTAAATTAAACAAAACAAATCTTGATTTAAAAGATATTTTAACATCTTATCTAGCATCTACTTCATATTCAAGTCAAGTAATAATAGAGCCGCTTGTACAAGCTGACGTAAATGAATCATTGTTTTGCACTGCTATTGACAATTTAATTCGAAATGGATTGAAGTATAATGACTCTGATACTAAATTTGTTCGAATTTATATGGATGAAAATACACTTTGTATACAAGATAATGGCCGCGGAATGACTCAGGAAGATTTTGAAAAACTGTCTCAGCCGTATGTAAGAAAAGAAAATCAAAAAGAAACTGGATCTGGATTAGGATTGAATATTTGTATATCGATATTAAAAGAGCATCAATTTAATATAACTTGTGAGAAAAACAATATAGGTACTAAACTGATGATACAATTATGAAAAAAATAATTTTAGTTTGTTTACTATTAACTTGTTATTTTACGACTAATGGACAATCATATCCTATTGAAACAATATTCAAAGGCGATTCAGTTGTGATAATGACAACTAAACAGTCCAATGATATCAATGAATTAGTCGAAAATCTTCGTAGCGCTATCAGTAAACTTGAAACTGAAAAAGCAAATTTACAAAATGTCATTGTTAATAAAAATAAAATACTTGAATCAAAAACTAATTTGCTAGATTCTTTAAAAATAAAAGTCGACTCTTTAAAAGAGCGAAACGACATATTAATAAATTTTAAAAGAGATATTTTGAATTTGGCTTGGTATGGTTCTATATTATACAAACGAGGTGACAAAAGTTACCGATATATACCTTTAAGTGGATATGAATGGAGTATTGATAAAAATGATGTTATAACATTAATTCCGATAAAAGATAAGTCAAAGTGGAAAGTTTTTAAATTTGATGAATCCATTGATCCTTACGATTTAGAATTACATTTTTGGCCGTATGAATCAACAGAAAATAAATTAAAAATACAAAGATAATGAAACGTATTATTTACATTTTATTTACATTTTTATCACTAACCAGTTTTTCGCAAGATTCATTCAAGTCAAAAACTATTCATACGACATACATATCACCTGATAAGCTTTTTGAGAAACCAAAAGAAGAAAAGAAAATTGAAACTGATTCTGTTAGCGTAATCAACTCGGAAGAATCGTTTATTGCTAGTTTACCAAAATCATATGAAAACATTTCAAAAAATGATATGAAAAAATTAGCAGAAGAGTTAGATAGTAAAATTCAATTACTTTTGCAAGAAAGAAATCAATTAGTAAAAGATCATGTAAGTGATGAAGTAATTCAAACTAAAGACGGAGCTATTAAAGTTCTTAAGAAAGAAAAACAAATAGTTGATTTGTCCATAGAAAAAAATGACTTGAAAGTTGAAACTACAGACTTGAAAATTGAAAAAACAAAATTAAAGAATTACTTAATAGGGGCTGGAATAAGTATAGCGTTGTTAGTGTTAGCAGTTGTAGCTTTAATTCAGAGAAAAACAATTAAACATCAAGATAAGGAAATCATAACTCAGTTAACAGACATACATGTAAAAAATACTTATTTAGAGCATGCTGCTAGAATTATTAGGCACGATATGCATTCTGGAATAAATACTTACATGCCACGAGGACTTTCTTCTCTTGAAAGAAGATTGACGCCCGACGAAATGAAAAATTTAAAAATAGACGCTGCAATAAAAATGATAAAGGACGGTCTGCTGCATACTCAAAAAGTATATAAAAGTGTTTATGAGTTTACTAATTTAGTAAAACAAAATGTTGTTTTAGAAAAAGAGTTAGTAGATGTAAAAACTCTTCTAGTCGACTTTTTATCAAATTCAGCATATAAAACGCAAGTTGAAATTTCGGATATAGGATCGATATCAGTAAATAAAGTTTTATTTTGCAATGCAATCGACAATTTAATTAGAAATGGATTGAAATATAATGATAGCGACGTTAAACTAGTAAAAGTATTTTTAGAAGAAAATTGTATTGTCGTTGAAGATAATGGCCGCGGCTTAACCGAGTCAAAATTTCAAGAAATTATCAGCGCATCTTATAAAAATTCAGATAATTATAAAGAGGAAGTAGGTCTAGGTTTAAATATTTGCAATGCGATATTAAAAGAGCATGGATTTTCTATTTCTTGCGAACAACTTAATAATGGAACTAAAATAAAAATAAAAATTTAAAACCAAAAAAATGATAAACTCGCTTATGTTAGTCGATGATGAAGATTTATTTCATCTAGTGTTTGAAGATGCATGCTCACTTTTAGATATCAGTTTATCACTGAAATCGTTAAATAGTGCAGACGAAGCTGAAAAGTTATTTAAAAAATGGTTTCATGAAGGAGATAAAACGCACAAACCAGAATGCGTTTTTGTCGATTTAAATATTATCGGGTCATCATTTGATGGTATTGAATTGATACGAAAAATTAATTTTGAATACGGCAACCATGTTGTCATTGGAATTATTTCGTCGTCAAACGAACCGACTGAACAAACTAAAGCATTGCAAGCAGGAGCACAGTTTTGGATTATAAAATCAGATGACATTGAACCAAGACTTGAAGAGTTTAAAAAAGACTATGAAAGTTATAAAAATAGAACGGCTTCATTTAAAGTTTATAAATAATGTTACGAATACATGATAAATTAAAAAAAGAGTTAATCGCTTTATTCGATGAAAAAAATATTGCTTTAGAAGGCAATATTGTAAAAATGATCGATGCAGAGGATGACAAAGAGTTTCAAGAGTATGTTACGACTTGTTTAGAAAAAGATCGCGAATCTAGAAAAAAGCGATTAGAGATAACAAGGCAAGTGCAAATTCAAAACAAAGAGCTGTCAGCCCTTAACGAGCAAAACACTCAAATAATGCAGGAGCTGCATCAAACTCTTGAAGATATGGAATCTTCAAAAAACCATATCGAGTTGCAAAACAGAGAACTTATTGCGTGGAAACAAGACAATGAGCGAATGAGTTTGGAATTAAGAGATGAAATGATTAAATCTGAATCTGCAAGAATAGAAGCGGAAAATGCTAAAAAAGCTGCAGAGTCAGATTTAGATTTACTTCAAAAGAAAACTCAAACTGAATTGATTGGTAAGATAGTAATGATCGCTCTTTACGTTATAGTCGGTGTCGGAATTTCTACGACTATGATGTACGTGTTTTCTATGATAACAAATAAAGACACTCAAATGATAGGATCTACATGGTCTAATATGTTTGGAATACTTTTAACAAACGCATTTAGCATTATCGGAACTATAATGGGCGTAAAATATGCATCGGAAAAAAAGGAAGATTAGAATATTTATATTAAATAATTTATGAAACAGAAATACTTTTTCGGATGGGCAAATTTAAAATGGGGCGTAAAAGAACTTATCAACATTTACAGCAACAAAGACTCGTATTTTTCAAAAAAACGAATTGAGTCAGGCGCTGCATTTGCAATAGCTCAGTTCGGAATGATAACATACTTTATAACTCACTTACATTCACTAAACGTGTCTGATGTGTTGCTTTGGTCGGCAACTGAATTTGCAATTGCCGGATATGTAGTGTCTCAAATTCAAAAAGAAAAGCAGCAAAATGAAACTTCAGGAACTTAAACAAATTATACGAAAAGAGATATTAAGTGTAATCAATGAAGCGCCTCAGGAATTCGGGGCATTTCGTCGATTAGTAATTGCTACTTCTCAGTCAGACTCAGTGAAAAAGGAAATTGATCGTTTTATGAAACAGCCTAATATAAAAGCTGATTATAAAATGAATAAATTTACTGTAAAAGATGGAGCAAAACCTGGAGTGATTGTTGTAGATATGGAAGGCCAA
>Ga0172372_10007010_pt1 | contig 15224 bp, 18 predicted proteins | sample LakKiv5m_2_FD_114544 | JGI IMG/M metagenome (GOLD analysis project Ga0172372, IMG submission 114544) | Freshwater microbial communities from Kabuno Bay, South-Kivu, Congo - kab_092012_9.5m | ecosystem: Environmental > Aquatic > Freshwater > Lake | place: Democratic Republic of the Congo...
CAATAAAATCATCAACTTTGTGATCGGGTTTCCTTTGAACATATAAGAAACCTACAAATATTGATAATGGGTTCTCCATTGGATTTACAGAAATGGGGATAAATATTTATTTATAATTACCATTAATACATTTCAATTTTCTCATTATTATCAAATCTAAAATAACTCATTAATTATAGAATAAAAAAAATCATTTTTATTTTGTTTTCGGTTTTCTTCTCTCCTCCTGCTCACAAGTCAGACTCGACACGGTGTTGTGTCTTCTTTGTGCCGTGTTTAGGCACCCTCTTGCGAGGAGAGAAGCCAGACTGGACACGCTGTAGAGTCTTGCCATTCTTGCGTTCGCGGTTTGTTGAACCACCCTTGCGAGAACTGGGACCGACAGAAAAGCCGTCGAAGTCATCGTAGGGCTTGCCTACGTAGACTCCGTCACAGTCCGATTCCAAGTCCTCGATGAAGGAAGTCCATTTCGCTTCTTCCTCAGCTTCTTTTAGGCGTTGTTCCTCCTCCCACGCCTCCTGCTCCTCCAGAAGAATTTTCACTTCAGAGGAAGGATTCTCAAAAGAGGAATAGAGATCCTTACCGGTCTTGTCGTACCACTGGGCACAAACAAGCTCGTGACGGTGAAGCTTCGACAGACGTTCCTTCAGGGTGTTGAGGAAATTGTCAATCTTCACCTTTACCTCCTCCTGAGAGAGATCCTCAAGCTTTTCATAGAGCGAGAGCTCATCGGACCAGCGACCGAAGAAAAGGTTGCCCCAACGATCGGTCGAAAGGACAAAGCCACACAACATGGTTGTCGGAGCGCCCTTGACAAGGACAACACAGGTACAAAAGACAACTGTAAAGTTGTTTTTGAACTGCCGTGAGGTCTTGACACAGTATCCTCCACGTGTCCGAAAAGACTTCTCGCACGTTACCACGCCATTCGAGAAGGTTTCACTCGTCCATGGGCGAAAAAGGAAGCCCTCGAAGGACACTTCTTCAATACAGGGTCGTCGACCCCGAAACGGAGTTGAAAACGAGAAGTCAACAGAGGAGAGAAACTTGTACTCCGTATTATAGTAGTACGAAACGGGGTTTTCGTTCCCACCGTTCCCATAGAAGGGACCAGAGAGCGAGGTCAGGAAGTCGAGAACTTTGTGAGTCGCATGACGGAAAATCCGATGCGAGGCGATCACAAGAAACCAAAACATCCTTCAGAAACAAAGCAAAATGGCTTTGAAAGGTCTGGAAGTATTAATTTATAATTAATAAAATCACAAATCAATTTTTATATTACTATCAAGTTAAAATAAGCCATAAAAAAAATTTATTCATTTTTCTTTTCTTTTACTTTCCTCTTCTCTTCCACACATTTCACACCCTCTTCTTCTTCTGCCCTTCTGTCTTTTGTTTGCGCTTAGTCAAGGCACTCTTGCCCAGACATTTGTCAAAGACAGAAAATGGGTCGGTGTCGCAAGGGTCTTCTCGCAAGTACCCGTCATTCGCGAGATAGTAGGCATCGTTGTGAGTACCATGCCAATCAAGTTCTTCTTGAGAATGATCGAATGAATCCCAATGGGCATCCTCAAAAATCTTCTTGAGTTTGAGAAGATGAGAACGAAGAATTCCTTCGATTTCTTCATCAGTCAAGTTGTCAAGCGACTGAGTCAGAGTCTCCTTTGAGAACCGATCATCATGACACAGATTGTCTCGATGGTTAAACTTCACGATCAAGGAATGAAGAAGATTCGTCGAAGAATCAAGACAAAAGATGACTGTGTACTCGGTCAGAAATGTCCATCGAGTATGGACAAGGAACCGGTCATCAGTAATTTTTGTATATGTTGTGGTCGTCTTAACAAAACGAGAGACAGATTCCTCGGTAAAGTCTTGCTCGAGAAAGCCATCACACTTTTCCATTTTGTTTGAACAAGTTTCATGTGGTCGGAATGGACTTTCGAACGAGAAAACGACCCGTCGAAGAAACATGTAATTTGGATTCACCGACCTGATGAATCGAAGTTCTTTTTTGGTTGGTTTCATTTCCAAGTTTTGAGGCAAGGAAACGCCGACCAACCACATGATCCACTCACAGAATTTCATTCTGAAAGGAAAAGAGGGTTTGGATGATGTTTGTATTAATTTATAATTAATAAAATCACAAATCAATTTTTAATATTAGTATCGAGTTAAAATGGGTTAAAAAATATAAAACAAAAAATTGATTTGAATTATAATAAAAATAAATAATAATTATAATATATAAATTTATATTTATGCTTAATACAAAATTAATTGCTGAAGGAGCATATGGAAGTGTTTATCAAATAAATAAAGGAGACTATAATTTAGCAAGAAAAACAATTATAAATGAATATTCTTCACATTCATTAAGATTTAATTTGCGTGAATTAACTTATTTGAAATTATTTTCGGAATTAAATGCACCGTCAATTATTCAAATGATAAATTATAATATATCTATAACAATTAGTAAATTCATTATTAATATTGATATGCCATTGTCGGATGGAACATTAAAAACATTTTTAGAAACACATGATTTTGATTATCGTAATTATTGTTTAGTAGATTTTACAACACAAATTTTAGATGGGATTGTATTTTTAGAATCAAATAATTTAATTCATGGTGATCTAAAACCTGAAAATATTTTAGTTTTCAATAATTCAAATGAAATGATACCACAATTAAAATTATGTGATATGGGTTTAATTGTTAATTTTGAACATGTTTGTGGAAAACAATTATCATGTAAAGATTATGGAAATAATCATATATGTCATACATTGGGATTTCAAGCTCCTGAAACAATAACAGTAATTAATGGAAAAGATGCTATTAAAATAACACACAAATCAGATATTTGGTCATTTGGAATGATAATAATTAGTATTTTATGTGGTGTTTCTTCATATAAATTTTTTCAATATGAAGAAAAAAGATCTAAAAATGAAAGATTAATTGATGAAATTGTTCTAGAGAGTTATATAAATTTTAATAATTTAGATGAAGAAGAAAACAACAATCTAGAAGAAAACAACAATCTAGAAGAAAACAATCATCAAGAAGAAAATAAAATAATAAATAATAATAAGTTATTTGAGTTAATAGATAAATATATTGAAATGTCGGATGAAATTAAATTTGATTGGTATAGTTGGGTTATGAATTATCAGAATAAATTTTCTAGAATTCAAAATATGATTACAAATTGGAGTGAAATTTCACCACAAATTTTATTAATGTTAGATTCAATTTTCTATCTAAAACCAAATAATAGATATTCTGGTTCAAATATATTATTTAACTTGAAAAATTCTGACGGTCTAAATAAAAATATATACGCATATGAAGAATCGAAATATTTATTAATTAAAGATATATCATCTATGCGTGATTTATGGTTGCGTGAATATTTATATCCAACTTCATTTAATAATGAAATATTAGAAAATAGATACAAAGAAACTTTTAGATTGTATCAATATTTAAATTTAACATCTAATTCTTCGATTCATTATTTAAAATCATATTGGATATTAGCAATTGAAATTCTTGATAGATATTTATTATTAATCAATGATGTTCAGAACATAAATAATCAATTATTTGATTTTAAAAAATTACTTTTATCATCGTTTGTTTTATCATTAATATTTTATGGATGTTTTAAAAAATCACATTTTACAAAATATTTGATTTTCTTCTTCTATAAAGATGAATTTGATATGGATGAAAAAGAAATTAAAAATATTTATGAAGATATTATAAGAACATCGATTAAAATTTATAAAGAGTTGGATACAAATATATATCATCCGGATTTGGTAGAAAATTTTAAATTGTTTTCTTCTCTAGAACAACATGAACAATATAAAATTATTGAAAAAAATAAAAAATTATTTGGTAGTATTATAGAATTAAATTCAACAATATCATTAAATAATTTAAATAATTTAGAATAATTTAGAATAATCTAAAAAATTAATTATCTAAAACAATTCTTTCAATCAGTGTAATTTCTGTATTATCAATTAATTTATTTGTTAATTTTTCTTTACTATTAAAGTCTTTCATTGACATTTTGATATTTGCTGGATATCGCAATGAAAACCTAAAACTAAAATGATATCCATATATTAATGTATTATCATATACAAGTATTATTTCGTCTGGATTTTCAAATGTATCTAAATATTTTTCATATTTAATTTCTTTTTGAAATCCATTCGGAAGAATAATAAATAATTTTCGTAATTTTGGTATGCTCTCAATTAGTTCATCTTTATATTCTGGAACAAGTTGATATAAAACTTTAGTCTCTATGAAACTAATTAAATCCATATATGTATTAAATACATCATTTTTAATAAATGATTTTGGCTTTGAAGATTGGTTATTTCCCATATTATTAATTTATCTAATATTATTTATCTAATATTATTCTAGACATTTAATTATTTCAAATCAATTTTTTTTAAAATAGTTGGTTTAAAAATAATAAAAATAATATAAATGTCAATAATAATAAAATCAAATCTTATAAATGGTGAAGTTTTAATGCCTTTTGGACTTCTTCTTGTAGCTTTCAGTATTGGGATGTTTGTGGGATATACTATTATGGATCAGTATGAATCTTATACAAAAACAATTGTTTCATAGTAGGGTGATTACAAAAAAAATTGATTTAAAATATAATAATTAATAAATAACAATAATAATAATATATTTAATATGACATCTTTATTTGTTCCATATTTTGGAAGTTTGAGATATCGAGACCCTTTTGCGAGGAGATATGATGATAGATATACTATCGTATTAGTTTGTAATGATTTATCAAATAAATTGGTAAGTATGGTTTCAAATGTTTATACTAAAATTAAATATTCTGAATTATTCCATTATGTAAATCGACATAAAATTTATATGCCAATCACATATGCCTTTACACGTTCGGTAATTTATAATTTATCGCCATGTCAAATTCGTAATTTACGAAATTCTTTTGATTCTAATTTAAATTTTTATCACAGATATAATTCTTTATCAGATTTTAATTCTTATTTTACTAATTGTTTTTGGTCTAGTTTTCATCCATTCAGTTTATATATTGATGCTTGTAATTTATCAAACAGTTTATATATTGATGCTTGTAATTTATCAAAACTTATTACAAATAATATACCTAAGTTAGAAAGTAATAAAAATGGGTGTATTATTGGTAATGTATTAATGTCATTTGGTGTATGTCTTGTTGCTTTAGGTTTAGGAAGTATTATTATGGAATGGTATAATTCCTATAAAGAAAATCAACAAACTTTAAATGAAAACAATACAAAAAATAATCTGACTTTATATTCTGTTAGTCGACGAATTGATATGCTTGAAGCACAAATTATTGAAATGAACAAATTTAATATTAATTTATCAACGACAATTAATTTATTATCACACAAATTAAATCTATTAGAACCTAATTATCTTATTCATTTACACAATCCTTCAAATGAAAATATAACTAACATTAATTATGAAAAAGATAATCAAGATGAAAAAGATAATCAAGATGAAAAAGATAATCAAGATGAAAAAGTGAATCAAGAACAACACAATGATTTTTCGGATTATGAAAATTTATAAATTATCACAATTTTGATATTTTGAATATTGACGTGGTAATTTAGAAACTATCCATTCAAATTTTTGGATAGACCAAATGAATAATTGTTCTTTTTTTCTATAACAATAATAGATATTATTATTATCACTTAGTTCTTTAATGTGATATAAATCTTTTAATTTTAGATTATAATATTTATTCAAAGCATATTCTGAATCTTTACACAACGATTTTTCAGATTCAATTGATTGTAATAGTTCAATATTTTCAATACATTTTTTACTATTACGACATTCATATGTTTTTTTTCCCAAATCAATCAAAGCGGTTAAATCATCTAAAATACGATGTTGACCGCATCTTGAACATTGATGTGTTTGAACTGGTTGTCCATATCCCATTTTAGATTTTATATTTAATGTTAATTTTATATTGTTTTTTAGTTTTTAGATAAATATAATCTAAAGTGAAAAATAAACGAATAAAATATAATTATGAATTATAATAAACAAATAATTGAATTGACACCTTTATCTCTAGAATCCCTTATTAAAAATAATTTTCAAAATTTGAATCAATTGATAGATTATCATTTCCAGATTTATCTTGATAAATATAAATCCAATCATAAAATTTATCAAATTTTTGATCAAAATCAATCAAATTCTAGAGAATATATTTACAGACGAATTTATTATACACATCCCGATGAAAATCATCCATTAGTATGTCAATATCATTCTTATAATAATAAAAATCATAAAAATCATAATTATCAAATATATGTTATTGATACAATTGAAATTGATAGAGAAGATTTCAAATTATATAAATATAATCAATTTCTAGATAATTTAGATAAACATTATCTATATGGACTTTTAGCAAATATAGAAGCATCATTACATATTCGTAAATTCAAAATTTTCGATGATCCAAGATATAGATTAGATATATGTTCAAAAATAAAAAATTGTCAATATAGACTTAGATTGGTGAGTCCATTATTTAGAGAACATTTTAAATTATCATATCAGATTAAAGCACAACAACATTTACGTGAATATTGGAATTTAGCAGAAAATAATCCGAGACAAGCTGAATCAAAAATAAAAGAATTAGAATCATTTTTTAGATATAAAAATGATACAAACCATCTCAAAATTATTATTATTCTTTTCGAAATTCAAAAAAATATAAAAAATAAAATATGAACATGAAATTTCCACATTAAATCATCACATCAAATCACCACATTCCACATTGACATGAATCGGTTTCTTTCTCCATATCCCACTTACAAAAATAACAATGATACCTAATTTGATATTTTCCATTTATAAAAATTATCCTCTGTGAATACTTACGCTTCTTTGTCTTTCGATTCTTTACTGTAGGTGGCTTCTCTGGTTTTGGCTTAGAAACAATAATTCGTGAATCATAGATATTCTTGTAGATTTTTCGGATTTCTTCAGGAAAGATTTCCCCAGTTTCTGAACAAAAACACTTTTCAATTTGTTCTGGGGTAAATCCGGATTGTTCTAGTTTGATATTTCCTTCCAAACCATATTGACCAAGACGTTCGATAAATTTCTTGAATTGATTTTCAAATGATGCCTGAGACATAATTAAATAAGAGAATGTAAATCTCTAGAATAAATTAATTTGTATAAAATTGTGTAAAATTATGTAAAAGTAAATATAATAAATCAATTTTTATGATTGAATATATGATAAAATTACTAAAAAAAACAAATCAATTCACATATAAATAATTTTTATTAAATATTTATTCGTTTTTGATTTGATAAAATTATTATTTTCACATTTGAGTTTTTTAAGTAAATTTGGAAGTTCTGGTATTGAAGTTAATTGATTATTATCACAATACAGATATTCTAGTGAGTTTGGAATAATTGGTAATAATTTTATTATATTATTATCAAAATCAATAGTTTCAAGATTATTATGAAGTTTTGGCAATGAAGATAATTGATTATTTCCACAAAAAAGTTCTTGTAGCATATTAGGAAGTTTTGGTAATGATTCTAATTGATTATTATTACAGAAAAGTTCTTTTAGCATATTTGGAAGTTCGGGTAATGATTTTAATTGACACCAATTACAATAAAGTTGTCTAAGTGTATTAGGAAGTTTTGGTAATGAAATTAATTGATTACGACAACAATTAAGTATTTCAAGTGAATTTGGAAGTTCAGGTAATTCAGTTAATTGATTTCCATAACAACTAAGTGTTTTAAGTGAATTAGGAAGTTTCGGTAATAAAGACAATTGATTATCATTACAATAAAGATATTCAAGCGATATAGGAAGTTCAGGTAATTTACTTAATTGATTATTGGAACATTCTATTAATATAACTTTATCATAATCATTAATTTGTTCGAATGAGTCAACTCTAATAATTTTATTTATTATATATTTGATATGTATTGTCATGTTAATGATATTTTCAATTATATAAAATGTTATAAAAAAGAAATCAATTTTTTATTATAAAAATGTTAGGAAGAATTTAGACTTCTTCAAATTTTTCGGCGTGATAATTTGCGAAAAGTTTTTCACCAACATTTTCCAAAACCATTCTAACTTGATCATAACAACCTTGGTCAATCACACCTCTAAATGTTTCATAAGGAGAAACACTACTAGAATTCATTAAAACGATTCCATCTTCGGTTTCAACTTCAACTTGTGTGTTTTGTGCGAATGCTTCACCATACAAAACCATTTTCAAAAGAGATGGAGAAAATCCTTGAAGGAGTTGAACACCTGATAATGTGGCTTCGGTTTGAACCCCGGGGGTATTAGCAGCCAAATTCCAATAAATGATTGTTGGAACACGGTTGTATCCAGCTTTAGACCACTTAACAAGTAAATTTTGATGTGATGTGTTCCATGGGTTTTTTGATTGTGTATTCATCGAGTTAAATTGACCATCTGTGAAAACAATCAGATTCGGAACATCATTTTCCGGAACTTTATGTTTAACACAAATACTAAGGAGACATTCGATCGCCTTCTCGAAATTGGTAGAATATCCCATATGGTCATTAATAACACGATTTCTCTTGTCTTCAATAGTTTCGTTATCTTTGAAATAGAAGACAGAAGGGTTTTCACTGAATGAAATAGCCATATTTTTGAATGGATCTGAAGCTAGTTCTGAACTCATAATTCCTAATGCGATTGATGCGTCAATAGCTTGTGCTTTGGTATTTCTACCAATACTACACATCATTGAACCTGAAACATCCATAATAGGAACAAAATTTCCCATTCCAGTTTTCTTGGTTTTAAGGAAAGTTTCCAAAGTTCCATTTTTCTCAGCAAGAAGGCGACTTTCTTCAAAAATTTTATTAGCTTGTTCAAGAACATCTTTCTTTCTAGATTCCCATTGTTGAAAATAAATAGCTTTTTCATCTTTTGAATTTGATGAAGCAACAGCCCTAATAATGTCATGTGGTTCAAGACAAGCACCTTTGATTTTATTAACCTTTTCACTTGTTAAGAGGTCTCGTAATTTTTGTCGTGCTTGGACTCTGTCTTCTCTATCAGGATAACGATTTCCGGTTGTTTCTTGGGCATATGATAAAGTCCCTTTAAGTTTTTCGTTTAAATAAGCCTTAGTATAAAGTTTCATTGACTTTGAGGCGACTTTTTCAAATTCAATTAAATGATATTGATTCGCACACATCAGAACTTCTGGAACTTTAAGAGCATCTGTTAGACGAGAATTCACAATACGATATGTTTTTAAATCATAGAGTGTAATTTTTGAAACTGGTTTTTTAGTAATTAAACTAGTTAGATATTTTACAAATGAAGTGTTTTTGATTTGTCCCGTAGTGGTATCTGTATAATACCAAAAACAATTCTTATCAAAATGACTACCTTCACGAGGAATCCATTTTCCGATTAAACTGAGTTGATTTTTGTTTCCATCATTAAGATTTTTGAAATCAGTTTCACGTTGTTCAACAATCTTTTTACAGATTGTTTCAACTAAGTTATTGTAAAACTTAAAACGATGTTGATGTGTCATTTGATTTTTACAAATCAATTCCATAATTAACATGTAATCTTTAAAGTATCCAAAATTAGCAAACATTGGAACCAAAGCACAAATTGTTTGTGGGTATTTTTCATAAATACTCAAAAATAATTGATATGAAATTAATTTCTCTCCTTCTCCTCCTCGAACATTTCGTTTGTGAAACATCATAACAAATAAGTCGGCTAAATAATCTGGATCTTTCCTCTTTTCGGCTTCATCAAAAACCTTATCAAGATACATTTTCAGATTTTCTTCGCTAATGTTTCGAACTGTTTTGTTAAACAAATCAACACGTGCGTCTAATGTGGATTCATTAAGAAGAGCCCCATTTTCATTTACAATTTTGTTTTCTGTTTTCTCTGCTTCTTTTTGAAATGCTGTTGCGAAACTCATTTAATATTGTTTTTGATTGTTTAAATTACTTAAATATCTTTAAATAATTATTAAAAAAGAAATCAATTTTTTTGTGATATGTAATGGGTTCAAAAATATAAAATAATCTTATCTAATTTTATATAATAACCATTGTTCATTAATTCTTTCAAAATCTGTAAGTGGGGGATTTGGAAAAAATGTATAATTTATTCCATCTTTGTCTTTATAATTATATGAATCAATATTTTCACTCATTGTAATAATTTTTTGATAACATTTTACACATAAATGTTCATATTTATTAGTATTTTTATCATTTTGAGTATCATCTTGATTATATTGCCAACTTTTACACCGAATAAATTCAGCCTGTTTATGACAATAATAACAATAATAACAATAATTCATATAAAATGAAATATATATATATTTAGGATTTTATATAATTTTAGTATTATTTAGAATCAATTTTTTTAATCTTCAAATTTGTCAATTAATTAATTAATTTGGTATATAAATATCTAATTCAGCGAAATCTGGTTGAAATTGATTATTTGTAATTGTTTCTTCATTTTTAGGATTATAATAATCTTTGATTATCATATAATATCCAGTCCCTAATAAACACCCTAATAATAAACTATATATAACATCAATTATATCTTGACATCCAATCATCATTCGACTCCACATAGTGATAATGACAATAAGAGATAATATAATAAAATTAACAACATCATATCGACTTTGAAAATACATATCAGAAATAAGAAATGACCATATAAAACTTACAAATTCAGTATGTGGTGCGGGTAAAGTAAAAAATCCATCTGTATTTTTAACAAGAGCACAATTAACAATATCTTCAGTTTGAAACATATAACGTGTTCCTAACATGATAATTTCGTTAATTACAAATCCCATAAATAAAAGAAATCCTTTCATATCATAAAAAAACAATCCTAGAATTATTGAACCAAAATAAAATCCAATCGGTAATAGACGAACAATTGTATTAATTATATTTTTAACATTAATTTCAAATAGTGAAGAACTCATATTTATTATATTAATTTAATTATTTAATATTATTTAATTATTTAATGATTTAATTATTATAAAGAAAATTGATTTAAATAAAATATATCAAATACTTTATAATAATTAAATGAATACAGATGATAATATTTCAATATCCTATTTAGGATATATATATCATTTCAAAAGACTTGAAGGAGAAACAGATGAACATTTTCATCATAGAGCATGGTTAGTAGCGAAACAAGAACCAAATACAAAAGATAAATATAAGGAAGCATTAAAACTTGCTAAATTATATCAAAATTATTATAATCTAGATTGTCGATATTCTGAAGAATTAGAAAAAAAAATAATTGAATTAAATTATAAAATGACTAATCATAAAAATTAATTGATGTTTAGATATCTTTTAACTTGAGTTAAAACTTCATCACTTGATAAATTAGCATCGAAAAATTTATCAATTTCTGAATTTGCCAAAGTATCTAAATAAAATGGATACGCAACTTCATTAATCATCATTAATTCTTTTGATTTCTTGTTCGGATCTTTTTTAATAAATGGTTTGGCATCCCATCGTCTATTGATTGCGTTTTTTTTATCAACTAATAAATGTAAATGATAATCTGGTCGAAATGGTAAAACTTCTTTTCTTAGTGTAAATCCTGTTATTATTAAATTTCCATCCGTATTTAATTTTTTACAATCATTTTTAAATTTATCAATATCAATTGATTCTAGTGTATCAAAATTAACTGTTATAGTTCCATCTGATAATTTAACTTTTGGTTTGTTTTTACTCGGTATAAAATATTTGTCTAAATCAATATGGGGATAATTTAATATTTCTGTTAATTTCTTACCTATTAAACTCTTCCCAGCACCCGAAAATCCAGATATTGCTATAATTGGCATTTAATATTTTAATTATTTAATATTTTAATTATTTAATATTTTAATTATTTAATATTTTAATTATTTTAATCATTTAATTTCAATTTTTTCTTATTAAATTATAAATAATAATGCTAACCAAAGAACATAGTTTAATATTATTGTATATAATATTTGTATTATGTGTATTTATTTACTTTATCTATCATAACCAAAAATTAAAACCAGATATTGAATTCTTGAACACTAATATTTAATAAAATCCTAAAATTAACTTTAATGACTGTAATTTTGTATCTTCATCTTCTATAAATTTTATAATAATAAAATGTTTCCGATAATACATGTTTTTAGATAATACATTTCTATAGACTAACAAAAATCAAATTTTTCTATTATTATTCTATTATTCTATTATGTATTAAATAATTGTATAAAAATATCTATATTTTGTTATAAATTGATTATTGTTAAATGATAACTCATCAAATGAATTAATTGAATCAAAAATATATGGTAAATAAGTTAATCGATTATCACCACAATAAAGTATGGTAAGTTTGTTTGGTAGTTTGGGTAATAATTTTAAATTATTTTTAAAACAATTAAGTTCTTCAAGTGAATTTGGAAGTTTTGGTAATGAAATTAATTGATTATCACCACAACAAAGCCCCATAAGTTTGTTTGGTAGTTTGGGTAATAATTTTAAATTATTTTTATGACAATTAAGTCCTTTAAGTGTATTCGGAAGTTTTGGTAATGAAGTTAATTGATTAAAAGAACAATCAAGATCTTTAAGTGTATTTGGAAGTTCTGGCAAAGATTCCAATTGATTATTACAACAACTAAGTATTTGAAGTTGAATTGGAAGTTTTGATATTGAATTTAATTTATTACCATCACAAATTAGATAAACAATGTTATTATATTCTGATAAATTTATTATTTTATTGTATAAATTTGGTCGATCCGATTTATGTTCAATTTCATATGTTTGATTATCTTCTTCTTTTAATCCAATCGATATATGATATTTATAATATTTTTCATAGTCATACATTTTTAATAATTTTAATAAATAATAATTTAAATCAATTTTTTATCTAGAATTCATTTTGTAATAAAAAATTGATTTAATATAATTTTAATTCATAATTTTAATTCATAATTTTAATTCATAATTTTAATTCATAATTTATTTTACAATAAATGAATGGTTTTCAAGATTGTCCGGATATATATAATATAGTATTTGAATATCTAAATTTAGATGATAATTTTCCGTATAAAATACAATATAGATCCAAAAATCCAAATTTATCTAATGAATTACTAAAATTACCATATTATGATAATATTACATCACTAAATTACAGTTCAAATTTGTATACGTATAATAATGATGAACAAATATTAGCTTCGCATACATGTCTATTTTATTCATTGGTAAAGCTTCCTTCTAATCTTCAAAAACTGGATTGTAATGTTAATCGATTAGCTGTATTGCCTGAACTTCCTAATTCACTTCAACATCTTTCGTGTCATCATAATCAATTAAGTGTATTATCTGAACTTCCTAATTCACTTAAACATCTTTCGTGTTATATGAATCAATTAAGTGTATTACCAAAACTTCCTAATTCACTTCAACATCTTTATTGTTATAGGAATCAATTAAGTGTATTACCTGAACTTCCAGATTCACTAACAACACTTTCATGTAGTAATAATCAATTAAGTGTATTACCAGAACTTCCAGATTCACTTAAATATCTTCATTGTTCTAATAATAAATTAAATGTATTACCAAAACTTCCAAATACAGTTAAATTTTTAGATTGTTCTTTTAATCAATTACGTGAATTACCAAAAAAACTTCCTATTAATTGTTTTCAACTTATATGTTCTGATAATAAGTTAGCTTTTTTACCAGAACTTCCTAATTTATGTATTTCTGTTAGATGTAATAATAATAAATTTATTAAAACTGTAAATCATAAATATTTACATAAAATTATTTATTAAAGCGAAATACAAACATATATATTTTTTTATACAATTATTTAATAAAATAATAATAAAATAATAATAAAATAAAAAAAATTGAATTTAGATAATTTATAAAAATGTATTATCATAAATGTATTGTTATCTAAATAAAATCCTAAAATTGATTTATTTATGTGTTTATATTGTATTTATAAAAATCGATGAACATAGGATACAATTATATTAATAATATTTTATATAATGAATTAAATATATGTGTTTGTAGTAAATGTAAAAATAAATATATATCTTCATCAAATTTATATAAAGTTATAATTAAAAAATCTGATTTAATATCATTTTTATTCGAAAAAAATACCTCTAGAACAATAATTAATAAAAATATTACAAATGAAAATATTACAAATAAAAATATAATAACATTTTTAGACAATAAATATCATAATATTTACCATAATATTTATAAAAATAATATATTTAGAATATGGTTTCCATATTATTTCAATAATGTTAATCTAGATGAATATGTTGAAATCATAATTGAAATAAAATGTTGTTCCAAATGTTATGAATTATTTTCATTATTTTCATTAACTAATTCTGAGACATCATCTTCTAATTCAGGCATTTCATCTAAATCATTGGAAGAATCTTCTTCTGTTTTGGAACTTTGAAATGAATCCAATTCCATTCTAATTAATTTTTCTTCATCATCTTTTCCAATTTGACCATCACGCATTTTTGTAGCAAAAGTCCAGAATTGAACTAATTTTGTTCTAAATTTATCTTCATTCATTTTTCCATTACACACAGCTTCAAAACGTTTTTTAAATATTTTATTCGAATCATCAGGATAAACATTTTTAACCAATAATGTTAAAACATTTAAATATTTTTTTGTATAATCAATTGTTTCAGTTGTATTTCCATTTTTAAGTTTATCAAGTTTATTTTGTGTAGATTTCACATTAATTGATTTTTTAAAAGATGGAACACCTTTTTTAGTTGAAGTCATCAATTTCTTTATTTCAGAATCAGACAATGTAATAAAATCTTTAGCTAATTTATAAAATAATATTAAATCTTGTACTTGTTGAATTTGTTGTAATTTTTTCATCATATCTTCTTGATTATTACCTTTAGTATCATCAACAACTTCTAATTGATTATTAACATTCATATTTTCAGTTTGAA
>Ga0172372_10007011_pt1 | contig 15222 bp, 6 predicted proteins | sample LakKiv5m_2_FD_114544 | JGI IMG/M metagenome (GOLD analysis project Ga0172372, IMG submission 114544) | Freshwater microbial communities from Kabuno Bay, South-Kivu, Congo - kab_092012_9.5m | ecosystem: Environmental > Aquatic > Freshwater > Lake | place: Democratic Republic of the Congo...
CGCAACATCGTTGTCGGTGGTGCTGCTGCTGACTTGATCGATGTCAACGGCAATGCCGCTAACGCTTCGGCCGTGGTCCTTGGGGACAACGGTACGATTCGACTCAGCAACGCAGGTGTGCTCCTAGAACTGCGCAGTACCGATTTTGCCTCGGGTGCTGCAGACATCATCAACTTGATCTCCGGCACCAACGCCGTCATCGGCGGCGCGGGGGCCGACGTCATCACGATCTCGGACGGCACTAACATTATCTTTGGTGACGACGCGGAGTCTTATTTCTTTGAAGACGGCATGATCCGATTGCTCCGATCGATCAATCTAGGATCTGGTGGAGCGGACTCGATCCAGGTAGCTGGAGGCAACAACAAGGTTATTGCAGGCCACGAAAACGACTTGGTGACGGTGCAATCAGGTAAACTCTTTGTTTTGGGGGATGAGGGGCAGTTTGAAGTCACGCAGCGAAGCGGCAGCAGCGCGACAGAATCGACGCTTAATACCCTCAATACTGCGATGGGGGGAAGTGATTCCATCCTTGTTTCGGGAGGAAGTGTTGTCGCATTAGGGGGTGGAGCAGGCGATACGATTGAAACGACCTCAGGAAGTACAGGTGTGGTTATTGCGTTGGGCGATGGTGGAGAGGTTACATTTGATTCGCTAGACAGACCGATTCATCTTCGAAGCATAGAGATCTATGAGGGCGGCAACGACATTATCCGGTTGGGAGATCAAGACGACATCGCTTCAGGGGGTTATGGCGATGACATTATCCACACAGGAGAGGGCGATAACATTGCGGTTGGAGATACGATTGAATTGCACTGGGATGCCTATGGTGACAACCGAGTCCTTACGTTTTTGTCAGCCGTCAGCGAAGATCCATTAGCTGCTGGTGATGACATCCTTGTTTCGCTAAGTGGCTCGGATGTGTTATTCGGAGGTAATGGCAGTGATTCAATCGATGCTGGTTCTGGTGAGGATATCGTCGCAAGCCACAACGCGACTTTATACTTGCCAGTACCTCAAATAGGATCCGTTAGTGGATGGGGAGAAGATCGATTGCCTAGGGTCTTGGGAGCAGAACTATCGGTGATCGCAACTGAGTACTTAGTGCCGATCAATAGTGCAGGTGACACTGGGGACGGAGCGGATGTTATCCACGGTGGATTTGGCAACGACTTGATACTGATCACCCCAGGAGGTCGTGACATTCTCTACGATTCTGCAGGCTATGACACGATCAGTTTTCAGTTAGCTGGCCAGGGGGTAGTCTTTGATGTGGATTACCTCAACCAGCCTCAGTATCTTGTTACGCCTGGAATGGTCAGTGAGACTTCGGTGACGATCATCCAGGAACAAGTCAATGTCACAAGCAGTCCGATAGAGAATGTGATCGGAAGTCGGTACGCCGATGTCTTATTTGCTGGACCGACAAAGACGGCTAGAACATTTAAGGGTGGACTGCATGTAGATCATCCAAATGGACAGCCTGGGGATGAGCTTAGACTAAGAACTTATGGCAATGAAGTGATCGACAGCGGCAATATTCTATCCGTAGCTGGATTGGGTAGTGTTTATCACTATGAGTTTGAAACCATGGAGTGGATTGATGCGACTCCGATGCTGATTGATGATGGTGATCGTGAGTGGTACGAAGTTGGTTCAGGCACTCGAATCCTGCGGCCGTCTCTTATCGGAGGAGATTCATACTACTCGACGGCGACCAAGAATGACTCCAGCAACTTTGCGGGATGGAGTTTTAGCAAACTTAGCTCCGGCCCTTATTTGGTTTCTCTGAGTTGGCCGGATCCGGACCCGGCTTATACCTACACTCCAAGAGTTACCATACGAGATAGAGATGGAGGCATTTCTGCGCAGAGGCAGATCAATCAAAAAAACGAACCTGTTACTGGCAATTACTTAGGGCAAAAATGGTATGACTTTGGGTCGACTGTTCAGATCGCCGACGACAGGTACTTTAATTTGGAATACAACTCCAACAATTTGACATATTTCCTGGCCGATAGTCTACGTGTCGAGCGAGTCAGAAATAATTCCGCCGAGATTCGAACAATCGACATCGCAAGCGGGACCGAGGTAGCTAGCGGTTTAACTTTAACAGATTTCGGTGATAATTATTTTGGATCGGTAGCCTATCGAGATTTTCGCATTGTGAATCTTGGTGCAGCACCATTGAAGCTGAATTTGGTAGATCGTGAGGAGGCAACGTCAGAGGCTCAGTTTCGTGTAGTCGATGGAGTGGTGCTTGAAGGGGCGCACCGAAATTCATTGCCTGAGGGCTTTTCATCAGCCCAAATCATTTACGCCAATGAGGGAGATAGTTCGGTGGCTCCTGGACAGTCCGCTACGTTGCGTATTTACGTTGACACTCAGAAACCAGGTTACCATTTTGGCAACTTCTTGCTGGAGACCAATGACGTAAATGAATCGGTTTTCAAGTTACCGATTTCAGCTCGAGTTGGCAGCCTGGCGCAATTGCCTAGAATCATCGATAATCAGTCGGCTAATTTTACGAGGCTCTCTGGAACGGTGAACGCCAGTACGCAAGTGGGGACTTATGGCGGTACGCAGCATGTAGGTCGGTCCTCGAAAAGAAATTTAGTCCGTTGGACACAATCCGACTTACCAACAGCGAATTATCGCATTTCAGTAACTTGGGGTGCTTTACCGTTGGGGGATAGTAAAGCGACATTCAAGGTCACTTGGGGAAACCAGACCAGAACCGTCGTCCTTAGCCAACAAAAGACTCCTGGTAGTAACATTGGTAGTTACCGTTCCGATGGGGTCGACTGGGTAGATCTGATCGCTTCGGCGAATATATCTGCAGGAGATACGGTGCGGGTTGAACTTTCCGGTGGAGCAATCCTTGCTGATGCGATCCGAATCCAGCAAATTGGACATGTTAATTATCCGAGCACACCTAATTTGGAGATCGTTGATGAAGCGACGGGCCAAACCATCTCTTCTCGGTTTGGGGTCTGGGATTTTGGCTCTTTACAATTAGGAACCACGTCCGAACGAGTCCTTCGCATCCGAAATACTGGCAATGCGGTTTTAAACATTTCGGACTTGATTGATCTTGGGCCAGGGTTTTCGATCACTAACCTTGTTGATTTTCTCCGCGTGTTGCAACCCGGTCAATCGACAGCACTTAGGATCCTCTGTGAGCCAATGACTTTTGGCAATCTCAGATCCGAATTGAAATTTGACAGTGATGATGCTGAGAACCCTCACATCGGATTGGTTTTAAAAGCCAGAGTTTTGGAGGAAATGATAGTCACCGCCGATGATCCAACTAATTTCAGCATGATCGGCGTATTGGTGCCTACGGGCTCAGTGGCTCCAAGCGGCAACACGTTCAGCAAGCGAATTGCCGTCGGATATAACGACGGGGATTCGGCAACTTGGAGTTTCACCAATCTGCAACCCGGACGCTATGCGGTATATACGACATGGGATTCGAGGCTCGTAACCTCGGGAGGCAATGTCAAGCCTCCGCTTTCAAGATCGGTTCCTTACGATATCACTGGGACAAACGGGGAGTCTTTCGTAAGAAAGCTTGTCGACCAAACGCTGCCAGCTGACGATCAATTCAGTAACAATCGTCGTTGGGAATACCTTTCCGATTTTACTGTAACTGGCAATGGATTGAATATAACGGCGAGAAATATCACGCCAGGCGCCACCATCCATACAGATGCCGTTCGTATCGTTCGGTTGGAGTATCCGGAAACGAGAGTACAGATGGATGGTAATGCTCTTCCGTCAGGTAGCTTATTGAATTTTGGGAGAGTCGATGAAGGCGAATCTGCCACCAAGAAGCTTTTGATTACGAATCCGTCTCCGAGCTCGCTTGAACTGAGGGAGATCCTCAAATTACCAGTTGGATTTTCGACAAGCTTCCAGCCCCGGACTCTAGCGCCGGGAGAATCAACGGAGATCGAATTAACTCTTACGGGTGAACGGCGAGGCTGGTATCGAGACAATTTGATCATTTCTACTGGAGACCCGTACTCGGGTGTATACCAAGTCACCTTACTGGGTGAAGTCATGAGCCCGGTCATGATAATCGACGATACAGATTCCCGATTAAGTATCTCGGGAAATCTGCCGAGCAATAGAAATCAATCGACGGCTTATCTGGGTGGTTCTAAGGGATTGGTGGTCGTAGGAGATCGAGCTACTTGGACACTGCGCGATCTTGCTCCCGGAACCTATCGAGTCTCGATGACTTGGGGGGCACAGATGGCCGCGGTAAACAATGCAGCATTCGCTACAATCACAAGTTCAGGAATCCTGCAATCGACATGGGATCAAATCAAATCACCAAGCGACTACTCAGGGGCATATTGGGACAACGATTATTGGTGGGTTGACTTAACCAACTCAGCGATCGTTGGCAGCGACGGAGTACTTCAAGTATCAGCGATTCATCCAGGTCCTAGTTTCCGCGAAGTGACCTTGGATGCGATTCGAATTGAGAGAATCGTCGATTCGATCTCGGGTAACCCACGTCTAACGTGGATCGACTCCGTTAGCGACTATTCGAGCACCGTAGTACGAGGCAATTTGGAGGACGGATACAGGCTCGACTTCGGAACACAGACATCTCCAGTAAGCCAGGTGCTACCTGGATCCGGAGCGCCCGGGAATCGGGAATACATCCGAGTCGATGAAACAACAAGCTACACTTATCGAAGAGGATTTGGTTGGATCGGAGAATCTCCAAATGCGCTTGATCAAGGTGGCTCTGACACCGACCTGAGTTATCTCTTAAGGGATGGGGTATGGGATACTCAAGAGAGACTACTACGACTTGATTTACCCGCAGGTACTTACCGTTTCACGTTGTCAGTCGGCGATGCTTGGAACTGGGATTCTGTTCAAAGAAAACCGGTGTTATCCAGCAATCCAGGGAAGAAGACGACCAAGCAGATCGAATTACAACATGAGCGTGGAGGCCCGGTCTTGCTGTCGCTTAAGCCGGAGCTAGGCTCCGATTATTGGATGCTTAGCAGTTTGGATGTTCAAAAGGTGGATACGATTATCGATGGAACCTTGGATCGGGTACCGAGTTCCAGTGCAAACAACTTCTTTGCCAGAGCTACGGGAGTCCCTTCAGGCAGTTACACCATCGATTTGGATAACGCCACTTTCGGAGGTATCGATGCGGATGATGCGATCGAGGGAATCCAGGTAGCTGTAGATGCATCCGGATTGCTAAATATTCCATACACGGCCAGTTCAAGTACAGGAACAGTCGAGATCACCGCCAAGCACGACCAAGGAATCGCCGATTACCGAGCCATCTTCTATAACACATCCGTCGGTGTGGATCTTAAATTCGATTTCAATGGCTCGACATCTCAGACTCAAACAGGATACATCGCTGTACCGGAAAGAACTTGGTATTCCCCAAGCCGCGGTTACGGTTGGCAAAACCCGTTGGACACCGCATTCTCAATCATCGGAGGCAATGCAGCACCACCTAGAGAATCGCAATGGACGGATAGAACAGCTCCGATTTCTTTTGACCAAACAAACCTGATCGGAACATCCCTTACCAATCTTCTCCGCGATGGGCATAAACAAACATGGACCAAGGAATTTAGAACCGATTTACCCGATGGGGATTACAACATCACAGTAACCGTTGGAGGCCCAGTAGCTCAAGCCGATCTGGATATCAAAGTAGTAGATCAAGCGACTCAAGGAGTGGATAATGTCTCCACATTGGCTGGAGAATACAAACGGATAGGCTTTATCGCAACTGCCACCAAAGGCAAATTGATTCTGCAATTCTCTAGTTCCATTGCTCGCGCAGAGTGGTTTGTCAATTCCATCGAGATCCGAGATAATTCCAGCCCTGTAGATATCCTTCTACCAGGAGGTAGTCTTTTTGACGCTTCCCGCGAAACTCCTTATTCGATATCAATATCCGTAGCTCCCGGAAATTACACCCTGACGACCAGTCTTGGTAGATTGGTTTCCAATGACAACGACCAACGTCTAAGTGGTATTCAGGTAACCGTCGGAAGCACCGGACAGTTGACTTTTCAATTAGCAAGTGATCTTCCTGGGATTGGAAATGTGCTTATATCCAGTCTCGATGGCAATCCTCATTACAAGATACCCTTCGAGTTCCGTTATCCATTACTTCGAAAATTTGATTTCAATCATGCTCAGACACCAGTCAATACCGATGGATATCGAAGTGTATTGCCAACGAATGTGTATGATTCAACCAAGGCATTCGGCTGGAGTTCCCGAGCAGCGTCGGTAGATAGAACATCGACCGCTACAAGCGTTGTTCCGCAAAGGCTCTTCCAAGACAAACATACAGGCACGAGCCCGCTTTACTTCATGGCCGCAGCCCTACCCGGTAAAACCTACGATATTCGCATGCATCTAGGAGATACAGTCGCCCGAGATTTAGAAATCTCAGTCAATGGTCAAGCCTTCCGGCGAATGACCACGGCGGCTGGCGAGTACATCTCTCCTGTTCTGAGAACGCTTTCTACAGATCAAAGGATTGAGATCTATGTTCGAGGTTCAAGCATCAAAGAATGGTCTATAAACGGAATCGAGATCCTTGAAGTCACCGGAGTGCAGGCGACGGTCGGTTTGCCACCTGCGAGCGACCTCTTTTCCGCAACCCCCTCAAGCATCCAACGCAATCAAACCAACGAGGGAACCTCTTTACTACCAGGTACCTATTGGATTTCCAGTGACATTGGGATCATCAATAATTCCGCTGGATTACGACTTAACCAAGTAACGATTGAGAACAGCGGCTTAGCAGCATTCACGATCGTAAGCAGTCTACCTGGAGCAGGAACGGTTCGACTCGATTCGGCCGATGGGACTCTGCGTTACGAAATCCCGGTTGCATTCAGACTCAATCCGGTGCGGCTCTACGACTTCGATCACGTCAACAAAGGAGTATTTTCCCCTTCCGCAAATGGGTATACCAGAGTCCTTGCAACAAGCCTCTACAGCCAAGCTTCCGGATTCGGTTGGAATAGCCCTGTAAAATCCGTCGATCGAGGTTCTGCTGCCCGCAATCTTCCTACCCCAACGGATCTAAACCGAGACAAACACTTCAATTCCACACCTGGATCGTTCTTGGCGATGAGTGAACCAGGCAAATCCTATAGCATTACGGTCTATCTAGGAGATACCGAATCCAGGAGTGTCGAGGTTTCTCTCAACGGTGGAGTCAGCTTCGAACGAATTAACACAGCTGCAAATTCCTATACCAATCGAACTTGGAATCTCGTGGCAAATAGCGATCGAATCCAAGTCATGTTCCGAAAAGCTAGTGGATCGAACTGGTCTGTCAATGCGATCGAAATCAGAGAACTTGAATCGTCTCTAACTCTATCCTCAAGATCCGCTAAAGTCTTGACACAGTCCGAAACCATCGTAGGAATCAATGAAGCTGTTCTTCCTCCGAATGCAACTAGGGATCTGGCATCGACCCGTTTGAATACCCCCCTAACTATCCATGTACTGGATAACGACTTCTCTTACTTCGGTGCTCTTAATTCCTCTGCTGTCGAACTGGTTGCGCAGCCACTTGGTGGTAAAGCCACGGTTTTAGAGGATGGGTCCATCGAGATACTACCTGATCTTGATTATTCAGGAGTGTTGTCGTTCTCCTATCAAGTTCGCGACGAACTGGGGATCACTAGCAACTACGCTCAGGTGCAAATACACGTTACAGACACCCTCCATCAAAACTTTGAGAACCCACTGGATGTCAACGCGGACTCCATTGTCAACCCGTTAGATGCACTTGTCCTAATCGACCAACTAAATCGATCCGGTTCTCAGGCACTAACGAGCCAGGGAAATGCCCAAAATCAATGGTTCGATGTCAATGGAAATTTATACCTTGATCCGTTGGACGTCCTTGAAGTGATTGACTATTTGAACCGTTCCTCATGGATCGTAGGTGCTTCCGGTGGTGCCGAAGGCGAATCCATAGATGATTCTGTAGAATCGCCATTCCCAATATCACCATCGCATTTGGTCATTGAGTTTCCTCAACAAGTTCTCGATACAACGCTTCCAGTCGATCCGAAATCAGACTTGCTCCAAACTCATCCAAGCCAATTCGATGCAATCCGGAAACTGGAGCAGTACATGGCTACTTATGCTGAAGAGCTATCTGACGAGCAACTTGCGGAACTTCTCTTCGCCGATTTGGAATTCTTTGATGACGACCAAGATGATCCGTTTTCTAGCGTCTGATTTTCAGATTTTGTCCTCGGTGCTCAAGAGTCGAGTCGACTCGTCGATGCGACTTTGAAGATCCGCAGACTTGGAAACCAGTTCCGGGAAGCGACAGGCAAGAGTCTCAAGTACGCGTTTGAATTTCTTCGCGGCCTTCTTCCGTCGCCTTCGGTCAGCCTTGCGATACTCGGAAAAAGCGATATTGAGCGACTGGATATCTAGTATCCGATTCGGATACGACTCCAAAACCGATACGATCTCGGCAACCATAAAAGCCATCTTCAAATGCCCCTGCTGGTCACCAGGCAGAGAAATGTCACTACGCACTCCACTCCAGACAGAAACAGATTCCTCTTTCTGGTTGAACTCCTTTTCCAAATCGTCTTCATCGACACCCTCGTCGAATTCGCCGTACTGCTGATTCTCAAACTCCCAATCTTCGAGCGTCTGAGCCATGGAGAATGCAAATTCCTCATCGAGCTCCAAATGATGGCCGTCGATTCGACTGAAACTAGGCCCAAATGCCCCTTCTGCCATCATCAAGCAAATCGGACAATTGCAGTCAAGGATGTGATTCTCCTTGGGTACTTCGTCCATCCCCTCGATGGCGACTCCATCGCCAATCGCAACACGCCGGCGATCGCACTCGATCACAAACCTCGGACTCGGTCCACCCTGGTAAGACTCACTCATCCAATCCTCTTTGCACTGTTGCAGGAAATCGAGCAGTTCTTTGGCGACCTGGGGATGATCAAGCGTCAAAATGAGATCCTCGTTCTCCAAGCACCAACCCCAAGCGGAGTCAATCATCGCGCGGCAGTAATTAAAGTACATGCACAGCTCTTGGCTCCCCATCGGATCCGTGTCGTACTGGGCCCAATCGGTTGGAATCGCGATAAGCGTTCCAATTTCATAGAATCGCAGCTCTTGGCCATGGGTGACCATGTCACTCCAACGGGCCGCTCCATGCAGCAATTCCCTGGGTATCTTTCCTCCCAAGTCCTCGCGAGGCGTCATCAACCAATCGCGGTGGACCGATACCGTCAGTCCATAAAAGTCCTCTAAATCCCCATCCGACTCTGGCCAATCGGGACTCCTTTGATACTCAAGCACTCGGTCAGCAACATAGCTTAAGAAAGTTTCGCCATAGAGTAACTCCCGGTCGACTTTCGGCTTGCAGATCGGCTCTTGCCGAGGCTCTGTAACCGCAAAAAGCGATGCGGTTTCAAGCAATTCCCACCATGGTGGGATACGAATAAACAAAGAGCATTCGCCTTGGCTCTTGTCGCCAAGACTCATCGAAAACGCAGCATCCCGACCTACAGGTTCAAAACTTCCTCCGCTGAGTATTCGCTTGGTCTGAAAATCGATCACCATCCAAGACTCGCTGACAGCCAAGACTTCCATGACCCCCGCCAACGAACTCTCTTCAAACGGCAATCCATCGGGAACTTGGCAAACCGCGGGACTTCGGTACCGAGGCCAAACACTCTTGGATTCTTCCCAACTCCCCGGATCATCAGAAATCAGTCCCATGATCGTCAGCGCCACGTCTTCCTCAAGCCGCTTGGCAATCAAGCTTCGCGAATTTTCCAAAACCACCACCGTGCACAAATCCGTTGCTTTTCCCATCACAAAAACCCTCCCTAAACGCCTCCAAACTGCTTCAAACAACACCAAAAACCGTCCTTACTTGGCCGATTTCCCTGAGTATATCGAGAAGCTAAAAAAAACCCTTGTTTTGGTCAAAAAAATCGTTAGCCTGATGAAAATCCCAGGAGTTTTGCAGATGTCAACCGTTCCAAAAACATACCTTACGCCCGAAGAATACCTTCACCGCGAGCGAACCGCAGAGTACCGATCCGAGTACTACCGAGGCGAAACGTTCGCCATGGCAGGAGCTTCGGCCAATCACAATTTGATCGTAAGCAATTGCATACAAACGCTCGGACAACAACTCAAGAAGAAGCCTTGCAGGGTCTATCCCAGCGATCTGAAAGTACGTATCAAAGCCACCGGTTTGTACGCTTATCCCGACTTGTCGATCGTCTGTGGCGAGCCTGAACTGGAGTCCAAAGACGGCGAAGTCCTCTTGAATCCAATGGTGATTGTCGAAGTCCTCTCGGATTCAACTGAAGCCTACGACCGAGGGAAGAAGTTCGAACACTATCGGACCATCCCAAGCTTGCGTCACTATGTCTTGATCGCCCAAGACCGATACAGCATCGATTGCTTCTCACGCCAAGAAGATGGAACTTGGTCATTGAGTGCTTGCCAAACAAGCGATAGCGCCGTTGGCTTACCCTCAATTCAATGCCAACTTCAAATCAACGAGGTGTACGACAAGGTTGTTTTCGCCCCAACCCCTACGGTGAATGATGGTGGCTAAGAATGATAACGAGACGGAGCTTATATGTAAGTTTGCTCAGGCAGATGTTTAAAGCGTTAGGATCTTTCGCAAGGTAGTGGATCTTGCTAAAGATCCTGGCGCTCGAAAAAACCTAAATATAAATCCAGCACGCTCACCCCAGCGACCAGCATTTAAAAACACCCGTATTAACTCAAGGCTCCGTTTTTCAGAACGCCTAAATATTTAACGTGGTTTAAAGCGCTAGGATCTTTAGCAAGATCCACTACGGGATAATTCCGCTCACCTCCCAGCTCTATCTTCCTCAATCGCTCGACTGAAACTCTCCAAAATCGCTTGCGCATAGAGCCGATGCCCAAAATCGTTCGGATGATTCAGTCCATTGCCAGTCAAATCCAAATCATGCTTGCGCTCAAGCAACTGCTGCCAGATCTCGGTTAAATCAACCAACGATTCCCCGTCTTGAACAACCCCTTGCAGCGCATCTCGATAAGCGAAAAACATCTCACGCGGAGTATGAATCCACTCGCGGTTTCCAAGCATCGGAGTTACCCAAAGGATCTCAAGCTCAGGCAATCTTGCTTTGGCCCGCTCTTGCAATAACCTAGCTTGCTTTGCAAACCAATCCGGATCGCGACGCCCTACATCGTTCATCCCATAAGCCACAATCATCACATCTGGCTTGGACTCCAAAAGCTTGTCCAAGTCCTCGACACCGTTGGCGATGCTCCAACCAGCCACCGAACGGTTCACCAACTCGATCGGTGCACCAAAATCTCTTGTCAGTTGGGCCGCGACAAGCTCCGGGTAACCGGACTGATTCGGGATCGTAAGTGTCGTGGCCGAAGCGTCCAGACCTGTCGAAATGCTATCGCCACTTACAGCCAACACCAACCTGGATTTTCGACGCAATTTCTCAAGCGTCTTTTCAAGTTGCCTAGGCGACTTGAGATTGACGAGTCGATCGGAATCTTGACGCCGGTAGGTGATCTCGATGTTCCGCTCATGGAACCATTTCCCGGGTGCATAAAGGAGATTTTGTTCCGGATTTCCCACCCGGTGCTTATAACTGTTCGGCGATCCTGCAGGTGGATAGAGCTGATCCATCGAAATCGCCGCAACGGGCGGCTGGCCGATCCACTCAAGCACCGTCCTGCTCTCATCCAATCGCCAATGCTCCCCTTGCTTCCATTCCTTAAAACCCATCGCCGATCGAACTTGCAAGATCTCCTGGGCAGGATAAGCCAACCTCGCACGGACGGCACCTTGGTCGTCTTTTAGAAGTACCGAGCTTTCGTTGTTGACGACGGGCGATTTCCAAGCCGGCTCGCGCAAATGCAACTGAGCAAGGTCTTGAACATGCCGCAAATAAGCGGGCTTGGGCGCATCGAGTTGTTTTGCAAGAGCCGCGAACCACAGTGCCGCAGCGTTGCGTTGACCAAGACCCGTAAAGTGCCTTCGGCTTTCGACCGGACCTCGGTTCGGACCATCGAGCCGATCGGTATCGGGGCCTCTTTCGAAACCGTGCGATTCGACAAGCGTCTCGATCGCATTGCGAATATTCGCTTCCCAAGAAGGTTCGTTGTAGACGGTCGGATGGAGAGTCGATTTCGCAAGATACCAAGGGATCGGGGCACCCCAAGTTTGATCGGCCTGTGCGCGGAATTGCACGAGGCGTTCCGCATAAGTAGCCGATGGGGTTTTCTCGATCACATCCGATTCCCCTTGTTGCCAAAGCACGGCCCGAAAGTCCTTGAGTTCTCGGCCGACGGCCACGAGGCGTTGAAAGAGTTCTCCATCGGTCTTCCATTGGCTCGTCGAAGTGGCACCGACAGCGACATTGGCCAGTCCCACCGGGACCCCGTAGGCTTGGACCATCAGATCACCAAACGGTGGCCAAATCGATCCACCGTCGCTTGAGTCACCGCTAGGCTGGGGATCATGGGCGATGTTCCATGTTTGATTTCGAAAATCATAAGCGACCACTCTTCCGGTCGGATCGCCAACTTGGAATCTTTCGTCGTTGCAGTTGGTCGCATAGCTTTGCCCAGCGACCAGGAAAACTTCCCCGACTCCGAAGGGCTCAGAGGTTGCTTGGGCGACGATTTGCCCGTCGGCTTTCAATCGAAGTTCCACTTGGTACCATCCACCTGCTGGCACATCCACGAGCAGTTGTGTTAATCCAGGGTTGTTAGTAAGTCCCCAGACGCACTGATCGCTCAGGGGTAACCACTGTGTGGTTTTCGAGTCGACCTGCAAGCGGTACTCGATCGATGTGCGATCCTTATAGGTCCATTTTAGATGAACGGGGACTTGAGCAAACCCCTTGGCGGCTCCGCCTGGATGGTTGCTATGGGAGAGCTGAGGGACCTCGAAGCGGTGTTGGAAGACTTGATTTTTCAGAGGATAGACCACCTCGATCGTTGGAGTTTCTTTGCTGCTTTGCGCCCAAAGGCTCACAACCGGAGATCGCCAAAGCGTCGGCAGTAAAACGAAGCATACAAACAAAAAACAAGTGCGTGTAATCCGAAAAGAACCATGCATGATTGAGGGAGGCTTTCACAACGTAGTCTTGAAGTCTTGGTTTATTATAGCCGAACAGCCTGGTAGCGTTGAGTTGGGGCGATCACACCACCGGCAGAGGATATGAACTAAAACACCTGAGTTTTCACCTACAATAATTCCTGAAGAACCGAAGAATCTTTTTGAAACACAGAGTCACAGAGAGCACAGAGCCTTGAGTACCTCGGTCTTTGTCTCTGTGTCCTTTGTGACTCTCTGTGTTTTCAATCCTTGAGTACGTCTCTGACTTTGGGAATGGACGGATCAGACATACTGGCGAATCGCCCAATCACGTTGAACTTTAGCTGCCCATATTCATCGTCAGGATGATCATGAAGAATCTTACCTTCCATTGAGTACTTCAGCGCGCGATTGAAAATTGCCTCTTCCTTGTCTGCTGTAAAGACGTCTTCGAATACATCCATCGCGTGACGAAATGTCGCGTAATCGTCTTGTGTTACCGCCCAATCGAGCTCCATTGCATCGAAATGATCGGTAGCCTTCAGCTCGGCGTGGTTCCCTGAGGTCGCTTTATTCCAATCGATTTTCCCCGCCAATTTGGTCTTGTGAGCTTGAACCTTTTCGATGAGTTTGTGAATGCATCGCTCAAAAGCCGGATGGATTGCAAGATCGCGATCACCTGTAAAGAGCTTTGTACCGCAAAGCGAAAGGCTAGTCTTGATGTGGTAAGTCTTCTTGCGTTGATGGCGGCTTATCGAGATATGCAGAATCGAGCTCGGAAAATGCTCGATACGCCTTTTGAGGGTATCCTCAGGAATGATTGTGACTAAAACAAATCGTGTTTTGCCCAGTGAGAATCCGTCTAATCAATCAATCGTTGTTCCAATCTCCTGCCAGATCGATTCCCAAGCCTGCCGATCGGCAGTCGGCCAGCGCTGTAGTTCTATGGTTGCTCGGACGGTTGCGAAACTCGGATTCCTTAACGTTAAATCCCAAATCTCTTTCCAACGGCGCGTCGGTCAACGAACCAAACTCACTCCAGCATTGAGCGTGGTTTGACTCCGGCGGTGGCGGGTTTCTGACGGCATTGACGGCATTGACGGTGTTGACAAGATTGACTGTGTTGACTGCAGACAGCATTGACCACATGGACCTCGTTGACAGCGAGCGTCAATGCCGTCCAAACCCCACGCGTCGGCCGTCGGCGGATGTCAACCACCTCGGTTCCGATAAAGCCTTGGCTTGATACACGCACTTACCGCATCGGAGCGGACAAATCTCCCAGGCAAAAACTCTTCCAACTGCTCGATGATCGGCCCAGGATCAGCCACCAGATCCGGATAAGAAACTTCAAGCAAATCAACTCGGTCGCTTTGACCGAGCACATGACGGATCTGCCTGCTGTGAGCCTCCTGCACCTCGATCAAATGCTGTTTCTCCGATCGGGCCTTTTGCCCCTGCCGATCAAGCATCACCCACTGAGAGTCGACCACCTGCTGCACAGGCCTTACCATGTAAATGATCTTGTATCGATGCGGCCTAGGTAACGATGGCAACAACGCCGAAATCACCTTGACGGCTTTACCTGCGGTCTGCTCGATGACCCTCGGGTTCTTGGGCAACTGCTTGATCTCTTCCCACTCCCAATACCCCTCGGGATTGTCGTCATCGGCAACTCGTTTGCCATCGGTCATCGGCTCGATACCTGCTGCCTTGAGCATCTGCATCATGAGCGATGTGCCCGACCGAGGCAATCCGGATACGACCAAGATCTCTAGCCCTCAATCAAGCGTGGTTTTTTATTGAGATAATTTGAAAACCTCGAAAACCCTTCCAATTGATTGGTGTTTGATGAGTTGAACAAAATCTTCAACCACAACCAAAGGAGGGTTTCGAGTGAACGTCATATTACGAAAAAGGCTGCAGCAACGCAAGCGTCGCCTCAACAAACGTATCGATAAATCCAATATTCCTTCCACGCCTGCAATCCTGACACCGTCACTTGAGTTGCAACTCGCTGATCGAACCCAAGCAATCTCCGCTGGAGGGCTTTGCCCGATCATGCAATTGATTAA
>Ga0172372_10007012_pt1 | contig 15220 bp, 5 predicted proteins | sample LakKiv5m_2_FD_114544 | JGI IMG/M metagenome (GOLD analysis project Ga0172372, IMG submission 114544) | Freshwater microbial communities from Kabuno Bay, South-Kivu, Congo - kab_092012_9.5m | ecosystem: Environmental > Aquatic > Freshwater > Lake | place: Democratic Republic of the Congo...
AAGGGTGGCCCAAAGCAAAAATCATGGTTAGATCTTAGGAATATTGGGCCGGAATATAAAGATAATTTTTCCTTTATAATTGAGGTAGGGTTTATCGATATAACGCAATCATTAAAAACTTCTGGCGCGGAAAAGTCGACAGCCATGGATTTGCAGGAAGACTCTATATAAAATATTATATAATCTTGATGAGTTATCTGGTGCTAATATATCTTATTATAATAGCTCTAGAGGTATGTGTTGAAATTTTTAAAGTCAATTTTTGAAGCCATCATAGTGGATGTTTCTTATGAAAATGGAACATGCACAATATCTCCCTTAAGTTCTCAAGACGCATATAACATATCTAGCGTACCAATACCATTTATGACAGGATCTAATTCGTCCGGTATGTTTTTGGGGTTATCTAGAGGTTCAAGAGTTATTGCGGCAGAAACTTTTAGTCGCGGCAGAGAAAGTGTTGTTATTTTAAGCTTCTTACCAAAGATAAATTTATTTAAAGAATTATATTCAAATGGAACACCGGACGATGCCCCTATCGGTTATGATTCATATCCTGATATGGCAGAAAACAGAGTGGTTATAAAGGGTGAGTTCGGTAACGATTTATCATTTTTTGAGGATGGAGAGGCGAGAATAAAACTAGCTGATGGTGGAATTTATTGGTCTCGACACGGTTCTAAATTATCAACAACATTTATATCTGAAAATAATTTTTTTTACTCAAAAGCGGGCCGAGGAATAGCTGGGGCAGTAAGAAGATTTCCGTTATACCAAAGAACTATATTTCCGAGGCCCACCACTGCGGAGTATGCTCTATTTGCCGAGCCAGCATATGCAAGATATAGTGAGCCAATGGGATTTTGGACTGGCAGTAAGCCGTCAACGGTAAATATATTCGGAAAGAGAAGAAATCCAGAGATATCAGAATATAGGCTTGTTATAAATGAATTCTCTACGGATTCGATGTTTACCGGGTTTGACGATGAAGTTCAGAGAGCGAATCAAGATAAGAGGTTATTTCAAAACTCTGATACGTATGATAGAAATAGAGAAACTGGAAATGTTTTGCATATGGCGGAGCATGAATTAGTGGAGTTTGTTGGCGGGAATCTAATTGATATAAACGGGATTCCGTTAGATATAAACTATAATAAGTTAATATATGGGGATGATAATAATAAAACCCCCAGTGGTGATATAAGGCAAGATATAGATAGAGCCAAGAGAATTTCCCGTAGAGGTGTTGGTTTACACTTGCAGCTTTCGACAAACAAAAGCTCTTCTGACGAAAGCAATTCCATAAAGAATTTTGTTTTAGATTTAGACAAAGAGGGAATATTAAAACTAAACGTTCCAGCATCATCGGATACTGGGAATATACCATTTGTCTCTAAATCTAATTACGTAAGGGACAATAATTATATAGAAACTGAGTTTGCAAATCCTTCTATTTCTGAAAAAATACCGGTGATGTTGAGGGATCGAGACGGAAACATTGTTTACCCGAAAATATCAAACCTAGAGGTAAGCGAGAGATTCACCGGGATTAGGTTTGATAATTCGGATAAAAATCCTTACTTCGGAAATAATTTTGGGGGAACAGAAGAATATATAAGAGTTAATCCAACAAAACACCATAACATGTATGCGACGGCAGAAAGGCTGATTGCAAACATGATAGATTATGTAAATGTTCCATCTTATTTTACAGATGAGGATGGTAATTCGGAAGAGTTACCTCATGGTAAACCATTTGAGGTTGCATACACTAATGAGCTATTAAACACACAAAGTGGAAAGACCGGTCTTCCACACTCCATGAGTACAGTAGTTGTTTACCCAAAAAGCCCAGCGATAGATCCAGGCGGAGATACGGTAGTTAGCGGAAATGTTTTTAATGACGATGAATCTGTGGAAGGAAAACCGTTCTCCAACAAATTCACATCAAGCAATACACCTGATGGTGTGCCAACATTAGAACCTGGAAGTAAAAAGATTGGTGGCAAGAGCGCAAATATAAATTTCGAAGGGGCGGTAGAGTTATCCGTTGGAAGGGATAATCATGATAGAAAAAGTATTATGCTAGATACGGCTGGGTCACTTGTCGCTTGGTTTGGTAAGGATAAAAACAATAGAAGCATGGTAGTTCAAACTGATGGCGATGCATTATTGAATGTTGGAGGGACTTATTCCGGAAATGTATTTAATAAGGGTAGGTTTGAGCTTAGGGTTAATGTTACAGACAAAGGGTTTGTTGCAGAGGAATATGGAACCGATAATTTAAATCCGAAAGCAGAATCTGATTATATTATATCTATAAGCGAACATGGAATAGTTATAGGTGGAATGAGAGCGGGAACGCCGATGGTACTTAGGAATTCTGGAAAAATATTAATCGAGAGTACAGAATCTGATGTAGTAATAAAGGGGAACTCTGTAAAAACCGTTGAGCCAGATGGAAAGGCGAAAAACACAAAGGCTGGTAAAAGATGAGCGGCTTATTAGATACGATAATAGGTTCACCAAAAGAAGAGGTTTGTCAATCTCCGGTGGCCACAAATTGCGACGAAGAGAATATTGCACAGAATATAATTTCTGATTATAAAATACTTTATCCGAAAAATGCAAGTGATATCCCATTCGGCGGCGGCGCAATCTTGAAGTTAAATGCAGCAAGCAAGATACACTTTCCGATACAAACTGCGTCTATTTTAAATCTTATCAAAGAGGTTAATTCATCTATCGCAATAAATAAGAATGTGACGAAAGACATAAGACAAAAGATTGATGTAATAAATGAAATAAAAGTAGCTACAAATAATTTTCTATATAAACTTGGAAAACCACCCTTTCCAGCAAAATATAAATTATCTCTGTATATGTCAATTAACAAAGGTGATTCAAATGGTGATAAACCATTTTGTGCGTTCAAATATGTCCCAATTCAAGTTTTAAAACAAATATGTAAAAATATAAAAGTAAACCCAGTTGAAAATCTTTATGGTGTATCTGGATACTCTTTCGAAGAATTATCCAATGCAGATGCGACTAGTGATAGCGATATTGCGGCGTTGGCGTTTGAGCTATTTCCGATATATAATCTAACTCCAGAATCTATATTCGATACATCTAATATAAATTTTGCAGGCTTTTATACGTCAAATTCAAATGGGGATATATTCTTAAAGCTTCCGGATTTATCTGGAATGAATTCAATATCTTATGGTAGGAATGATTTTTACCAGAATGGTGAGAATTACTCTATATCGTTTAATTTTACACATGGTAGCTTAAATAGCAAGGTTTCGGTAAACAGCCCAAAGTTACCAATAGCCTCAAGATTAATTACAAAAGAGATTGATTTTGATCCATCAAGCAATGAATTTGAATTGCAGATAGATACGCTTGATGTCCCGGCATCAAACATATCGAGAGTGTATTTATCGGTAGTTAACCCAGAAGTTTCCGCGCCCAGAACATCTACCAACTCTGGGGATTTTCTTGGCTCAAAAATTGTATCATCAAAGAATTCTCTTGAGGAATTTACATTTCCCGCACTTACTGTACCGTTTCTAGACAAAAGACCTTTTGTAGAAAAGGAAGAATGCGTAAATTATATAGCAAGAGAATATGCACCTAGGAATTTGTTTTTTGATACGGCTTTGGCAAAAGATGAGGCGGGCGTTGTAGATATACCCATATCGGGATTTAACGCATTTTCATACTTAGGTTTAAAAAATCGTGCGCCAATAGTATTTGGAAGCCAAAATGATATCAGGCCATATGTTCAAAATGATAGCGTTTATTTTTCCAGCACATCTCCTTCTGTTTATCGTTTAATGAATTCGATACTGCCAAAGGTTGGCGGAAGTGTTCCGAATGCGTGGATAAGATCTAAAGAAATATCTCAGTCCGATGACAATGTTGTAGCTAAATTTTCAACGTCTGAACTCCTAAGGGTTTTTAAGAAAAAAGATGGGAAAATAGATCCGAAGATTTTTTCACATTTAAACAACAAGCTTTTATTCAGAGTATATATCGAAGATACTCTTGGTCAGATTTGCAAATCTTATGGCGAGTTGTTAAGCATAGAAAGCCAAGTTGCGGTAGTGACTAGCTTGCAACCTAGTGGATATTCGGACTCAAAAGTCATTGCGATATCTATGTCGAATAGAGTTGATGTTGCCCTATCCGGATTCGGGTTAGCAAACGTACTCTCGGTTGATTTGATTAATTCAGCAGGAACTCTCGTCAAGAGATTAACAAATGGAGTTGGTGATGTCATCATTAATCAGGGGAATGATGCACAGTTCGGATTATCTATAGTCCCAAGCTCTCTTGGTATCTCTGCAGGAGAGTATTCGTTAATCATAAATACTGAGTATGGAAATGGGATTGATAGTGATGCCAAAATATCCCTTTCAGAAACAGAATTATCGCCACAAAAGGATAAAATCGCCTCTCTGCAGAGATTAGAGCCAGATGAAATTACTGCAAATGTAACATCCGGAGTGGTGATAGACCCGACAAATTCCACAATAAATCTAAAGTCTAAAGGCGGAAAGTTTTCTAATGGCCTGACTGCATATATAGCTACGCATGACAAGGAGTCATTGAAATCATTTTGCCCCGAAGATGTTGCGTTACAACTAAGTCATGGCGGAAGTAATTATTACATTGTGCCATTTTTAGAGTTTGAAGTATCAAACCAAAGAACTAATGATTTTTACTTTTCAAGTAGAAAAAGGGCTAGCATAAAAATCATAGGAAAATATTCAAAATATAACCTCGCATCACTGATTGGGAATAACTTCTCCATAGTCTTATTAAGTGATAAGATATCTACATTTACCGTTGGTGGAAATATATCTAATGATTTAATACGGAATTATTTTTCTATAATATCCTTTGGCGATGATAAGAATTCCGGAATAGTTTCCGCCCCAAAGATAGTTGGTTGCGCAGCAGAATATAATAAATTAAAGATAAAGCAACTGCAGTCACAATCTTATGTTAATTACTTTAAAGAATTGCAAAGCTTTAGTGATGGTTTAATAAATATAAATAAGCAGGCGGATTATTTTTACATTATGTTTACCGGCCCATCGCCGGAGAGAGTTAAATACAAATTTAACTTTGGAACAAAGAATATTACATCAAAGCTAGTTGGTCCTATTTCTACTGGCTCAAAAGACTTATATATGGCAAAATTTAAAAATGTTGACTATAGAAAAGGGTCTGTAGTTGATATTTATATTGATGCTAAGTCAAAAGATTTGAAGTATTCATATAGTTCAAAAACATTAACGCTAAAGTCTTCATTTCAAATACAAGAGGAGTTTATTTCAAAAAATGATGAAACCGGATATATATCGATTTTAAAAGATTCAGATAATCCATTTTATTTTCCTATTTATGAAAAATCTGGCGTTTTGTATCGCCAAAGCGAATTCGGCCCCATGGACGCAGAGCAGCTATCATATAATCTGTTCTCGCCTGTATCAATAACTTTCTCGAAAAATACAATGGTTTCAATACAAAAAGAATCTGGAGAGATAGAAGAAGACCTTGCGTTGGCTGGCAGTCAAATAGATGATGTAGAGATAATAACTTCAAACATGAGTCTTCTTAAAAACTCACCCTTTGCATCAAATGAATATGTATATTCACCAAGCAGCAAAAACTATATTTTGTTTTCCAGCCTAAACATTACTAATCCTGCGACGGTTTTATTTGATAGGCCAACCATTATAGAAATAAACAAATCTGCAGTTTCGGCAGGTTCAAAGGTTACCCTAACAACGGGCGTATTGCAGGCAGGTAAGGAAATAACTTTAACTATATCAAATACACCGACCGATTTTGCAATTTTAATTAATGACATTGCGGTTAAACCGGTTAACAAAACAATTGATGCAAATGGCAACACCTCCGTTACGACTATTATAACCGAAGAGGTGGCGAAGGCAACGGTCGGGTGTCCAACCATTTGTTTATCAACTGAAAATGCAAGTTATCTTGGGGCAGAATTACAACTAGGCTCTGACGCAATGGCGTTTTTAGGAAGTGACCTCGGCATAATAAAAAGCTTAAAAGAGCGTGGCGGTGATATTCCGGATGTAGGTGAGTCAAAAGATAAGCTTAGAGATAATCCATTAAGATTTCTAAATGTAATATTAGACAGCGCAAGTGTTCCAACCGAATTGATAAATTCATTTTGTGATTTTTCATACGAATTAACCGCAAACTTGCAATTATCATTAAGCACGTTTAAAGCGTATTTGGTGCCAATAAAGGTTATATTTTGTATCATTGATGTGATTTGCTCGCTTATCAATCCGGTAAAGCTGGTTAGGGCGATTATTAGGTTATTTAGGTGCATAATAGATTTGTTAGCACTTATACCTGCGTTATCAGTGCCTATCATGTTTCTTCAGCTTGCGTTGCATTTGTTAGAGCTTTTAAAGTGTGTATTTCCTAAGATACAAGAGCATATCATAACGATAAATAACATTATTGATGCAATATCCTTACTTGTGCAACGGCCGGATCAGCGAGGCGTATTTTCTGCAATAGCATCCTTAGAGGATAGTCTGGATACGTACATTAAAAATGTGGAGATTGATTTACAGTTTTTAGACCCGGTTACACAGATTTTTGCAATATTCTTAGAGCTATTAGAGTCAGTATTTACATTATCATGTTTTTCCGGAACAGATGATGACGGAGAACCTTCTTGCGGTATAGACCCAACAATGCTTGCGGGTATTGTTGCAGGCACAATGGCACCAGAGGATGATATCCTTCCGAATATATTAATCCCAGTAATTCAGCCTTATACAAACGAATCAATCGAAGATGCATCCTCATCTGGAAATGGTAGCAAGCCGTTTATAGAAGCGTCCCCCGGTGATGTGGTGGCCGAGATTTCTGATTCCGGTAATTATCTTGATGATTTGGATGTAAACTTAGATTCATTAAGACCTACAAGTGCTGGTCTTGATTTCTTTATGACATTTGCACCAACGGTTACGAAAACAAGAAGGCGAAGAAAGAATATCGTTAGATTTTTATTTAACCAGAAAGGTGACGGCGGAAAAAGAATTATTGATCCCGAACAAACATTAGATGCTCCACTGGTACTTTTGACTATAGATAATACGGAGTCTAAAAGCAAATTAAAGGTAAGAAATACGAGCAAGGGGAATTTTGTATCGCCAATAGATGGATATCACTTTATGACAATCAATGATACCAAAGGTTCTATCAAACCCCTTGAGCTTACGTTTAATTTGCCAGAATATGCATTTAATGAGGCAACAGGAGAATTGATTCAGACCGGAGAAAGAATAATCACAAGAACATTTGACGATATTCCGAGCATGGCTATTATGGATGAGGAATTTAATCTTTACTTTGTCGACGAAGAAGGCGTTACATTTAAAGAGAAAGATGGATATTATTACGTAGATAACATTTTATCAAAAATGATGAATCAACCTGCTGCGCCAAAGCTGAAATTTACAAAAGAAGAAACTATTATAGATACAAATGATGATGATGTTTTAGACGAAGAGGTTGATGATGTGGTGGATGTTTATGATTTTCCTCAGATTTATTTTGTGGATATGAGGCAATGCAAAGAGCAGATTCAGCAAGCGTGCTATAATACATCAATCAATAGTTTTATGTTGGATAACCAGACTGATGAAATAAAGGATATAGTTGAGTTTGCAAATAAGTGTGTTGATGACTTCGTTAGTTCAGTCCGATTATCACTGCAAGATATACGAGATGCAATAAGTGCCGGGAAGCTACCAACAAAGATAAATATTTCTACGCTTCAGGAGAAAAATGAAAAACTAGCCGAGTGTATTAACGAGTCTATAGATGATGTATGTAAATTTGCAGTAAACTCTTTGAGCACAACTTTCAAGATAGAGGATGATACAACGCTTAATGAAAATGAGCAGTATCCAGATGTTTCTATACAGGGAGATATCGCAGGGGATGAGGAAGGGGAGGATCCATATTTCTTGGGTGCCGCAGAGTATGCTTCCGGCATAGGAGACTCCATTCAGACTACTGCAGGTGAGAATGTGAGTGTATTGATTATTCCAAGGGATAATTTTAATCAGTCTATAGTGGGAGACTTTACCTCAAAAATAGTTATAGATATAATCTCTGATGACACGAGTTCTGCTGTCATATCAAACATAATTCGTCAAGGTGAAGAATACAGATTCTTTGTTACCGCGTCCAATCCTGGTATAGTTAGAATAAGGGCGAGGGTATGCCAAAGAACCATTCAGGCAATTACATATGCAGGAATAAATTTTGAAGAAAACTTACAGGTAATAGACTGCATTGATGACGTAGAGCAAATGGAAAATGTAAACGTCCCCCTTGGGGCACTTACCAAGGTTGATAGAATATTGAACATTGTCTTTACACGACGACAGATTACTGGAGAGGGCATTTCTACGGATGATTCCACAGTAACCACACCACAAACATTTGGGACTGAGTTGGTGAACTAATGAGCGAAATAGACCAAATAGAGGAGAGCCTAAGAATAGCTGATGAGGTTCTGAGCGCTGCATCCCTAGAGGATAAGGATGATTTTTTAAAAAGCATTAGTGAAGAATATTTAGTTAAAACATTTGAGAAAAATGTTGACTTTAAAACAATTTTAAACGACTTGTTTCCGGATATATCTTATATAAGAAAATATAGGTCATCTTATTTACCAACAGAGTTTTTTTTATCAAGAAATGAAGGTGGGGTGGAGGAGGTTGTAGATTTTGCAGATTCATTGGAGTCATATGAAAATACATTTATGCGATTACTTGGTATGCCCAATGTAATTAGACTTGTTGATGGAAATCCGAAGGGAGATACCTTAGATGAAATACTAATTCCGGATTTTATAACGGGAGAGCTAAAGCAGGTAAGCTTTTCTACTTTAGTTAGGGATGTTTTAGATGAAAGACAGCGGGTTGGTTCACAGAGAAAGGTTAGAGTAGATCCGGAAACAATATTTAATATAAGCGAGAATTATAACGAAGAAGTTGCATCTGGAATTCAGCAACATTTTTTACAAGCAGAAGATTGGGAATCCTTACGACAAGTATCGGGAATAACTTCGTCAATATACGATGTTAATGCGGGTGACTCGGCAATTACCTCTGGTGCGTTTTTTGCAAAAATAGACCAGTTGCACGAGGATTTTCTTAAGTTCTCATATTTATTATTCCCACCAGTACAGGACCATCGTATTGCCACAAGGATTAATGAGCCATCAAAAATAGTCGGAGAGCCGTTTTCCAATTCTTTTTCCAGCATAAATGGCAATCGTGTTCGCCCCCCATTGCTGGAATCAATAATAAGAATAAGGCTTGATAGGTTAAGTGGTACGAGGATTGATACTCCAGATGCCGGGTTTGAGGATGCTTTACCCTCTCTCGGTCCAGACTCTCCAGATTATTTAAACTCAAATAATTATGGATTACTAGAATCAATTATAATTAAACGACTGGATGCATCAGTAAATGCTTTAGCTAGTTTGTGTGAAGTAAAGATAAAGAATTTAAAAGAAGAGTTAAGCAAAACTGGTACGGTGATTAAAAATCCAAAATTTGCTTCAAATATAAGTTCCAATAAAAGAATACCCACAGATTCGTCAACCGCTTCCGATGCAGAACAGGCGCCTTTGGAGTCGGCACCACGAGGAGGGTTAACTATGGATGAGCTTAGTAGGCAAGCTGATATTGATAAAAAAATAGAGGAGCTTACAAATCAAAAAAACGTGGAGGATGCGATTTTAGCGTTGTTATCGTTTGAACCAACGGTAGGTTCAATATCAGCAATAGATGAGCAGGTTAATACCCTACGAAGTTCATCGATTAATGATGCTCATTTGGCCAGTGCATTCTTAAGCATACTAAAGACGCAATCAAAGCATGTGAATTCAAAATTAGTGGAGTTACAGAAATTAAAAAAAGAAGGCTCACCAACGGGCACGATTCAAAAGGATGCAGCGGAGATAAGCACTCTTATAGGCATTGATATAGGTATCGGCACGCTGGATATATTGGCATATGTTTTCGCATTATTTGTCCTTGACGAAGCTTCATTGCTTGGGTTACTTCCAAAGAAATCATTTGAATATTTAAAGACGGAATATAATTCACTTCTTGAGGGAACAGCAACGCAGCAAAGTTTGACGGAATCCATTAATAATTTAACCAAATTAGTGCTTAATGTATACAGAAGGTTTCAGAAAAAGCTAAAGGAATCATGATGTCTTTTGATTTAAAGATAGAGAATGGAGATATCAAGATAGATCCTTCTGGGAAATTGACAATTGTTTTTGATAATGAAAAGTTAAAGCAGGATATAATAAAACTTCTATTGACCAAAAAAGGTGATAACAAATATCATTATAACTACGGGTCTGATGTTGGCGCACTAAAAGTTGGTACAGTTTTAGATGATGAGCTTTTGAAATTAGATCTGACATCCTCAACAGAGGATGCGATTAAAAATCTAATGAGCATGCAGAAGATACAGTCAAAGAGACAAGTGCTTTCGGCAGGAGAGGTAATTGTCGATATATTAAACATAGCGGTAGAAAGAGATGTTGCCGACCCAAGAATGTTCAATATATTTATATCTGTTTTAACCCAAAAGCTTACGACTATTTCCGAATCTGTTTCTATTAAGATTATATAAAGAGGTCGATGTGTCTATTTTTAAATCTTTTAGTCAAATTGTGAGTTCTATGATAGAGTATCTATCATTAACGCAACCAAATTTAGACACAAAACCAGGAACGGTTTCTCGCGATTTGTTCATTGATTTGCAGGCAGATCAGCTTGATAAACTATACAAAGTTATATCCATGGTGTCGGACAAGCAAAGCCCAGAAAGGATGGTTGGAAAAGATATAGACAGATGGGCATCTAACTATAAGCTAACAAGAAAAACAGGCGCACCATCATACGGCATTGTAGTTTTTACATTTAATGATTTACGAACAGACATACCTATCCCAGATGGAACGGTTGTAACATCCAGGTCCGGTCTTGCATTCAAGACGATTGGTAGTTACAATGTGTCTATTGCCGAAAAATCGAGATATGCGGCTAATGCATCAAGACTAAGACCATCCCTTAATATTGCAGGCATTAGCGATCAATATGCAATAGAAGTTCCCGTTCAGGCATTGAGAAATGGCCGCGCAGGTGATATATCATCATTGCAGATTGTTGAGCATAATTTACAAGATTCGCTTCGGGTAACGAACCTAACATCATTTTCTGGTGGAGAAAATACAGAGTCTGACTCTACATTTTTAGCTCGCATAAATTCATCATTTTCTGGTGTTTCAACGGGCACCTCATTTGGATATAGGTCTGCGGTTCTAAATGTTTCCGGCATAAACGATGCTCTTGTTGTGCAGCCCGGCAATTCTTTGATGCTTAGAGATGGAACAGAAACTATACAGACTAATGATGGGACATTTAGAGTTTTAAGCTCCGGAACGGGTGGAAAGGTAGATGTTTATATTTTAGGGAGAAAGACGGAAGAAGTGGTGCAGACATTTGTCTATACAGACTTATCAGGAAAGGGCGTTGCCGAGGATGAAAGGAATGATATTATTCCCGGAGTAAACATATCGGATTTATACAGAACCAATGAAGAAAGGCGGATAATTGCTATAAACACCGGGCAGCTACCGTTACAGCCAGTAGATTCTATAGTTTCTCTAACTGGCAGTAGTTCTGGTTTGTTTGCACAAAAAGCAGTTGATGCAAGTGGTAACGTATCTGGGAACTATGAACTTATAAAAGATTTGAATGTGTCTACTGGCGGCAGCCCATTTGGAGTAGATAGGATACGATTTATTTCCAGTGAAAAAGACGTTAGCGGACAGACAACATTAAAGAAGGTCTACAATTCTGTAGACGGCATGAAATATTCTGATGTTAAGGATTTGCAAAATGTTTATCAAAATATAAATATTTTAAGAGAAAATTCCAGGGTAAGTCCTTCAGACAAGGGTGTTGTTTATTTGAATCATTCTCCAATAGTAACTGTATCTAGGGTTATCAATAGGACGACCGGTGAAATTTATACAATTACGAATCAGAACACTAGTGATGAGACGGGATTAAATGAATTGGGATGGGTAAGAATTTCTGGAAAATCCCTACCATCTAGCGCTGATATATTATCTGTAGATTACACATGGCGATGCCACTTTGATAGATTTATTGATTATAACGGCGAGGAGTCACCTGCCATATTTAAAGATGAGAACGTCGTAGACTCAATTGACTGGGGTGTGTCAAATGGTATATTTTCAGAGCAGGCGGTTATTTATCAGAATATAGGGGAAAGCGAATATCTGATAGATTTACAGCACAATATCAGTAGGGTAGTTTCTGTTTATGCGGCAAATGAGTTATCTTTGGTTGTATCACTGGTGGAATCGGAATCTGGAGAGATCGTTCCTGGCATAGAAGTTCCTATGATGGAGCCAGAGGTTGAGAATATTATAAGTATTAAATCTGAAAGTGGTGTGGAATGTTACGCTACATCATCGAATGATGGATATTTTATCTCTAGAATTATTTATTTACCAACAGATACGTCTATCGGTGTTGGAGATAATGTTGTGCTGAAGTACAACAAAGTTGAATTGTTTGATATTCCAAATAATGACGGGACAAGCTCTACGAACACTATTACATTACCATCGCAAGATATATTACAGGGAAATGATTTACTTACTACAGTAGATAACTTGTATTTGTCATCAACAAATGTTTATATTGATTATGTTGCAGATATATCAATCATGGCATCAGTACAGCTATCAAGCCTCCCTTTGAGCGGTGCAGATTCTTCAAATTTCATATTGGATTCTAATTCTGCAGTGATAGCCGATTCTACCCAGCCGGTTATATTTGAGTTCGATGGCGAAGAAGCTATTTCTATATCAAAATTCGGACCAACAAGGATAAAGGCATTGCTCTCCGGTACTGCTAGAGCCGGAAAATTAAAGATGGCCGGAACGACTTTAACTAGGATTAATATTGTGGCATCACATGGATCAATATATTCAAATGGCAAATATAATGTATATAATGAAATATTGAATAGTTTTGGCGCTGTGGATCAGGCCACATCATATATTGCAAGAATAGATAGCGTTAAAACAGAATCGGGAAGAAGATTAGATATTATTGGTTCGGAAATATCAAACAATATATTTTCAAAATCTACATCATATTCTGATGACACATTGGGAAGTTTTGAGTTTAGGCTGCCGCAAACACCATTAAATATGCAGAGTATTTCCTCTGGTGAAAAGATTATTATTTCTTTGCTTGTTGCAAAGGAAAATGATTTTGAGGAGTTGTATTTTCCTGGTGACTTAACTATATACACAAAGAAAGTTTTCGCAAGATTAAGCTCGGTATCAATATCTTCTGGTTTTAGAGCAAATAATTCACAGTATTCTGGGGTATTAACTCTTCAGTCGTTTAATCAGCCAGCAACAAGCACAAATTACTTTGTTGACTATAGCTTTTCTGCGCCAAAAGAAGGCGAAAGATTGACGTTAAGATATTTGGTTAATCGATTAGTTTCTGATGCAACTTTGGCGGTGGAAGATGTCAGGACAGTCACTGCGGACGTATTAGTAAAAGAGGCAGAAAGATTACCCATAGATGTCAGGGGGGAGGTTGTTATATCGGATGGGCAGCAATTAAATGAGCAAAGCATCCTAGATAATGTGTCTAATGCAATAGTCTCCGCACTGAATACAAATGTGCTGGGTGCAACAATTGATTACTCGGATATCATAGCGGTTGCGACATCGGTTGGTGGTGTTGATTCATTTAATCTTTCGCTATTTAATGAGGCAGGAAAGATTGGCCGTCGCTCATTCATAAAGGCATTGGATAATCAAAACCTAGTGGCCGGTCAAGTATCAGTTATTGCTGTAAGTAGACGCGATTTCAAAATAAGCTAATTATTGAAGAATAATGGGAGAGATTTAGTGAATCATATTAATCGATTAAATAATCTTCAAGCAGCTTTGCGAAAAATCGGAAAGTTCAAAGCAAGTTCTCTAATCCACTCCTTTGTAAAAGAAATCATTAAAGAGGCGGACGGCCCTCCCGGTATGAATACGGTCAAGCGAAGAGCTGATGCGCTAAAAAAAACAATAGACGAGCTAAGCTCTATGCAGAATGTTTACTTTCATATGGCAGAGATCAACAAGCTTGGTATCAATCCAAAGTCGACTTACAATACCCCTACGGGAATATGTATGTACCCATTGAATAGAGAATTTGCAAATATGCTTTTGAATGACACTCTGCCGTTTGTTGGTAACCAAGAGTACATTCATTTTGCTCAAGCGAAAAGCTCGGGCAAAATCTTGCGTTTTGAGGATGGATTTTTATCGGATCAAGAATATGAAAGTCTAAAGAATAGGGTTATAGATTGGTCAAAGTCTAGATTTGGTAAGTTTACGGATGATGATGATTTCATGGAAATAATCATATCGGCAGAGAGAGATACGCTTTTAAATAACAACTCTGGAAGGCTATGGAATATCACAAGGGAGATTTCTGCAAGCGCAAGTGCTTGGACAAATTTATTGAATTATTTAGGCTTTGAAGGAGCAGATGATACCACCTCTTGTTATGGTATTATTCACCCATCCGAACCTTGCCAAGCCATATTCTTTTCTTCTGCTTATCTTAATCACTTAGTAACAGAGCATAATCCACATAGCAGACAAATACTTGAGGAGTATAGGAAAGTGTATGATGAGGAGGGCATTAAAACTAATAGTCGATCCATATTTGAAAGAGTAGAAAGGTTCGCGAACCTATATCCTGAAGAATTTTTAATGAAAATGGATAAAATGTCAAGGTATAAAGATGACAGAAAGTTTAAGCCATTAATACATACGGCGATTGAAAAATGGTCAGATGCAAACCCTTGGCTTTTTTTAGCTTCCGATTGGGCAAAAATTCCAGAATATAAACCCTTTACAGATAAAGCGGTTGTCAGATTGGCGGAAGAAGATCCTGATTATTTCTTAGAATCAGAATGGGCAAAAAAGCCCGAATATAAATCGGTTAAAGATAAAGCACTTGCTAGATGGGCGGAAAAATATCCAGATTATTTCTTA
>Ga0172372_10007014_pt1 | contig 15217 bp, 9 predicted proteins | sample LakKiv5m_2_FD_114544 | JGI IMG/M metagenome (GOLD analysis project Ga0172372, IMG submission 114544) | Freshwater microbial communities from Kabuno Bay, South-Kivu, Congo - kab_092012_9.5m | ecosystem: Environmental > Aquatic > Freshwater > Lake | place: Democratic Republic of the Congo...
CATTAGTGATACATTCAATCTGTATGTGAAATCAGAACAACTGACTACCTATTACAAGGATGAGGATGGGGATGGATTTGGGGATGCAGCAGTTAGCCAGATGATCTGTTCCACCACAGCACCCCCAAATTATGTATCTAATAAAATAGATTGTGATGATAAGGATGATGCGATAAAACCATATCCTACGGTGGCCAGGGTTGCGGATTTAACTTTTTGTACGGCAATAAAAACCGATACCATTTACTTGAGACAAGCGGAAGAAAACATAAAAGGTAATTTTAGAAATATCACCTATAAATGGTCGAATAGTAATACATCCGTTGGCCTTGTTTCATCAGGAAGTGGAAATATTACACCATTTTTTACTTCAAATACCCGAAATATAGGGGATACTGCATGGATTATAGTAACCCCAGAGATAAATGGTTGCCAGGGAATTAAAGATTCCTTTCGTTTAATTATAAAACCAGATAACCTTCCAAGGGTTGGAAGTCTGAACTGTTCTGCGTTATCCAGTGCCAGCTTATTGTTGCCCAATATAAATGAATCTTATCAGAATATAATTCGATTACCTTATACCAATGGAAACGGATTGCCTTTTGATTCCATGGTGTTGAATTCACAAGGAGTTTCCGGTCTGATTATGAAACTCAGAAAAGGAACACTGGCAAAAGGTGATGGGTTTCTGGAATTTGATATGAGTGGGATTCCTTTACAAAGTGGAACTGCTACATTTTCCATTTCATTTGGAAGAAAGGATTGCGATGCAGGAACTCCTTGTGATATTAGTTTCAATGTAGGGGTAGAAAATCCAAAAGTTGACTCTATTTTATGCACGAAACTTTATATTTCCCCCGAAAAAATCTACGCCAGGATTCCTTATCGTGGAAAACTGGATTTGCCTTATTTAGGAGGAAATAATAAATTGGCACCCTCCCAATTATTTAAAAGTGAAGGAATAAGAGGATTAAATGCTAAATTTAATTCTGATACACTAAAAAGAAATGGCGGAATACTTAGTTTTAATTTAGATGGTTTACCAGAACAATTGGGTACTTCAAGTATTTCGGTAAATATTGGAGGTAAAACATGCTTGATAGACCTAAACATTGAAGAATTGCCAGTTACTGTGCCAAAATTCTTTTCACCAAATGGTGACGGCAGGAATGAACGTTGGGAGATTCCTTATTTCAATATACTGTATCCACAAGGGACAGTCATCATTTTAGACAGAAATGGCAGAAAACTATTGGAGTATAAGGGTAATTTTGACGGTTGGGATGGCAGCATAAATGGTTATAATGCCGGAACGGGGGTTTACTGGTATATAGTTCAAACGGATAAAAACACAATCCCATTAAAAGGCAACTTTACACTTATTCGTTAAGGTTACAAGGTCTTAACGATAGCTTACAATTATTTCAAGGATTATGACTCTAATGAATGCAAATATTGACTGCTGAAAGATGAATGGAAAATAATTTATTTATTTACCACTGCCCTGTATCAGTACAGCTATGGTATAAAACATAATTTTAAAATCCAGCGCGATAGATCTGTTTTCCAGATAAAGGATATCATATTTAAGGCGCTGGATCATTTGCTCCACATCAGAGGCATATCCGTATTTTACTTGCCCCCAGGAAGTTATGCCTGGCCTTACCTTTAGAAGGTGGCGGTAATGTGGCGCCTGCTCCATAATCTTATCGATATAAAATTTCCTTTCAGGGCGGGGACCCACTAAACTCATCTCCCCAATGAGCACATTCCAGAATTGCGGCAATTCATCGAGCCTCCATTTTCGCATGAAAGCGCCAAAGGGAGTACATCGGCTATCTTCATCCTTCGACAGCTGTGGTCCTCCGGATTCTGCATTTTCATACATCGACCGGAACTTGAATATCGTAAAGTGTATGCCATGTAAGCCAATTCTTTCCTGTTTGTAAAAAACAGGACCTGAAGATGATTTCTTTACGCTGACAGCCAGGTAAACAAATAAAGGAGATAAAATAATCAGGCAAATAGCAGATATGATTATGTCTAATGCTCTTTTAAACATAATCTGCCAGGCTGGCATGATTTCCTGATTAATTTCAATGAGGGCTGTACCAAATACCTGATTCATTTTTACTGTACCCAGCATTATATCATACATATCTGGAATTATTTTAACATGCAGGTGTGGCCTGAAATCAAATAACGCAGTAATCAGATGCTTTAGTAAATTATGTTCCTGGGTTTGTATGGCAATGATAACCTCTTCTATCTGACAGGCAGAAATAATGCTTTCTAAATCTTTTATATTTCCAAGATATTTGAGTTCTGTTTCAAGAGGGGATATTTTTTCTCTATTACTTCTTATGAAGCCAACAAAATGATAACCATAAGAACGTTTTTGGGAAATAATTTCCTTGTAGAGTGATAAAGCATCTTCATTTCCTCCTATAATGATGGTATTAAATTTAACCATCCCCATTCTTATTCTGCGGGAAGCGGCAGTTAACAAGATCATCCTGGTGGTGACAGTCAGCATAAAATGAAAACTGAAAAGGGCCAGAAAAGATTGATAATAAGTGGTATAGTTGGATACAAAATCATCCAGGATTAACGTAAAGAAAAGGATTAAAACCCCAAAAAAAGATAAAAAAAAGGTTCTCGACAAAGTTAAGATCCTTGAATTTCTGTGGATATCTCCATATTGATCAAATAAGGAATATACTAAAAACCATCCCAGCGGAATAATTAATAATCCATACCAAAAATTGACGTCCGTAAAAATGACAGATATATCTGTTTCCTTCTCAATAACAATCTTTCTATATATGAAGAATAAACCCCAGGCGAACATGGCACAGAAATAATCAGCCCATTTATAAAAAAGGGTATGATGGTTCGAATGCTTAATATTGGGTTTAGGCATTAAAAAGATATTAGTTTAATATTATCCATAAGAATACGTGCATTTTCTTTTCCCTCTGGCAAGGATGCATTAAAAATAATCCGGTAATAAATCGATTTTCTGGCAGCCAGCATATTTCCAATATTAAAATATATTTTATTCCAGGATGCAGATTCCTTAAATCCAGCAATGGGAACTATTATTCCCGTTTCATCTGTATTTTCGGTATCATAAAACTGGATACCGATGATACAGGGTATTTCAGCTTTATAATCAAGCTCCAGGAAAACGGGTTGACCGGGTGAAAAGGTATTCTTTAACTTCGCATTGGCCCCAACCGTTACCGTTGGTGCCAGTTTAGTAAGCTGTATTTTTCCTGCGTGTTTTCCCTCAAATACCTCATTACCCGAAAAAGGTAAGATGCTGTTTTCAGCCAATCCGTTGACCAGGAATGAAAAAAAACTGGAATTATTCTCAAAGTTTTCAATAAAATGAAATTTTGTGGTGGGTAAATAGGAGGTTTCTGGTGTTAAAGTAATGGTTTGTAATGCCTTTAAATTAAGTTTTACTTTCAGGGGGGAATAAAATGGATAATTTTCTGGCGTTGATCCAATCCCATTTTCTTTTATTCCTGCCTGCAAAGTCAGATTTTGTTCCCCATAAAGGAGTAGGGGAATTTTTGCAGGCAATGGAAACATACCTAAAAATTCCGTATCGTTGAAAATCCATACGTCCGTGATTTTATGCGATGCACTTCCTTGATTTGGAGTTGTTTTCAACTTGATGGATTCAATATTTACATAACTTGGCACAGGTTCCTCCCGATTTAAAACAGAACAGGATGAAAAATATAACAGGCAAAGTAAAATAACTGGGATGGGGTGCTTTGTTTGGAAAATCATCATAGTAATTAAATTACAAAGTTAATTTCAAAAGTGGTAAATTTACAGAAATCAATAGGTACACCACATGAAAAAAATAATTGTAGTTCTGCTCCTTTTTTTTCAAATGAATAATGTCGCTTATTCTTTAGATCTTGAATTAAACCACTGGTATGATTTTAAGGGTAATCTGGAGGGTAAGCCAATTCAGCTTTCCATCTTTACATTAAAAGGGGGGAAATTGATAGGCAGTTATTGTTCATTTTCAAATGAACCTAAGGTGCTGTTATCAGGAAATGTCTCTGGTAATGAAATTTATCTGACAGCAAGTCAGAATGGAAAAATAACCGGAGAATTAATTGGCAGGATTTTTACAGATGACCAGGATAGAATGAACCTGACCTGGAGAAATATTATCACAGATAAAAAATCGATTTTTAATTCTGTTTTAATGTCCTCTAATTCGGGAACATCAGCAAAAAGATATACGCATTTACTTGGTTCTGATCAGGCTTTGGAGTCTTTTATCGTAACCATAAAAAAAGCAATAGCCAATAATGATAAAAGATGGATTGCGGACCATCTTTTCTATCCTGTAAGGGTAAGAATTTCAGAAAAATCAACGCTTGACATTAAAAATAAGAATCAGTTGCTATTGCAATATGATAAAATATTTACGCCGGCAATGAAACAAAAAATAAGTTCTACTTTTTCCTTCAATCTGTTCAGTAATTATCAAGGGGTTATGCTTGGTGACGGGCAATTATGGGTAAATAATGGATTGAATGGGACTGAAAAAAATCCTGGCTTTCAAATTATTTCCATTAATCCTTAACCCGGATTTCCTGTCTCTTCCCGTTGTTGCTTTTTTTGTTCCTTTGTCAGATGAAAAAAATTAAATACTTAATTGTTGGGCAAGGGATTGCGGGAACGGTTTTAGCCCATACCCTGGAGGATGAAAACCTGGATTTTCATATCATCCATCAAAGTCAACCAGGTGAGTCTTCATCTGTTGCAGCGGGGATTATGAATCCTATAACCGGTAAATATTTTGTCAAGTCCTGGCAGATTGATTTATTGTTGCCATTTGCCAGAAAAAAATACCAATGCTGGGAGGAAAAATTACAATGCGCGTTCTATCATCCCCGTATCTTGTTAAGATCGATACACGACGTTGCAGAACAAAATGATTGGTTGTCAAAAACCGCGGACCCTTCCATAAAACATTATATTTCAGATTATAAAGATAAAACGGAATATGAATGGTTACATAATGCCCCACTGGGGTACGGCCATACAATTGGAGCCGGGCAAGTTATGTGGCATGAATTTTTGATGAAATCGGCGTTTCACTGGAAGGAAAAAGGGGTTTATTCTGATGCGATTTTTGATTATAAGAGGATCAATATTACCAGTAATGGCATAGTGTATAATTCCTTTCTGGCAGATCAGGTTATCTTTTGTGAGGGGTATTTTATGGTAAATAATCCATGGTTCAATTATTTACCCTTAGATGGGGCAAAAGGGGAGGCCATCCTGGTAAAAACGACAGATGTCTTGCTGGACACTATTTTGAAACATAAATTTTTCCTAAGTCCATTTTCAGAAAATGTTTTCTGGTTGGGAGCAACCAATAAATGGGCGTTTTCAAATATTTTACCAGACCTTGATGCAGTAGATTTACTGCATGAGGAAGCCGCTAAAATGTTCAAAATAAATCATCAGGTAATGCAACAATTAGTAGGAATAAGACCAACGGTAAGGGATAGAAGACCATTAATTGGCAGACATCCTGTTCATCCAAGATTGCTGATTTTTAATGGTTTAGGAACAAAAGGTACCTCCCTGGCACCCTATTGGGCAAGTCATTTTGTTGAATACTTAAAACTAAATGCTGAATTAAGTAAAGAAGTTAATATTTCCAGAATAAAATTTAAATAAGATCGCTTTTATTTTCGTTATAAATGCAGTAGTCATTCATTTCATAAATCAGACTTCCATGAAATTATTCCATTTTAGTAAGTTCATAGGCCTCCTTTTGATTCCTGTTATAGGTTTGTCCAATTCTTTTTATTCCTCTATTGATGCATATAAAACGATAAAAACTAAAGAAATGAACTTCAATGAATTATGGAAGTCAGTTGATTCTCTTAATCAGCTTGGTTTATTTAGGGAGGCATATACAAAGGTGGAATTTATATATCGGGCGTCAAAGGAAAGTAAAGAAACGGAACAGATTATCAAGTCGCTGTATTACATCGTCAGTTATTTAAATGAACTGGAGGATGAAGGTCATGTGATGGGCATTTACCGGATGGAAAAGGAACTCCTGAATGCAGGTTTTCCAGAGAATGCCATCATTCATAGTATGCTGGCGGAGCTTTATACAGCTTATGTAAATCGGGAATCCTGGTCCATTTCAGATCGAAAGGATGTCGCTGGCTCTCCTCCCGATGATTTAAATGAATGGTCCTTCAGACATTTTGAGGAGGTTATTTCCAATCATTATTTCAAAAGTATTTCTTTTTCTCAGGCTACATTATTTCCATTAAAAAAAATAGAGGGCCTGATTTTAAATCCCGGCAAAAAGAATTATATTTTTCATACTTTATTCGACTTATTGGCATTTAGGGCTATCAGCTATTTTTCAACTAATGAAAGTAAGTTAATGAAACCTGAGGATTCTTTTGTTTTTAACGATCCTTTGGCTTTAGCTTCTCTGGATACTTTTTTATTAACAGATTTTCCTACTTCTGACTCGTCTTCTTTCATTAAAAAGACCTTGGTCCTTTTTAAGGAGGTATTGGCATTTCACGCAATGGATAAGGATCCGGGCGTGTTAATAGATATTGATATTAAAAGATTATTGTATGTAAATCAGTATTTAATACATGAAGAAAAACAAAATCTTTTAATTAATCAACTTCAACTTCTTATAAAAAAATATCCTGATCAATCCAATACGCCGGAAATTTATTACCATCTGGCTGATGAATTTTTTAAAAAATCAAACTTACCAAAAGCAGCAACGCTTTGCCGTTTTGCCATTAAAAATTACGACAAAACGTATGGCGCCACTTTGTGTCAAACGTTGTTAAATATAATAGAAGAAAAGAAATTAAAATTAAAGATAGAAGATAATTATCTGCCAAATACTCCTTTGTTATTAAGCGTTAGTTACCGGAATATTAAATCATTTAAAGGAGGAATTGTCCCGGTTACTTTTAAAGAATTTCAGGAGGCTAAGTTACAAATCCTGGATACAGACGTAAAAAAATTCCTTAAACATAAAAAACCAGTAATTGAAAAATGGATCGCATTACCCGAAAGTATAGATTATCTGGAACACGAAACTGAAATTGCGCTGGATGGATTACCAGTTGGTCAATATATTTTTATCTTCAAAGGTGAAGATATGGTTTCGTCTTTTATTCCTATCCAGATTACTCGTATAGGTTATTTTATTAAAAATGAAGGAATTGAAAAGATTGAATTTCAATTTTTTAACAAAGAAACCACACTACCCTTAAGTGGTATGAGTGTACTGGCAATTCCTGTCAGGAACGGATATTTTTCTCCCAATGCACCCGTTATTACTTTCAAAGAATCCTGGAAGTCAGCCGACAACAATGGTTTTCTTTCATATCCTTTATCATCAGGTGCTTTTCAATTTAAAATAGCAGGTAATGCGGACACTATTTTAATTGAGGATCAATTTTATATAGGGGAACGCTATCGGATAGATCCGCAGGTTCAATTGAAGACCAGTATTTTTACCGACCGAAAAATTTACAGGCCGGGACAAACTGTTTTCTGGAAGGCTATTTTAATGGAAAAACCAGTTGATGAAAAGGCAATTATTTCAGCAAATAAAGAGGTAACAATCTCCCTAATTGATCCAAATGGTCTTTTACTGGAACAAATATCTTTGATTTCAAATGAAATGGGTTCTTTAAGCGGACAGTTTTTCATCCCCGCTGATTTAATTAAAGGAAACTATTCCCTGGTTAGTTCTTATGGTGGAACCAGGGAAAATATTCAGGTTGAGGAATATAAAAGACCCCAATTCGAAATCAATATTGAAAAAGTCCCCGATGGTATTCTGGGGGATTCTTTAAAAATACCGGGTTTCGTACAATTTTTTAATGGTATTTTTATTGAAAATGCACGGGTAAAATGGGAAATTACCAGAAAATCTATTTCAAACGGCTGGCGTCCCTCAGGTAGGTTTTTTATTAAGGATGCAGGCTATTTTATATCGTCAGGAGAAACTGCTACTAACAGTAATGGTGTATTTGAAATTCCATTTGTGGCGAAACCTGATCTTTCTATTGATGCGGATAAACGGCCAGCTTTCCAGTTTGAAATTAAAATATCCGTAACTTCTCCTTCGGGGGAGATACAGGAAAAATTTATTTCATTTAATATTGGCTATGAAAGAATAAATCTGAGTGCTGAAGTTCCGGAATACTGGGATAAACAAAAAGGCAGTTTGAATGCATCTCTGTTTTTATCAGATTGGAACGGGGAGCAGGTTTCAGGTGATATTCAAGTTTCAATATTTAAATTGAAAGCCACAAGACAACATTTTAATAAAAGAAACTGGACCTTTCCTGATAAACCACTTTTAAGCAAAGAGGAATATATTCAATTTTTCCCTTATTTGCCTTATAAAGAGGAAGGAAATCTAATGGAACTGGAGGTTTTAAATACCGTACAGGAAAATCAGCTGCGTATTAAGGGGGCAGGAAATGTGGAAATACCAGCTGAATCATGGGCTGCAGGTTATTATCTGTTTAAATTTTCAATGCCGGATGATAAGGGTAATAAAAAGTTTATCAGGAAACTATGCTTTCTTTTTGATTCAAAAGAAAAAAACAGGCGTACAAAAGACTGGGTAGATGTAGATCTTGATAAGGATATACTAAATGTAAAGGATACCTTAAAAGTAAAGATTGCTGCTGCAAAGGAAATTAAAAAAGTTCTTGTTCAGTTTACTACTTTAACTTCAACTTACAAGGTATGGGCAGATGTGGAAAATACTTCTGAATTGCATATTCCTGTTGTAGAAAAAGAAGACGGCGTTGGAAATCTGGAGGTTATGGCTTATTTCAGGAACGAACCTGTGTTTATTCGAAAGACGGTAAAATTAATTCATCCTCCAGAAAAGTTGAACGTTTCTTATCATCGGTTTACAGATCGTGTGACGCCTGGTGAATTGGTACAATGGGAGATAAATATTTCATCTGAAAATGGACAGCAACCTGTTGAAACACTGGCTACCATGTTTGATGCCTCGCTGGAATCTATGTTGCCTCACCAGTGGACGTTCAATAATTTTCAGGGGAATACTTTTTTGCCTTCCGGCTGGGTAATGACAGATCCAATTTTAAGAGATGTTTATGCTTCGTTTTTGAATAAAGAAATAAAGAGAAAGGAAGTGGTAAAATACTATCCTGTTCTTAATGACTTTAATCTTTTTTTAAGGCAAACCGCTGGTTTAAGAGGTATGGAAAAAAGACATTATTCCATGGCACCGCCAGCTATGCAGGCTTTTAAAGAACCAACAATCATAAATGGGGACCTTGATCAAATGGAAGCATCGGTAACACCTGAAGTTCGTGCAGGTGCAGAAAATGAAACAAAAATCAGAATGGATTTAGCGGAAACTGTGTTTTTTCTACCGCACATGCTGACGGATGATAAAGGAAACGTGAACCTATCTTTTAAAATGAAAGATGCGCTAACCCGTTGGAAATTTATGCTTTTTGCGCACAGAAAAGATTTAACGCATATTTTTTCAGAAAAATATATTGTTTCCAGCCTTCCAGTAATGATTCAATCGAATGCACCCAGATTTTTGAGGCAAGGAGATAGGTTGAATTATGCTGTTTTGTTGACCAACACCACCAATGAAAATGTTTCAGGTAAGGTTTATTTTCAACTGGTAAATGAGTTAAAGGAACAACATGCTGACCAAAAAGAGCAAATCATAGAAATAACGGTCCCTGCCGGCCAGACGATTCCCGTTTTATTTCCATTAAGAACGCCTGAAAAGGATTCAATAAACGCATTGGGAATAGTAATTAAGTTTGCATCAGCTGACTATAGTGATGCGGTTAAGGAATGGATACCACTTTTACCTTCCAGGATATTAGTTACAGAATCAAGACCATTTAATTTAAGAGAAAATGAAAAAATAAGTTTTAAATGGAAAAACGAAACGGGGAAAGAACTGGAAAAAAATGCCTTTGACCTTCAGCTGACCAGCAACCCAACCTGGATTGCCCTGAAATCGTTGCCCTATCTTATGGAATTTCCTTATGATTGTAATGAGCAATTGTTTAATAAATTATATGCCAATGTGTTGGGAACACATCTCTTAACCCAGTATCCTGCTATTTCAAATGTTCTGGATGAATGGAAAAATGATTCAGGTTTATGGTCTGAACTGGAAAAGAATGAATATTTGAAATCAGCCACGTTAAAGGAAACCCCATGGCTTTCTGACGCGAAAAATGAAAAAGAACAAAGATTGCTTATTTCCCGGTTGCTTGATGTTCCAAATATGACAAGAGAAGCAAACAGAATAAGTAAAATTTTATCAGAAAGACAATCATCTGATGGAAGTTGGGGATGGTTTCCGGGAGGAAGAGGTAATTGGTATATCACCCAGTACATGCTGGCAGGCTGGGGAAAATTATATAAATTAGGACTACTGGACCAGCAATATCTCGGGAGTACCATAAAAAAAGCAAGTCAATATTGTGACGAGCAGATGTTGCAGTATTATAAAGAACAGAAAAAAAATAAAAAAGAGGAACTTCTCTTACCTGATATTATCATTCATTATTTATATGCCCAAAGTTTTTTTAATGATAGGATTTTGAGTAGTGAAGTAAAAGAAGCCATGGCTTATTTCAGCGATGTAGCCAGAAAAAACTGGTTAAAAATGAGTATATTTCAGCAAGGTCAACTTGCTGTTTTCTGGTTTAGAAACGGCAATAGACCATTGGCAGAAACAGTCATAAACAGCCTGAATGACCGTTCTGTTAAATCCAGAGAACTGGGTATGTACTGGAAATTAAACAGCGGTTACCATTGGTATGAAAATCTGACCGATATTCAATCCTTAATGATTGAAGCCTTTACCGAAACTAGTTTCAGACAGGAATATTTGACTGAATTGAAATGGGCCTTGTTGCAGCATAAAAAAACCAACCATTGGGAAACAACTAAATCTACGGCTGATGCAGTCTATGCTTTACTTGGCGGTGGAATGGAAAAAATGGTCACAGATAATTCAGAGGCAATTTCTGTTACTTGTTCTCCTGATACCAGGCAATCATTGAAAACATCTATAGAAAGTATGGTAAAAGATGCGGAAGTTGCAACAGGATCCATACACAAACGATGGGAGGAAAATGAACTGGCTGATGCAACGGGAGAAATTCAAATCCGGAATAATCAGAAAGGAATAGTCTGGGGGTCTGCAACCTGGCAATATTATAAGGAAATAAGTGAAATAAATTCATTTAACTCCCCCTTCTTGTCCGTTTCCAGATCCTTATTTGTTAAGGGTGTAAATAAGAACGGAGAAATTTTAACCCCTGTAGGTGTTGATCATAAATTGAAGATAGGGGATCGACTCATAGTCAGATTAATTGTAAAATCTGACAGGGAAATGGAATATGTGCATTTGAATGATAAGCGCGCCGCGGGCATTGAACCTGAAAAGGTGTTATCAGGTTATGTATTTAATGGAGGATTGTATTATTATGAGAGCAGCAGTGATTCAGGAACTGATTTTTTTATTGATTACTTGCCAAAAGGAACTTTTACTATAGAATACCCCGTAAAGGTTAATGCCTCAGGTATGTTTTCATTAGGAACCAGCACGGTACAATGTATGTACGCTCCTGAATTTGGAAGTCATACCAAAGGAGAAAAAATATACATAGGTAAATAATGGCAGAACGTCGAAATTTATGGGAGAATGAAAAGCGTCATTATATTTTTAAAGCATTAAAAAAAGCTGGAAAGATATATATTCACGGATTTTCTAAAGATAATAATATGAATCAGGATTCAGAACAAAGCAAACATGCGGATACCATTATCCGAAACCACGTCATCTGGTCAATGGGGGCCGGACTAATTCCGGTATTAATTGCGGATATTTTTGCCGTTTCGGCCTTGCAACTTGATATGATCAGACAATTGTGTAAAGTATATCAAATTAATTTTGCGGAAACACAGGGTAAAGCTATTGTCACTTCTCTGACCAGTTCAACCGTTGCGAGAATTACAGCGGGCAGCGTTGCAAAAATGATTCCGGGTCTGGGAAGCATTATTGGAGGAATAACAGTTTCTGTTTTTGCCGGTGCTTCGACCTATGCCTTGGGAGAGGTATTTAAAAAGCATTTTTCCTCTGGGGGAACAATCCTTGATTTTGATCCGGAAAGGTTGAAAAAACTATATAAGGAACAATTTGAGAAGGGAAAGAAAGTGGTTGAAGAAATAAAAAAAAGAGAAGAGCAATCGTCTGCTTCAAAATCAGCTGCCGGTGAAAATAATATCGTTAGCCGTTTACGGGAATTGGCTGAACTAAAAGAACAAGGAATTATTACGGAGGAAGAATTCGCCGCGATGAAGAAAAAGATTTTAACAGAGTAAAGGTCACTTAACCAAGTGGATAACGCGCGCTTGGACTGACATCCTGAGTGGTAAATTCTCCTTTTTCAAATTTAAAATGTCCGACAATGCCAATCATACCGGCATTATCCGTACAATAAGCCATATCCGGGATATAATAGTTCCAGTTCAATGCCTGGGCTCGTTCTTTTAAAAATGATCTCAGACGGCTATTTGCTGAAACGCCGCCTGCAATAGTAATTTCCTTAATTCCGGTAGATTCGGCGGCTGCTTCCAGTTGATATAACAGGGTTCGAATGATCGTTTCCTGGATAGAGGCGCATAGGTTGTTTAAATTTTCATTAACAAACTGACTGTTTTTCTCCTTTTCTTTTTTCAAAAAATAGAGGAATGCGGTCTTTATGCCACTAAAGCTGTAATTTAAATCTGCCATTCTGGGTTGAGGAAAAGTAAATACTGGTTTTCCTGTGGAAGCCAGTTTGTCAATAACAGGTCCGGCAGGATAGGGGAGGCCCATCATTTTTCCAGCTTTATCAAAGGCTTCGCCAGCGGCATCATCTTTAGTCTGACCTAAAATTTTCATATCCAGATAATCATTTACCTGAATAATCTGAGTGTGACCTCCACTTACGGTAAGGCAAAGGAAGGGAAATGCAGGATAGGGAGGACTCGCGAAATGAGCTAAAACATGAGCCGCCAGATGATTAACCTCAATGAGCGGAATATTTTTAGCCAGCGCAAATGCCTTGGCAAATGAAACGCCCACAAGCAGAGAACCAAGTAGTCCGGGACCCTTTGTAAATGCAACTGCTTCTATTTGATCGGGATGAATACCAGCGGATATAATCGCTTCATTTACAACAGGAACAATTTTTTGTAAATGTATGCGGGAGGCAACTTCAGGTACTACGCCCCCAAGGGCGGTATGAGCCAGCTGAGTGGATACAATGTTTGACAGGACAACGCCATTTTTGATAATTGCGGCTGATGTATCATCACATGAGGTTTCAATACCTAAAATAATCGCCATAGTAATTTTATAAAATATATTTGTAAATTTGAGTAAAGGTAATAACCTTATGGAAGGTAAGAAACCACACCTGAAATATTATTTATTCGTTTTTTTTCATTTTGGTGTGTAAATTTTATAAAAAATAGTATAATTGCAACAAAACTGACCGACAAATGAGATTAATAATTAACCTAGCCCTGGTAGCCATCGTAGCGGCATTAATTTATGCCTTGTATGACAGTATTCGGGAGCCTATTGCTTTCAAGAATGTAAAGGAAACAAGAGAGCAAGTTGTACAAGACAAATTGACGAAAATTAGAATTGCTCTGGAAGCCTATCGCGACATTACAGGTGTTTTTGCTCCTACTTTCGATTCTCTGGCGCTTGTTCTTAACACTGCAAATTTCACCATTATCAACGTAAACGGTGACCCGGATGATCCTAATTTTACGGGGGAAGTGACCTATGAAACGATTTATCGTCCCGCAAAAGATTCTATACTAAACAAATTGGGTATCTCTAATTTCGAGTCACTGGCTTTAGTACCATTTGGTAATGGGGCTAAGTTCGATATGGAAGCACTGGAAATTGATTATCAGGGTTCAACTGTGCCTGTTGTTCAGGTGGGAACACCCTATGCCAGTTTCATGGGAGAATTTGCTTCGCTGAAATTTTCAAAATATGATCAAAAATACGATCCTAAAAACCCAATAAAATTTGGAAATCTAAATTCTCCGAATCTGGCTGGAAACTGGTAATATATGGTTGAATATATAGACCCTGCCTGGGAGAAAGAAAATCCGGCTCATTTAAAACTGTCCACTCTGTTAGGAGTGGACAGTTTTAGTTTAAGTATGCAGAATCCTAAAAATGTGGTTCTTGCCTTTCACCAGTACCAGTGGTCTCCGGCTGATGATAATGCTTCATCCGGGCTTTTAGCATTAAGCAATAAAATTAAGGAAGATAAACTTTTTTGTTCTCCCTATGCTAATCTAACCTTTCAGCTAATTCCCTCTTTTTTTTCATTTTTACCCGTTCGTCTTTTTGATCAAAAACAAGTTAACACTTATTTTAATCATCTTACGGATGAGTATATGGATATAGCCGTTAATTATGATATCATTAATGAGCTGGAATTAGTCGTTTTGTACAAGGAAAATCCTTTTCAACAATCATTGCGAAAACTCCTTTTCCCGGATAAAATAGCCAGTCCGGTATTTACATCGATGCTGCCTTTCCTGATGCAACAGGATATCCACGATACCCATTTATTTTGCAGGATTTCAGGAAACAGCCTGCTGCTTTTTATATTCACAGATAAATTTTTTCAATTCGCAAATCAATTTTATTGTAATCATATAGCTGATTTTCAATATTATATTTTGTTGGTTTGTACCCAGTTTCAATTGAATCCAGTCATAGAAACGCTTTATGTCTGGGGTGATTGTGATGAGGAAAGTGAGGTCATTCTTAAATTAAAATCAATATTTTGCCGGATTAAATTTTTAAATGCCCAGTTGATAATTGCACCAGATACAAAAACACGAATTGTTTCTGAATCAAGAGTGCTGGAACATTTAATTTTAAATACAACTTAGTCGTATTTATTATGCGTATTATTTCAGGTAAATTCAAAGGTCGCAGATTTAATCCACCAGCTGACAAATGGCCTACGAGGCCCACAACTGATATTGCCAAGGAGGGACTATTCAATATTTTGGGAAATCTGCTGGATTTTGAGGAGACCAGGTTTTTAGATTTGTTTGG
>Ga0172372_10007016_pt1 | contig 15216 bp, 15 predicted proteins | sample LakKiv5m_2_FD_114544 | JGI IMG/M metagenome (GOLD analysis project Ga0172372, IMG submission 114544) | Freshwater microbial communities from Kabuno Bay, South-Kivu, Congo - kab_092012_9.5m | ecosystem: Environmental > Aquatic > Freshwater > Lake | place: Democratic Republic of the Congo...
ATTCACCTTCTTGATTAGATTCACATTGGTTAAAATCTAAAGGATATATTTTAACATCATCAATAAATTTTACTTTTTTAATAGTATTAAATATGTGGTCAATTCTGGTAATAGGAGATTCAGATTGACAATTATTATCTTCGGTATCCATTGTTTTTTATCACTATTTATAAAATGTGATTATGTAAATCAATTTTTTATATTACTTATTTAAAAATTCGAAAAAATACTCTCATTGAAATATAAAATATAAATAATATGTATATTTTGTATGTTTCAATAATAATATTAGGATTCAGTTTAGGTATTTATATTGGTTTAAAAATGTTTAGTAAAATTACACATCCAATTATTTATAATTTGTCATGGATTGTATATATCGCAACACTGATAACATTTCTTAATATGATCATTACCGCCATTTTTCATTCTAAACTTCAATATAAGAGAGGACCCGTTGGTTTGCGTGGTCAAACTGGTGATACTGGAAATGATGGAGACAATGGAAAATGTGATATTGACTGTAGTAAATCGGTTTGTGTTATTCAAGTTAAATCATATATTGAAAAATTATATAATAAAATGCTTAAACAAGATGGGTTACCAATAAATAATAAATATATTAATGAAAAAATTAAACAAATGTGTTATAGCAAACAAGCCAAAGAAATAAGTAAATTAAAATCATCTAAAGAATTAATAAATTATTTAGGACAAACATGGAAAAAATGGATTGATATAATGTATCAATTAGATACATCTGAAGAAAAAGATAATTTTAAAAATTGGTTTGAAATATATCAAACGTTTGATGATTACATGGATGGGAAAGCAAGTCAAGAAATTAAAAAATATGATGTTTATCACTGGGGAATGTCAAGATTATTTAAACCACAAAAAATTGAGTTTTGTAGTGATCCTGCTGTAAATAAAGAAATGATTCAAGGGGAAAATCCATCAATAAAAGCCATATTATCAAATCACTATGAAAAAATATGGGATGATAAAGGTTCTGGAATTAAAATGAATGTTTCGTTTTACCGACCTAAAATGATAACTTATAAAAATAGAAAATACTATCCATTAGGTGATATTTTATTACCCAATCGTCATAATGGAGAAAATAGCAAACGATATTTTCGCGAATTTGAAGGTAATGATATGGGAGAACATAATAATATTGATTTAAATATTACTAATAATGATGGTCCCTCAAGACCAACAATTTTAGTTAATGGTGATAGTCGTTTTGTACAATCACCTAAAAAATATGTTAAAGTATGGGATGAATATAGACATCGAAGTAAACGTTCTAGAATTCAAATTTGGAAACCATTAGATTTCACTTCAAAATGTATTGATGGTAAAGAACGTAATTTTAAATGTTTTGGTGTTATATCTGGATGGGATGATCCAAATCAAAAATTTAAAAATAATCCAGAATCAACACCAATACGATGTATTTCTGAAGAGATTCTTGAAACTGTACCTAAAAAAGAAGAACGTGTTTGGACAAATCGCAATTATAATAAACATTCAAGTAGTGTTAAACGATTTTTTAATATTAGTCGTAGAAGACCATCTATGTTTTCATCCGGTCATGAAAATAAAGATCCTTCATATAAAGAATATTATTATACAAAAGTCAATAATGACCCTTTGAAATCAGATGGTTCAGACTATTATCGTATTAAACCATCATCTTTTGTTAAAATTGACCCTCCAAATATTGAATATAATGACGATAAATCAATCGGATGGCATGGAGACCCTGTTCGTAATCCAAAATATTCAATTAATTCATTTCTAGATAATGTTCCAGAATCAATTATTACCAATCTTGAAAGTAATACACGTTATCTATTAGTTAATGCGAAATTACATGATAAAAATTTATATACAATTCATTATTATAATCGTCATACAGATGATTATAAATTATGTTTATTAACTAAAGGTGATTACGTTTATAGAAGTGGAAAATGTGATTTAAATAATGAACATGAACTTTGGATTGTAGTATTCCCTAAAAATACTAAAGAATTCTTTTTCTTAAAAAATAAAGCAACTGGAAAATATCTAGAATCAGTCATTAATCAAAGTAAATTATCTGTTCCAATTGAAAGAAATACATATTTAAATCAATCAGATATTGATAGTGGAAATGTAAGTGATAAATTCAAATGGGGACTTCAAAAATCAGCAACTGGGAATACTTTATAAAATTGATTTAATTATAATATATATTTTAATTTTTGACATGGAAATATATTATAAATATTACAATGATAATACAATTTATACATCATATTCACATGAAATTGACAATTTTGATAATACATCATATTCACATGAAATTGACAATTTTGATAATATCAGTCATCTAGAATTTCGGAATATACCATTATCATTTATATTAATTTTACCAAAATACCTTCTAGAATTAAAAATCGACAAAAATAATTTATATTCACTTCCACTAATTCCAAATACATTACAAACACTTTATTGTTATGCTAATAATTTATCTGAATTACCAGAACTTCCAAATAATATTCTAGATATTGATTGTTCATTTAATAATATAAAATCATTTCCAACATTTGGAATATATCTAGAATCTCTAAATTGTTCATATAATCAATTAACTTCAATACCACCATTAAATAATTATATTAAACATTTATCTTGTTCGTATAATAAATTATCTTCATTACCTGTCTTAGGTGATTCTCTTGTATATTTATCATGTAATAATAATCAATTGAAATCATTACCACCATTAAATAATTCTCTAAAACAATTGGATTGTTCAAATAATGATTTATCTACAATACCTACTTTACCAAATTCTTTACAAATATTTAATTGTAACCATAATCAATTAATTTCTTTACCAATAATGGGGATTTTTATTACATCTATAGATTGTTCATATAATAATTTAAAATCATTATCTAATTTACCATCTTCTTTAAAAACACTTATTTGTAATCATAATCAATTGATTTCATTACCGATTTTACCATCATCTTTAACATATTTAGATTGTTCTTATAATCAATTAGTATTCTTTCATAATTTACCATATTGGATAAATTTATTTAATATATCAAATAATAAATTTAATAATGGTAAATATAATAAAATATATAAATATTTAACAAAGATTATCGACTTCTAAAAAATTGATTTAATATTTTTAATATTTTTGGTAATAACTAAAATGAATATTCAAATAAAATACAGATATTATAATGAAGATTATTTTGAAATTGGAAATATTAATGACATTCGTAATTATGATAATATTATAGAAATTGATAATTCATTTTTTGATGGAAATCTATTACCAAAACTACCACAATTTCTTCAAATATTAAAAATTAGACATAATAAATTAATTTCAATATCAAATATTTTACCAAAAACAATTAGTAATATTCATTGTGGTTTTAATAACATAATTGTTTTGCCTGATTTCACAAATTTTACAAATATTGTTTATCTAGAATGTTCATGTAATAAAATTATTACGATTAACAATTTACCAATTAATCTTCAAGTATTGTCATGTTCTAGTAATAATTTAACATCATTACCAAAACTTCCCAATTCACTTATAGAACTTGATTGTTCATATAATCAATTAACATTATTACCAGAACTTCCGAATAGTCTTGAAAGACTTTACTGTTTCGATAATCAAATAACAGATTTACCTAAATTTTCAAATAATATGACCAAATTAATATGTTCTTATAATAATTTAACTAAATTACCAATACTTCCACATACCTTAACAGAACTGTTTTGTCATTGTAATTATTTAAGTGAATTACCAGAACTTCCTAATTCACTTGTAGAACTTTCTTGTTTTAATAATAATTTAACAATATTACCTGAACTACCAATAAATATTATAAATATACGGTGTGAATTTAATAACATTTCATTATTTTCAGAATTACCAACAACTACTAAATTATTCATATTTGATAAAAATAATATTTACAAATATGAATATCATAATTTTAATTATATATATAAAATAATTTATTTATAACATATTATTTGTATTTTTAGCCCTTATTTGTATTTTTAGCCCCTATTTATAATAAAAAATTGATTTATCAATAATAAAATATATTTTTTTAACTCTATCATTACTGTATTTATTTTAATTAATGGAACATAATTTTTCAGAATGTAATCTGGTAATTCTTTATAACTATTATCTAAACAATTTTACAAAGGTAATTGGTGATGTAATAACAAATCCAGATTTTAATCATATTTGTAATATCTTTGGACATCAAGAAATAGATTATCATAATCCATATTATTTTGGAACTCGTAGTTGGTTCGATCACAATCAAAATTTGAAGATTACTATTGAAAAGATTAACCAACAATTTACACAAATGTGTCTCAATATTATCACTTATTCACGAACACATTATCCAACTTCTAACATAATATCTATATATGATGATTTTGGAAACACTCTAACATTTACATTTGATTCCGAAAATAATTTTAATCTTGATATTATTAGTAATTAATTTAGTAATTTATTAATCTATTATTTTTTATTTATTATCTAAAATAAAATTGGTTTATTTTAGGTTTATACATAATCAAAAAATTGATTTATAAATTTATTATTATATACATATTACTTACACAACCGTGTGTTTTGAACTTCTCTCAACCATGGCGACGGCGAACCGTTTTGCGATCCTTGGAGATGATGGGAAACAGACAGTCGCGACTACAACGGCTCAGCCTACAGAGACGAAGCCCCCAAAGGCGAAGACTCCAGTTGGACTTGGTTTGGTTTCTCTGTATATGTGTTTCCTTTTCCTCACATGGAATGCAACACCTGATCAGGTGAAGCGTCTTGCGAAGTCCTTTGGGATTTCTCAGGGGGCTTCTCAAGAGGCTTCTCAAGAGCCTCGACGACAGAAGGCAAACCCACAGCGCGTCTCGAAGCGTCAACGTGAGCTTACTCTGGAGAATCTGAAGCGACAGGAGGAGAATGCCTATCAGGCAATGTGTGCTTCTCTGAGTGGGAAGATTGGCGAACTCTTTGCGAAGGCTTTTTCGGTCGCGCGGGGAATCGTCCCAGATGTTAGTCAGATTCTTCTGACGGACGCCAACGGCACAACCTTCGTGATTGTCGAGTCTCGGGAGGATGGTCATATTTCAATGTTTCAGAACTCTGATCGTATGTTCTGGAACAAGACCTCAAAGGGGTTTGCCCTTGTCCATGTTTCGATTGGCAAGGACGGAGAGATGACGGGACGGACCATCACATGGTCGTACATCTGTGACAAGAACATTCTGACCTACGAGGTTGGAAACTCAGTGATTGACTTCAGCGTCAAGAAGGGTGCGTCATCAGATTCTGTGAATCTGAGGGATTGGAACGTTTACCTTCATCCTGTCCAACAGGAGAAGGTTGAGAAGATCCCCGCGTCTGAGACTCCAGTCTCGGATGACGAGGATCCGACCAACTGAGAAGTTCACGTGAGAGAGTGAAAAAAAACAAAAACAAATTTTTTATTTTTTTGGATTATTTTGGTATAATTTATATATAAAAATTGATTTTTTTTAATACAAGTATAATTTATTATTTTACATTCTTTGATTTTCAAGATGGCGTTGCGTAGTTGTCTAAAGAACACTTTTGAGATAGGCAATCCTTCTGAGGGCAAGCCTTCAAAGAAAAATGTGGGCTTCAAAACGTCCCATTATATCCCTGTGAATCTTCTGTATTTGGCGAGTTTTCTTTCACGTCTAACAGCACAGGATGACAAATTCACATCCAACAATTTGACGGATGATGATGTCAAGTTGGGACAGAGTTTTGGAATGTGTTTCCCTGAGAAAACAAAAGATGAGATTGACTGGTTGAAGCAAGACATAAACATGTTTCTTGGACGTGTCTTTCGCGAAGTCGATGAACAAAAATACACAAACCGCAAGGGAAAACCAGTCATCAGACTTCTCTTTACAGATTGTTTTGGGAATTCAATCCTTATTGTGCGTGAGGGTATGGGTTTGTACAGAACATCTGAAACAAACGTCTTATCATTGGCTTACAAAAGTGGTGTGATGGATTGCTTCTATCTCGAGGTCAAGATTGATGAGGAACGCAAATTTACAATCAACCCGCATTCGTGGAATAAAATTTGTGAAGAACAAGCTTCTGAGATCTCTCTCGAACGTTTCAAAGTGTTTTTTGGTACTGAGAATCCCGACGATACGACTTCTAATGAGCCTGAGAAGTGGAAAGCGATTTTGATGTGCCAAGATACAAAAATTATTGGGAGGAAGGTACCCAAACTTTTTTGAATGATGGGGTTTTTACATATGTTTAGATAACTTACATATTTTTAGATAATTTTACTCATAACTATGATTAAAAATTGTTTTTTTATATAATTTATTATATTATTATTTTGTTTTGATTACAGATACATAATCTCTTTACATGACTTCAACAAATATTCATCCTTTAAATATTACTATACTGTCAAAATTTATTAAATGTCTTATTAATAATAATCCAATGAATTACAATCAATTGATTGAACTTGGAATGAGTTTTGGTTTGAAAGAATCACAATTGGAAATGTTAGAAACTAATGTAAACAACTTCCTCAATAGTGCTTTTGAAATGACAGTGAATTTTCCAAATCTTAACCGATTGTGTTTGATGGATAGTCTTGGTAATTCAGTTGTTATTATACGAAATGAAGTTGGAAAATTTAGATTATCACAATCAAATCGATTGGCAATATATGAAAATCATATTCCACATATTGAAATTGATGAACTAAACAATTTAACTCTCAAACTAAATTGATCGTAATTAATTTATAATATTCATATTCAACAATTCATATTCATCAATTCCTAATAAAACATATTTTTTATTGTTCATTTTATATTAATTGATAGTCAAAAAATTGAATTCCGATTGCCTATTATAATATTATTAATTACACGTTCTTCCAAACGTTCACTTCAGAATGGATTTTCCTTCATTTGGACGAGACATGAATGAGCTTTTGGGAAGTAAGAATCGGGTTTCTCGAGCGGTTCTTGTTCGGATGGCGAGGTTTCTTTCTTCTTGGTCAATGAGGAAGTTGAATGTCAGACATACACTCCGAAACTATCGCAAGATGTCGAATGATGAACTGACGAAGACACTCAGAAATGTTTGTTCTTCAATCATCCTAAGTGCTTACCATCACTTTGTCAATTGCTCAACCAATTTGACAAATATGATTTTCACCGATCAGGATGGTGTGTCCGTTTATGCCTCGGTGGAATACGTGCCGGTTGATGGGGTGTATCGTGCTGTCATCACACTTTCCGAGAATCCTCGTCGCATTCAGTGGGGAACACTTGGTGGTTCTCGTGATCCAGTTCTTCCTCATGTTTCCATTGGGATAGATGGAACCATCACCAAGGAGTTGATTTCATGGAATCATCAGGACAATCATCATATGATTTCGTTGAGTCCATACTCACAGCTTCGACTCACCATCAAGAATGGGAGGTCTCGTGATTCTAAGAAATTGAGTCATTGGAATATGCGCATTCACAATTCGTGAGGAGTGTGTGAATCAATGAATATTTTTTTACTTATCTAAAAATGAAAACTTATCTAAAATGAAAAATAAATTCCTAAATAATAAGTAAAATGTTTTTAATATATTTAGCTTTAGGAAGTTTTGGATTTATAATTGCCTTATTTATTGGATTAAAATTATCAGAAACAATAACACATCCTATAATGTTTTTATTATTCTGGATTCTTTATTTAATTACAATCCTTAGTATTCTTAATGTAATAAGTTCAGGTATTTTTTTTATGGTTTTAAGATATAAAAAGGGACCGCCCGGAATAAGTGGTGAAATGGGACCAGTTGGAGAAAAAGGTGATCCGGCTAGATGTGAAGAAACTTGTAAAGAAGATTTATGTCAAAAAATTATTCTAGATAAATTAACATATGAATTTAATAATTTAATCAATAAACATGATCGTAAAGAATCTACTAGACCATTAATTATTAACAATAGTTTTGTAAAAGAAACTATTAAAAGAATGTGTCATAGCCCTCAATTTAAAGAAGTTTCACGAATCAAAGATTCATCACAAATATTAGAATACTTAGGTCAAATATGGATTATATGGATAAATTTATTATTTGATGCCGATTCATCATCAGATAAATCTCGTTTTAAAACTTGGTTGGAAACTCATGGGGCTGATAATGAATGGGAAGCTATTTCAATCAATAAAACTAATCCGTTTGATGAAATAAAAAAATATGATGTTTATTATTGGGGACTTCCAAATGAATTTAAACCGGTAAAAGTTGCTAATTGTTTATCAAAGGAGAAAGAATATAAGGGTTCTAATGCTAAAATTCCATCAATTGAATCGAATATATATGAATGGATTTACAATGACCGTGGAACTGGTGCTAAACAGGATTTAGAAATATGGAGAGCGAAACCGATAAAATATCAAAATCGAACATATTATCCACTTGGTGATGTGGCAATTGGAAAATATGGTGGGGAACATGCTGAAAGACATTTTAAGGAATTCGGAACACAAAAAAGTGAAATTACAAGTATTGATGTTAGTAATAAAGAAGGTTTATTAAATACAACAGTTCTTGTTGATGGTTCATCACCATATGTTGCGATTCCTGAAAAATATGACATGATGTGGAATGATAGAGGCTCAGGTGGAAAACATGATACAGTTTTTTGGATGCCACAAAATTTTACAAAAGATGGTAAAAAATTTAAATGTTTTGGAGGTATTGCTGGTAAAGATACTTATAAAAATCCATTTGAGATTTATGGTCGTGATGAAAATCATCCAATTCGATGTATTGAAGAATCTTGTTTAGAACAAATACCACAAGTAGGAACACGAATTTGGAGAGATAGAGGTAGTGGTGCTAAATTAGATGGTTCAGTTTGGACAAATAAACATCCGAGTTTTAAACCATACAATGTTGTATATTTTCCAAATCGAACATATAATGATACAAAACGTGATTTCTATAAAATTAAAGAAGAATGTTTGCGTGATTCAAGAATCGAAGAAGAAAACGATAATTTGAATAATCTAGATAATAAAGAAGAAATATCATATGGATGGCATGGAACACCTAAAAGGAGTTCTCAATATAGTATATTTAATTTTCTAGACTTAGTAGTCGAATCAAAAATAGTTAATTCAAATACGAATGAAATATATTATCTAGCACATACTGGAGCTGAAACACCCAATTCATATTTTGTTAAACCAATTAACAAAGAAACTGATACAATTTCAAATTGTTTAAAAATTAAAGGTAGTGTTTTAGATGATACTGGAACATGTGATATCAATAATGATAATGAAGTTTTTCAAGTTGAATTTTCAATATTTAATCCAAATATATTTTTTCTAAAATCCAAATCTAGAGGAACATATTTGTATTTAGAGAAATCAGATAAAACCAATAACAAATCTTATTATTTACGAAATAAAGATATACCAAATGCTATTAAAAATGATAAAAATAAATCACAACCATATCAATGGTATTTTTATGATAAACCAATAAACCAATAAACCATTTTCACTATCTGAACTTCCTAATTCAAAAAAATCAATTTTTGTCTAGAATGACATGTAAATATAAAATTGATTTATTTTTTATCATTATTATTTTTTTTAAGTATTTCTAGAATGACAATCAAAATTAAATATCAAAATGATAATAAATCATATAAATTAAATTCATTTGAAGAAATTACAAATTATGATAAAGTTGTTAATATTAATTGTTTTTTACAACAATTAATTTTATTACCAAAACTTCCTAATTCACTTCAACAACTTTCTTGTGGATGGAATAAATTAAGTGTATTACCAGAACTTCCTAATTCACTTCAAACACTTCGCTGTTATAATAATCAATTAAGTGTATTACCTGAACTTCCTAATTCACTTCAAATTCTTTCTTGTTGGGACAATCAATTAAGTGTATTACCAAAATTTCCAAATTCACTTAAAAAACTTATGTGTTATAATAATCAATTAAGTGTATTACCTGAACTTCCTAATTCACTTAAAGAACTTAATTGTAATGGTAATCAATTAATTAAAAAAATAAAACATCATTATTTTATAAAAATGATTTATTTGTGAATTTTTGTCTAAAATGATTTGTAAATAAAAAATTGATTTTGAATATTAATTAATATTTTTTATTAAAAAAAATAAATAGTCTAGAATGACAATCACAATTAAATATCAAAATGATGATAATGAATATAATTTTAATTCATTTGAAGAAATTACAAATTATGATAAAGTTGTTTATATTAATTGTTATTTAAATCAATTAAGTGTATTACCAGAACTTCCTAATTCACTTCAAGAACTTTCTTGTGAATGGAATAAATTAAGTGTATTACCAAAACTTCCCAATTCACTTCAAATACTATATTGTAATTGTAATCAATTAAGTGTATTACCAGAACTTCCTAATTCACTTCAAACACTTAATTGTTGTAGTAATAAATTAAGTGTATTAGCAAAACTTCCTAATTCACTTAAAGAACTTCATTGTTTATTTAATCAATTAAGTGTATTATCTGAACTTCCTAATTCACTTAAAGAACTTTCGTGTACATATAATCAATTAAGTGTATTACCTGAACTTCCTAATTCACTTCAATCACTTTGGTGTTTTAATAATCGATTAATTAAAAAAATAAAACATCATTATTTTATAAAAATGATTTATTTGTGAATTTTTGTCTAAAATAATTTGTAAATAAAAAATTGATTTTGAATATTAATTAATATTTTTTATTAAAAAAAATAAATAGTCTAGAATGACAATCAAAATTAAATATCAAAATGATGGTAAAATATATAAATTTAATTCATTTGAAGAAATTCAAAATTATGATAATGTTGTTAATATTAATTGTTATTTAAATCAATTAAGTGTTTTACCAAAACTTCCTAATTCACTTCAAGAACTTTCTTGTGGAGGGAATAAATTTAGTGTATTATCAAATCTTCCTAATTCACTTCAAATACTATATTGTCATAATAATCAATTAAGTGTATTACCAAAACTTCCTAATTCACTTCAAATTCTTCATTGTTTTTATAATAAATTAAGTGTATTACCAGAACTTCCTAATTCACTTCAAGAACTTTCTTGTTGTAATAATCAATTAAGTGTATTACCAAAACTTCCAAATCAACTTCAAGATCTTAATTGTTATTATAATCAATTAAGTGTATTACCCAAACTTCCTAATTCACTTGAAATACTTTATTGTGGAGCTAATCAATTAAGTGTATTACCAAAACTGCCTAATTCACTTCAAATACTTTATTGTAAATATAATCAATTAAGTGTATTACCCAAACTTCCCAATTCACTTCAAGAACTTTCTTGTTGTAATAATCAATTAAGTGTATTACCCAAACTTCCCAATTCACTTAAAGAACTTTATTGTTATAATAATCAATTAAGTGTATTACCCAAACTTCCTAATTCACTTCAATATATTTATTGTAATAATAATCAATTAAGTGTATTACCTAAACTTCCAAATTCACTTAAAGAACTTAATTGTAATGGTAATCAATTAATTGAAAAAATAAAACATCATTATTTTATAAAAATGATTTATTTGTGAATTTTTGTCTAAAATGATTTGTAAATAAAAAATTGATTTTGAATATTAATTAATATTTTTATTAAAAAAAATAAATAGTCTAGAATGTTAATCAAAATTAAATATCAAAATGATGGTAATGAATATTATTTTAATTCATTTGAAGCAATTACAAATTATGATAAAGTTGTTTATATTAATTGTTATTTAAATCAATTAAGTGTATTACCTGAACTTCCAAATTCACTTCAAGAACTTTCTTGTGGATGGAATAAATTAAGTGTATTACCAAAACTTCCCAATTCACTTCAAAAACTTTATTGTAATGGTAATCAATTAAGTGTATTACCAGAACTTCCTAATTCACTTAAAGAACTGTGGTGTAATAATAGTAATTTAAGTGTATTACCAGAACTTCCAAATTCACTTAAAGAACTTCATTGTAGTAGTAATAATTTAAGTGTATTACCAGAACTTCCAAATTCACTTAAAGAACTTTTGTGTGGTAATAATCAATTAAGTGTATTACCAGAACTTCCAAATTCACTTCAAATTCTTTTTTGTGATGATAATCAATTAAGTGTATTACCCAAACTTCCAAATTCACTTGAAGGACTTTACTGTGAAGAAAATCAATTAAGTGTATTACCAAAACTTCCAAATTCACTTAAAGAACTTTCTTGTGAAAATAATCAATTAATTAAAAAAATAAAACATCATTATTTTATAAAAATGATTTATTTGTGAATTTTTGTCTAGAATGATTTGTAAATAAAAAATTGATTTTGTGTATTAATTAATATTCCCCATTAAAAAAAATAAATAGTCTAGAATGACAATCACAATTAAATATCAAAATGATGGTAATGAATATAAATTTAATTCATTTGAAGAAATTACAAATTATGATAAAGTTGTTTATATTAATTGTTATTTTAATCAATTAAGTGTATTACCTGAACTTCCTAATTCACTTCAAGAACTTTCTTGTGAATGGAATAAATTAAGTGTATTACCTAAACTTCCTAATTCACTTCAAGAACTTTCTTGTGCTTATAATCAATTAAGTGTATTACCAGAACTTCCTAATTCACTTCAAGAACTTAATTGTTATGATAATCAATTAAGTGTATTACCAAAACTTCCCAATTCACTTCAAATACTATATTGTCATTATAATCAATTAAGTGTATTACCAGAACTTCCTAATTCACTTCAAATACTTATGTGTTCTAATAATCAATTAATTAAAAAAATAAAACATCATTATTTTATAAAAATGATTTATTTGTGAATTTTTGTCTAGAATGATTTGTAAATAAAAAATTGATTTTACTTTTTATTTATACTATTTTTTATTAACAATATTAGTATTTCTAGAATGACAAAAAATAAATATCAATACAAAATTAAATACAAAATTAAATATCAAGTCAAAATTAAATATCAAAATGATAATAAATTATATTATTTTAATTCATTTAACAAAATTATAAGTTATAATAAAGTTGATTATATTGATTGTCATAATAATAAATTAAGTGTATTACCAAAACTTCCTAATTCACTTCAATATCTTTATTGTTCATATAATCAGTTAAGTGTATTACCAAAACTTCCTAAATCACTTAAATGTATTGATTGTTATGATAATCGATTAACAATATTACAAGAACTGCCTAATTCACTTAAAGAACTTTATTGTAATGGTAATCAATTAATTAAAAAAATAAAACATCATTATTTTATAAAAATGATTTATTTGTGATTATTTATCTAGAATGATTTGTAAATTTAAAAAGTAAAATTTATCAAAAAGTAAAATATAAATAGTTGATTAAAATAATTTATATATAATTTTTGTTGTCTAGAACATATTATTTATAATAAGAAAATAAATTTATAAAAATAAACGTAAAAAGATATTTTTATTTATTTTTTCGAATCTAATCTAGGGTTATTTTATGGTTTATAATTAAAATAATATTATGTTAATGGGGTATAATTATAATAAAATTAGGGTAAAATATAGGTGATGACAATTATGATGAAGAAGATAATTCGTTTTATTTTTGATTTATTTTTAATTTTTTTTTCTTTTTATAAGTTAAATCTCTTAGAATAAAAAACCAAAATAATGGGAGGCGGATTAATGCAACTTGTAGCCTATGGTGCTCAAGATATTTACTTATCAGGTAACCCTCAAATTACCTTCTTTAAAGTTGTCTATCGTAGACATACCAACTTTTCAATGGAATCAATTGAACAAACCTTCAGTGGTGCTGCCGATTTTGGAAAGAAGGTCACATGTACTATTAGTCGTAATGGTGATCTCATCAACCGTGTCTGGCTTCAAGTAACTTTACCACAAGTTGCTACTGCTGCTAGCACTCAATCGTTCCGTTGGCTCAACTGGATTGGACACGTTCTTGTCAAGAATGTCGAAGTTGAAATCGGTGGTCAAAGAATCGATAAACACTACGGTGACTGGCTCCATATCTGGAACGAACTTACACAAACCGCTGGACATCAATCAGGTTATGCTCGTATGGTTGGTAACGTCCCACGTTTAACTCAAGTTATTAGTGGTGATGCCGGAACCGTCAGTGCTAATAACCCATGTGATAGCACAGCTTGTATTCCACAAACCACACTTTACGTTCCACTTCAATTCTGGTTCTGTCGTAACCCCGGTCTTGCTCTTCCATTAATTGCCCTTCAATACCACGAAGTCAAGATTAATCTTGAATTCCGTGCTGCCTCAGAATGCTATTGGGCTAATGGTAGTGTTACACGCCCTGCTTTAGTCGCGGCTGCCTTATGGGTTGATTACATCTACTTAGATACTGATGAACGTCGTCGTTTTGCTCAAGTTTCACACGAATACTTGATTGAACAACTTCAATTCACTGGTGATGAATCAGTTAATAGTGTTAGCAACAAGATTAAACTTAACTTCAATCACCCATGTAAAGAATTAGTTTGGGTTGTTCAACCAGACTCTAACGTCGATACCGTTGCTACTGATGCCGTCGGTGGTCCTCAATGGTTCAACTACACTGACCGTGTTGACGAATCATACTTCAGTGGTACTCCACAAGATCCTCTTGGTGGTGGTATGGGTGGTGCTTCAAGTTTAGTCGGAAACTTTCCATTCTCACTCCCATTAACTGGTAGTGTCCCAACGGCTAAACAAGTCGGTGGTGTTGGCTACACATCCCCATCTGGATTACAAAACTTAATCAACATTGCTAACTCAGGCGATGGTACAATTAGCACTAACGCTGGTATTGGTTCAACTGGTATTGATGCTCTTAACTTCAATGACTTATTGAATGCCGGTACTAACTCAACGGCATGGCGAACAAATCTCCGTGTTTTTGATTACGGTCATAATCCAACATCAACCGCTAAACTCCAACTTAACGGACATGACAGATTCCAAGAACGTGAAGGTTCATACTTCAACTACGTTCAACCGTACCAACA
>Ga0172372_10007017_pt1 | contig 15216 bp, 16 predicted proteins | sample LakKiv5m_2_FD_114544 | JGI IMG/M metagenome (GOLD analysis project Ga0172372, IMG submission 114544) | Freshwater microbial communities from Kabuno Bay, South-Kivu, Congo - kab_092012_9.5m | ecosystem: Environmental > Aquatic > Freshwater > Lake | place: Democratic Republic of the Congo...
TATACCAACTAATTTTTTAATAAATCAGGGGTATCAAAAAAATGTATTGAGAGATTCTTTTAAAAACACTTTAAATGACCAGGTTAGACTGGATAGACATAAAAAAGGTTTTAATGCTTCAATCAATACAATAATTAACTTTAAAGATCCTATAATTAACTCTTATTTATTCGATAAGAATTCCGAAATTAATGATTTTGTTGATATGAAAGAAATTAAGAAAGAAATTTATACCAACAATAGTAATCAATTTTCCAAATTTATATTCTCCGTTTTAAATACTAAAATTTTTATTGATGCCTTTAATTAATAATAAACCAGTGGATATAGTAGATGTTGGAACAGGAAATATAGCGAATATCTGTTCGGCTTTTAAAAAAGTTAATATTTCTTATAATCTTTGCTCGAAAGTTTCAGATTTTAAAGGTGGTAAAATTATTTTACCGGGTGTTGGAGCCTTTGCAGATTTTATGGACAAATTGAAAAAGAGAAATATTGATAATTATATTATTGATAAATCAAAAGACAATATTTCTATTTTAGGTATTTGTTTGGGATTTCAAGTTTTATTTTCTTGTAGCACAGAACATAAGTTTACTAAGGGATTAAATTTATTAAAGGGGGATTTTGATTTAATCCAATCAAATTTGTTAATCCCGCATGTTGGGTGGAATGATTGTGAAATTAAAAAAAAAAACGATTTATTCAAAGGTATTAATAATAATTCTGATTTTTATTTTACTCATTCATATATTCTTAAAAAATATGAGGTCAAAGATATTATTGCGTTTACAAAATATGGTACAAAATTTCCATCAGCTGTAAAAAAAAATAATATTTACGGAGTGCAGTTTCATCCAGAAAAAAGTCAAGACAAAGGATTATTGATTTTAAAAAATTTCTACGAAATTTGCTAATGTTAAAAAAGCGCTTAATATTAGTTTTGACATTTAATGATGGAGTATTATTTAGGACGAAAAAATTTATAGCAGATTATCGCTATACAAAAAATTTTATTGATCTTTGGTCAGCTGATGAAATTATTTTACTGGATATTTCAAAAAAAAATAGACTAAGTAAAAAATTTTTAGAAATTGTTAGATTTTTTTCTTTGAATTGTTTTTTACCTATATCAGTGGGGGGTGGAATAAGATCTTTTAAAGATGCAGTTAATTTATTTCAACAAGGTGCTGATAAAATTGTTTTAAATTATTCAACTTATAGAAATCCAGATTTAATAAGAAAAATATCAGAAGTTTTTGGCTCCCAATCTATTATTCATTCTATCGATTGTAGAAAAATTAAAAAAAATAAATATGAAGTTATAATTAACAATAAATTAAAAACTAATTTAGATCCTATTCAGTGGGCAAAAATTGCAATCCAAAATGGTTGTGGAGAACTTTTAATTAATAGTATTGATAATGATGGAAGTTTATTGGGTTACGATTTAGAATTAAATAATCTTATAGTTAAAAATGTAAATATTCCATGCCTAGCTTTAGGCGGAGCTGGAAATTGGAATCACATACTTCAATTATTTAAAAACACTAATATTTCTGCAGCCTGCACTCAAAACATATATCATTTTACAAATGAAAGTTTAAAATCAGCAAAAGAATATTTAAAAAAAAATAAAGTTTTAGTAAGAGAATAATATATGAATGTAATATTTTGTAAAAATTGTTTCACTCCAAATACTAGACCTAGGGTTTTTTTTAATAAACAAAATATTTGTAACGCTTGTTTAAACTCCAGGGATAAAAAAAAAATTAACTGGAAAAAAAGAGAAAAAGAGTTTCATAAAATAATTTTGAATATAAAAAAAGACTCTAAAAAGCATAAAAGAACATATGATTGTATTGTTCCATGGTCGGGAGGGAAAGATTCTTCATCAATAGCACTCAAGCTTAAATATAATTTTGGCTTAAATCCTTTATTAGTTACATTCTCTCCTTTAATCATAAATGAGATCGGGGCCCATAATAGAGAGGAACTTCTAAAAAAAGGCTTTGATAGTATCTTTTTTAGACCAAACCAAAATATAGCAAGAATTTTATCAAAGCGCTTTTTTATTGAAAGAGGAAATCCAAAAGTAGCTTGGGATGCAGGAATTAACTCAGTACCTGTACAAGTTGCTATTGCATATAAAATTCCTTATATTTTTTATGCAGAACATGGAGAAAGCGAGTATGGTGGTTTAGTTTTAAGTGAGAAAAGTAAAAAATTAAGAGATGTAAAAGAAGTCATTGAACATCAAATTGGAGACTACCCTGAAAATTGGGAAAGTAAAAATGTTTCAAAATCAGACCTATCGCCCTACATATATCCAACCGATGAAACACTAAAAAAAAATAAAATTTTAGCATATTATTTTAGTTATTTTTTTAGATGGAGCATGTTTGATAACTATAACTACGTAAAAAAATTGTTGCCAAATTTTAGAGAAAATTCACAAGGAAGAACAGAAGGAACATTTACTAACTTTGATAGTTTAGATGATAAGATTGATGATTTATATTATTATATGCAATATATAAAATTTGGATTTGGAAGATCGACAAGGGACGTGAGTAGGTTTATTCACAATGGACATCTAAGTAAATCAGAAGGTATAAAATTTATAAAAAAATACGACGGGGAGTATCCGCAAAGGAATCTGCAAGTGGTGCTAGATTATTTATCTTTAAAACAATATGATTTTGACGAAATTATTGATAAACATAGAAACTTAGAAATTTGGAAGCCAAAAGGTAATAATTGGGAGTTAATTAATAAATTATAAAATGAAAAAATTAGATAAATTTGGTCTTTGTTTAGAGGAATATACTAATAATAAAAATAATGCTCAGGTTTATTATAATAGGGCCATTGGCAAATTTCCAGAAATGGAAGTGTCAAAAGCCTTAGCTAAAATTGTAAAAAAAATTATAAAAAAAAATTATAAAATACTAGATGTAGGTTGTGCTTGCGGACATTATTACAGGTCGTTAAAAAGAGAAATTAAAAATAATTTTTTTTACACAGGCATAGATCCTTATAAAATATTTTTAGATAAAGCTAAATTAGCGTGGAAAAATGACTTTAATGTTAATTTTAAAAAAGGAAACATATTTGAATTACCTGTAAAAAATAATGAGTTTGATATTACTATATGTAATAATGTTTTACTTCATTTACCGTCGATAGAAAAGCCATTGAGAGAACTTGTTAGAGTTACAAATAAAACAATAATTTTGAGAACAGTAGTCTATGATTATTCTTACAAAATACAACTAGTTTACAATACTAAGTGGTGGAGAGGTACTAAAGTTAAACCGGTAAATGAATTTGATAAACACGGCAACCCAAATTCTTTTTCATATTTTAATATTCATTCTTTTGATTATTTAAAATCTTTAATAAATAAGATAAATCCCAAATTAAAAATTAAATTTATTAAAGATAATTTTTTTTCAAAGCATAGTATTCAATCAAGTATAAAAAAAGAAAAGAGACCGCTGGCCACAAGAATTATAAATAATGAGCAATTTTCTGGTTGTTTAATGCAGCCGCATTACTTTGTATTAATAAATAAATAATAATTTTATTTGTCTTAAGAATAATGATTTTTAAAAAGTTTCTTAAGCATTTCTTATTATTTTATAATTCCATATTTTTCGACAAATATGAAATAGAATTTATTAATAATAATAAAAAAAAAATTTTTGAAAAAAAATTAAAAAAAAAAAACATTTTAATTCAGATTGCTACAGATTATTATTATTTGGCTTATTATAAGACGTTAATAAATGATCCAAAATTTTCAAATTATAATTTTATAGGGTTGTGGCCATATTTTCAGCAGACGGTGAGAAAACGACATTTAATTTTAGAAATTTTAAATGAATTGTATAATAAATTTATATTTTTTTTTATTTATATAAAATGGTCCAAATTATATAAATCAATCGGTGTAAAAAATATCAAAACAGTTAGTGGCGTAAATTTTTTAAATAAAAAGTTAAATAAAAAAAAGATATTTTTTAAAAGCATAGAAGATCTTTTAAATTTAAATATAAATAGAATTTATGTTGGCGATATTATTTATGATACCTATTTAAGATTCAGAGCTAGCCCTACATTATTTTTGAAAGATCATTTTCTAAAAAAATTAATTCATAAATGTTACGAAATAATTTTTAATTTAGAAAATATTTTTAAAAAATATAGGTTCGTTTATTTTTTTACAAGTTACTCTTCATATATTCATCATGGTTTACCAGTTAGATTTTTTTTAAAAAAAAAGGTTTCAGTGTATTCAGGCAAAAATAACAGTCAGTATAATAAAAAGTTATCTCATAATAATTTAAATCATGTTGAAGATTTTAAAAGATATAAATTGTATTTTATAAAAATAAAAAAAAATAAAAAAATATTAGAGTTTTCTAGAAATGATTTGTTGAAAAGATTTTCCAAGAAAAAAAAATTAAAAAGTAATTTAAGTTATTTATTAACCGATACTTTCGATGTTAAAAAAAATAGTAAAGAAGAAATAAATAAGTTGAGAAATATTGATGGTGTATTATTTTTGCAAGATTTTTATGACAGCCCACATGATTGGGGAAATTTAGCATTTAATGATTTTTATATTTGGACAATATTTACATTAAATATTATTAGAAAATATAAATTAAAAATTGCAATCAAACCTCATCCAAATAGCTGGCATAATTCACCTGACAGTGTTGTGCTTTATGAGCGATTAAAAAAAAGGTATAGAAATATAACTTGGCTAAATAAAGATTTTCCAAACAAATTAATTTTTAAAAAAATTAAATTTGGTATTTCTGGAAACGGAACTGTTCTATTTGAATTAGCCTATCATAATATTAAAGCAGTTTCCTGCGGAGATTATCCTGGTATGGATTTTAATTTTACTATTAATGCAAAGAATAAAAAAGAATATAAAAAAATATTGTTGAATATTTATAAAATTCAAAAGCCTAATTACTCACAACGAGATCTGTTAATTTATAATTTTTTATACTATTATTACAACCTGGATGCTTATGAAAGCGTTGCTAGGAAAATTAAGTTAAAAGAAATAGACCTTACGCAGAGTTATGGTCTTTTAAAATTTAATAAAAAATATGAAGATTATATTTCTAAATAAAATACATAAACTTATAGATTATTTTATAGATTTTATTTTTTTTTTAAGAGATGTTTTCCTTTTTAAATTTTTAAAAAAAAACTCTCCAAGATCTTATAAAGTGATGCTTCGTCTCTTTTATTTAACGGGAGGTTTTTCAAATGATCTTATAAATTTTTTCGTCTCAAAAAAAACTTTTATTAAAAAGTGTAATAGCGGAATATTGTCAAGATATAGTAGCGAAGAGCTATTAAGTTATAAAAATGAATTAAATGATTGTGGATATATAATTTTGAATAACGCCATAGATTTAACTGAGATAGATAAATTAGTAAATGACTTTTTAAAAATCGATGGCTTTTATCTCAGCGATAAAAACATGAGTGTAAAAAAAGAAAAATTAGACATAAATCATCCTGATTCTGTTAAATTTTATTATAATTCACAAGACATAATAAATAATCAGCATGCTCAAAAAATTTTATTTGATAGTTCATTAATTAATTTTGCTCAGTTATATCTTAACTCCTATCCAATTATTGATAATATTAGCGCATGGTGGAGTTTTCCATCCTCTAGTCCGGACAAAAATGCTGCACAATGGTGGCATTTTGATTTAGAAAGACCAAAGTGGCTCAAGTTTTTTTTCTTTCTAACGGACTGCACATTAGAAAACGGTGCTCATTGTTTTGTTAAAGGCAGTCACAAAAATAGTGGCATTAACTGGTCATTAAGAAAGAGAGGTTATGAAAGATTATCAGACCAAGATATAAATAATTTTTATCCAAAAACAGACATTGTAGATATTGTCGCTAAAAAGGGATCGTTATTAATAGAAGATACAAGGGGTCTTCATAAAGGTAGACATCTAATTAAAGATAATAGATTTTTGATTCAACTTCAGTATTCATCAAGTTCTTTCGGAACGATAATTGATAACTTTCAGATGCCGAAATTAAATAATGATTTATTAAAAGTAAAAAATGAATTTGACTATACATATTCTTTATTCAAACAATAAATAATATTTAATTATGATATTACAAAAAACTAGTAATTTTTTTTTAAGTTTATTAAGGATTGATTTAATTAGATTATTAGTTGGGTTAATTAGGTATAAATATTTTAGATTTTTCACAAAGATTAAAAATATTGGCACGCCTTATATGGTTGGTAACACGATTGATCACAATAAAAGTGTTTTTAGTCATCTAAAAACCGATTTTATTATGAATAGAATTAAATATTTATACGGTCCCATGTCGGCAATAGAAAGAATAAATAGGAATAGTAGTATTTTATTGATTGGCTCAAGAACTGAAAATGAGTTTTTATATTTAAGAAGTTTTGATCATAAAAATATAAAAGCAATAGATCTTATTTCTTGCTCACCCTTAATTGAAATGCAAGATATGCATAATTTGAATTTTAAAGACAATACATTTGATGCAGTTATTATGGGCTGGACCCTAGCTTACTCCACCCATCCAAAAAAATGTGCTTTAGAAATAATCAGAGTATTAAAAAATAATGGTGTAGTCGCTATCGGCCAAGAAAAATTAAAAAGCGATTCTAGTCAGGTAAATGGTGTTAATAGTCTAAAAGATATTCATAATTTATTTGATCATTCGTTAAATAAAATTTACTTTCAATATGATGCTGAAAATTCTAATTTATCTGAAACAGAAATTTATAAAATATCTAAATTTCATTCTTCACATCTGTTAACGTTATTTAGTGTTAAAAAATAACATGAAGTTAATTTTTAGAAGTGGATAAATTTATTCTGTATACCGCGCATAATGATAATTTTGATAAAAAATAAGCAAAACTTAAGTTTAAAAAAACTTAAAAATGTTCACTACTAAAATTTTATATTTACTAGTTTCTTCCCAAAAAAAAAAATTTTTTTTGTTAATTTGTTTTTCTATTATAAGTTCTTTTTTGGAAATGATTAGCCTAGGATTAATATTTCCAATATTTAAAATTATATCAGATATAAACTTTGTCAATACTCTTTCAAATTTTTTAAATAATTATAGTTTTTTATATTTATCTAAAAGTTTTGCTAGAGAAGACTTATTAGTAATTTTTTTAATTTTATTTTTTTTTTTATTTATAATAAAATTTTTATTTACGATTTTTCTTAATTTATATCAGGTAAATTTTATAAATAGCGTAAGAATATCTATAACTAATAATTTTTTATTCTCAACATTTAGTCAAGATTATCAAGTTTTATACAAAACTGAATCCTCGGTATTTATAAAAGATCTAGAAATAAAAATAACAGAATTTTGCGATAGTTTTTTACCTAATTTTATTTATTTATATAGAGACGCAGTATCAATATTTATGATTACAGGTTTTTTAATACTTGTTCAACCTATCGGAACTTTATTTAGCATAGTTTTGTTCATTTTATTATTTTTATTTTTTAATTTTTATTTAAAAAATAAAACTATGTTGCTATCTAAAAAAAGAGAAATTTTAATAAATTATAGAATGCAAACAATACAGGATATTTCGAAAATATTTGATTTAATTAAATTTTTTAAGAGAGAGGATTATTTTATAAAAAAAATCCTAATCAGCCTTAACGAATATCTGCAATGTGAAAAAAAATTTAAATTTTGGGTAGCACTCCAATCTCCTGTTATTGAATTTTTTTTCTTAATTTCTCTACTATTTTTTATAATATTTAGTATTTTTTCTAATAATTCCTTTGATAAGTCATTTCCAGAAATTGCATTATTTACTCTAGCAATGTTCAGATTAATGCCCTTATTTCATAAGATTGTTTTTAGTTATTTAAACGGACGTTATTATTTAGAAAGTTTAAATATTATTTATGCAAAAATCGAACTTTGGAAAAAAGCGAGTAAAAACCTGAATTCTAATATTATTAATTTTTATAATTCAATAAATTTAATTAATGTAAGTTTTAAATATCAGGATGAACATACGTATGTTTTTCAAAATATTAATTTAAAAATCAATAAAGGAGATGTAATAAAATTAGAAGGATTAACAGGATCTGGCAAAACAACATTAATTAAATTAATAGTAGGTATATATAAACCTACTAGTGGAAAAATTTTAATAGATGATAATTTTTTAACAGATAGTACTTTAGTTATTGGACTAGTTTCACAGAATATAGTTCTGTTGAATGATACTATAAGAAAAAATATAGCCTTTGGAATTGATGAAGATAAAATTAATGAAGAATTACTTCAAGAATGTATTAGCAAATCTAGTTTAACGGATACGATTAAAAATTTAACTGAAAAGGAAAATACTAATATTGGAGAACTAGGATATAAACTATCCGGTGGACAAAAACAAAGAATAGCTATTGCAAGGGCACTTTATTTAAATTCGCAGATACTTGTTTTTGATGAGGCGACTAGTGCTTTAGATTCAGAAACTGAAAATAAAATAATTTACAATTTATTTTCTCAAAAAGTTTTAAATCAAACCATTATTTTTATAACTCATAAAAAAGATATCCCTATAAATTTTAATAGAATATTAAGAGTCGAAAATTTTAAAGTAAATGAATATTAATATGCCTTTATGTACGTGGCTATATTCTTTTTTTTAACAGAACTATTGACATATTCAATTTATTAGGAAGCATGAAAAATAACAGTGTCTCAAAAAATTTATTTTATTTTCCTTCATTAAAAAAAATGTTGTTAATTGTGATAATAAAATCGAACTAGTATAAATGAAAGCATAGTATGAAAAATACTGCTATCTGCTTATTTGTTTACAACAGATCTTGTCACACAAAGCAAGTCTTGAAAAGCCTTTCGCAATGCAAGAATTTTACAAGTTTTCGACTATATATATTTTCTGATAATTTTAATGCATCTAAAAAAGATGACGAGTCTAAAGTGAATTTAGTTAGAAATGAGATTTTAAAATTTAAAAAAGTAAATAAGAATATTTTTATTAAATTTTCAAAGAATAATTTAGGATTGTACAAAAATCTTACAAAAGGAATATCTTATGTATTAACAAAATACGACTCAGTTATAGTGTTAGAAGATGATTTGATTGTTGATAAAAATTTTTTAAATTTTATGCACAATTCATTAGAAAAATTTAAGAATAAAAAAAATATTTTACAAATTTCAGGTTATTCTTATCCAATAAATTGCAATTCGAATGTCGCGTATTTTTTAAACTTAACATCTTGTTGGGGCTGGGCTACTTGGTCTGATAGATGGAGAAATTTTATTAAATTTTCAAAAAACGAAAAATTAATACAGCAGATATATAATAATATTAAATATGATTGTAATAAAAAAAATAATTTTAATGTTAATGGGTCCTACAATTATTTAAAAATGTTAAAAAAGCAATTGACTAGTCAATTTAATTCTTGGGGCATATTATTTTATCTTTATTCTTTTCATAAAAACTTTTTAAATCTATTTCCGCCATTTACATTAGTTGAGAATACAGGATTTGATGGATCAGGTTTTCATAAGTCAACATCAAATGTGTTTAATAGACTAGTTCGCAAAGGTAAAAGTAAAAGAATTAAATATCCAAGCATTAATAAATTAAATAATCACAATCAAAGACAAGTTGGTTATTTTTTATTAGAAGAATTAAGTTTAGGTAGGAAAATTATAAATTATTTATTTAAATGAAAAAAATTATTAAAAATATTTTACCACCATTCATAGTTTTTTCATTAAAAAAAATTTATTTTATATATCTTTTGAATAAAAATAAACTAAGTATCACCAAAAATCGCCAGGATATCGAAATTTATAGCGATCCTATTACCGCTTATAAATTAGAAGAGTGGGGTAAAGGCAGTGTTTGGAATGAAATAGTATTGTTATTTAATGGCAAAAAGGGAAAAATATTAGACGTTGCGTGTGGTACAGGAAAAAATATTTTAGATCTACAAGCAACAAACCCAGCAGCTACCTTGTATGGGTGTGATATTTCTCAATTTTTAATTGATATTGCAAAAAGTAAAGGAATAGATAGCGGAAAATTAAAGTGTATAGACGCAACAAAATTAGATTATGAGGCAAATTTTTTTGATTATTCTTACTCTATAGGTTCATTAGAACATTTTACCGATGAAGGAATAGATCAGGTAATTGAAAAACTTTTTTACGTAACCACTGTTGCATCTTTTCACATGATGCCAGTTTCAAAAAAAAATAAAAATGAAGGATGGACGAAAACATATCAAACATTTCACAATAATAGTGTTGAGTGGTGGGTAAGTAAATTTAAAAAAAAATTTACAACTGTTTATGTAGTAGATTCTTCTTGGAATGATTTTATTTCTAATGGAAAATGGTTTCTATGTTATAAAAAATGAATGATAAATTTATTAAAAAAATCTTTTTTAAGATTAAAAATTATATTTTCTTCAATATTGGAACCTTACTCAAATTTATATTGGTCACAAGAAGGCGAAGATATTTTAATTAAAAGAATTTTTGCAAATAAAAAAAATGGATTTTATGTAGATGTTGGAGCTCATCATTCTAGTAGATTTTCTAATACTTATAAGCTTTATAAAGAGAATTATTGGAGAGGAGTAAACATTGATCCAAGTCTTAGTTCCTATTTAGATTTAAAAAAAAAAAGAAAAAGAGATATTAATATTAATGTTGGTATTTCTGATAAAAAAGAAATATTAAAATTTTATTCTTTTAATGAGGGAGCTTTAAATACATTTAATTTAAAAAAGAAAAACCAACTTAAGCTAAATTATAAATTAAAAAAAACAGAAAGAACACAGTGCAAAAAATTAAGCGAGGTATTAGATGGTTGTTTAAAAAAAGATATAAAAATTGATTTATTAACAATTGACACAGAAGGTCATGATCTAAAAGTATTAAAATCCAACAATTGGAATAAATATTTGCCAGATTATATAATAGTTGAAATTTCATCTTCAACGTTAGATGAAATTATGAAAGACCCTATAACAAAGTTTTTAAAAAAAAGATGCTATAGTATATATTCAAAATTACATAAATCTGTAATTTTTAAATTAATTAATTAGAATTAAATGATAAAGTTTTTAAAAACATTATTAAGTTTGTATAATAAATTGTTTGTAACTTCAGTTGGTTCTAATTCTGATTTATTTTGTAGAATAGATAAAAGACATAAAGAATCTAAAATTTATATCGGAAAAAACTGTTTGCTAAATGGAAGGTTAGTAACAGAAACTAATCAAAGCAGAATTATAATAAAAGATAATGTTTTTATAGGAGGAAAAACTATTATAGATTCTAAAGATGAAATTATAGTTGAAGATAATGTTCTAATCTCCTATGAATGTATAATTGCAGATCATGATAGCCATTCATTAAATGCGAGTAAAAGAGAAAATGATCTATATAAATTCAAAAATAATGAAATGAATTGGCATGAAGTAAATTCAAAAAAAATAATTATAAAAAAAAATGCATGGATTTGTACAAGAAGTATTATTCTAAAAGGAGTGACAATTGGGGAAGGGGCAATTGTGGCTGCAGGTAGTGTTGTAACTAAAAATGTAGAAAATTATACATTAGTTGCAGGAAATCCTGCGTTATTTAAAAAAAAATTGAATTAATTAAATATGCCATCTAAAAAACACGAATTAATAATTTATAAAAAAAAACATTATGCAGAAATTATTAGAAATAATTTAAAAAAAAAAGAAACAACGTTTTTATCCCCAGCAAAATCATCATTTCAATTCGGGCTATTAGCTCATAAAAAAGGATTTATAGAAGAACCTCATTACCATAGACCCTTTAAAAGAATTATTAAAGATTTACAGCAAATGTTTTTAGTTCAAAAAGGAAAAGTGCAAGTGGATTTATATTCCGATGATAAAATTTTAATTAGAAAAGTTATTTTAAAAAAGGGGGATGCAATCGTTCTTATACATGGAATTCATGGAATTAAAGTATTGGAAGATATGCAGTGTATAAGCGTGAAACAAGGTCCATTTCTTGGTCCTGATTTTGATAAGGTAATTGTAAAAATTAATAATTAATGTTCCCTGTTTTTGAACCTATTATAACAAAAAAAGATATTAATTGCGTAGTAAAAGCTCTTAAAGCAGGAGAAATATCAGGATCTTTTGGAGAAAATATTACTAACTTTGAGAGAAATTTTGCAAAGTATATAAAATCTAAATATGCTGTAGCTGTTTCTAGCGGCACTACTGCTCTTCATTTAGCGGTAGCAGCGTGTGAGTTTCCAGTTGGGAGCGAGATATTAATTAGCGCAACAACAAATATCGCTACAGCGTTAGCAGTTACCCATAACAATTGTATTCCAGTTCCAGTGGACGTCAATTCTTTAACATGGAATATTGATCCATTGTTAATTGAAAAAAAAATTACAAAGAAGACAAAAGCCATAATAGCAGTTCATTTTTTAGGAAACCCAGTTGACATGTTGACAATAAATAAAATAGCTAAAAAATTTAATTTAAAAGTAATTGAAGATTCAGCTGAGGCGCATGGAGCAACTTTCCGAGGAAAGAAAGTTGGAAACTTAGGTATTTGCGGATGTTTTAGTCTTTACGCTAATAAAATTATTACTTCAGGAGAAGGTGGTATTATAACTACTAGTGATAGAAAAATTTATGAAAAATTAAAATTATTAAGAAATCTTGCCTTTACTAAACCTCGTTTTAAACATTTTATTAGAGGGTATAATTTTAGAATGACAGGGTACCAAGCTGCGTTTGCAAACAGTCAATTAAATAATATTGAAAACGTAATAAAGAAAAAATCAAATATTCATAACTTATATAAAAAATATTTATCAGGGGTTAAAGGAATTGCATTTCAAAAAATATTACCAGGTAATAGAGGCGTTTATTGGATGGTTGGAATTTTGTTATTATCGAGTTTGAGTAAAAAGTTATTTATTAAAAAATTAGAAGAGTCAAAAATTGAAACAAGAAGCTTTTTTATGTCAATGCGGCAGCAACCTTGTCTAAAAAAATATTTTAAAAGAGGTAAAGATTTAACACCCATAAGTAATTTATTATGGAATAAAGGATTATATTTGCCATCCAGTCATAATTTGTCAAAAAAAAATATTATCAAAATTTGCGACATAATAAAAAAAATTTTAAAGTGAAAATTGGAATATTTTTAAGTTCAAGAGACCCTCGTGAAGGCGGAGGTTACACGATTACTTATGACATATTTAAATGTTTATTTAAGAATATTAAGGATAAAAATAGATATATTTTTATTATACAAAATGATTTTGATAACTCATTAAAAAAAATAATTATAAAAAATAATTTTCAATACAAGGAGTATAATGTTAATAAATTTACTATTAAAATTAAGAACTTTTTATTTTCAAAATTTTCATTTTTATTAAAGATTTATCGAAAATTAAATTTAGATCAGTATCAAAAAATAGAAAAAGAATTAAATTTAAATCTTGTTTGGTTTGTTTCTGCTGAATATTTCTACCCAATTTTTAATAAATATATTTCTACAGTCTGGGATTTGCAACACAGGACTCACCCTCAGTTTCCCGAAGTAGGTGGCATTTTTATAAGATACTATAGAGATACAGTAATTAGTTCATTTTTAAAACATTCATATAAAATAATAACTGGAACAAATTACTTAAAAGAAAAAATTATCGAATTCTACAATATTAAAAAAAGTAAAATTATTTTAATTCCTCACCCAACTCCAACGATTTACCTAAAAAATATTAAATTATATAAAACTAAAAAAAAATATTTTTTTTACCCAGCTAATTTTTGGCCTCATAAAAATCATTTAAATTTAATTAAAGGGTTTAATGAATTTAATTTAAAAAATAATTTTGAATATAATTTAATTTTAGTAGGTTCAATAAAAAATAAAAAATATTTCCGAAAAATATTAAAATTAAAAAGTAGTTTAAATTCAAATCAAAATATTAAGATATTAAATTTTGTTAGTATAAAAAAAATGATTAATTTATATGACAACTGTCTAGCACTAATTTACGCTTCTTATTGTGGGCCAGAAAATTTACCACCCCTAGAAGCTTTTGCCAGAAATAAACCAGTTATTTGCTCAGAATATGAAGGTTCACGAGAACAATTAGGAAAAATACCTATCTTTTTTAATCCAAACGATCCTGTTGCGATTGCTAATGCTATCAATTTTTTTTTAAAAAAGAGAACGAACGTTGATTACAGAAAATTTGCTCTCAAAAGAAATGTTGAAAAATATTTTTCTTATATTTTATCTGAATTTAAAAAACTCAAATAGATATGATTAGATTTTATTTAAAATATATTTTTATGATTTTATGGAATAGTTATACAAGAAATCATTTTAAAATTAAGTATAAATATTTATATAATAAGTATGAAAAATTTTTTGTTAATTTAAAAAAATTAAATATAAAAATACTATTATTAAAACCTTTTCATTATACTGATTTATATAAAAATAGTGTTCATTCAACAAATGAAAAAAAAAAAATAATTTTATCAACGCGATATAGATTAGGACCGGTAGGTTTATTTTTAAATTTTTCAACTGATGTTGTTATTACGAATAATAGTAATTATGTTAATGTTCGTAAGAATACTTATTTAAATAAGTATAAAAAAAAATCTGATAATTATAAGTGTATTTATAATCAATATCTTCAATCTAAAAATTTTAAAGATATAAATTTTTCTAAATATGAAATGATAATATGCTTAAAGGATGATATTTCAGTAGATTATATTAAAAAAAATTCTCATGTTTTATGGGCAAAAATGTTCGAAGATCATTCAGATCCATCTTATAAAAAAAATGCATATTTAGAATCTAAAACTTACGATTTAACTTTAAATTTGACGCAAGGATATACTCCCTATTCTTTATTTAGATCTTCAAATAACATAGATTTTCCTTACGCATTCGGCAATTCATTTTTTTTGAAACAAATGAAGCTTTCGACAAAAAAAAAAATTGATATTTTTTGTTAAATTTTTCAACAAAAATAACATAACTTTTTTCTAATATTTAATGGTTTAAAAAATTTTATAATTTTAGTGGTAAACTTAGATGAAA
>Ga0172372_10007020_pt1 | contig 15214 bp, 9 predicted proteins | sample LakKiv5m_2_FD_114544 | JGI IMG/M metagenome (GOLD analysis project Ga0172372, IMG submission 114544) | Freshwater microbial communities from Kabuno Bay, South-Kivu, Congo - kab_092012_9.5m | ecosystem: Environmental > Aquatic > Freshwater > Lake | place: Democratic Republic of the Congo...
ACACTTTTCCGTCCGATGCTGAAGACGAGGCTGAAGACGAGGCTGAAGACGAGGCTGAAGACGAGGCTGAAGACGAGGATGAAGTCGATAAGGTAGTCTACCCCGAGGAAATTCAGAAGATGCAAGAGGACTTCAATTACATGAACAAAGCGCAGTGTCTGGACCTTGATGAGATGGAGGAGGTGGAGCGTCAGCGCCAGGAGATCGAGACTATGAAAGCTGCCTTCAGGAAGCGCTTGCTCGACGAGTCCGGCGGATGCGCTTCGCAGCCGACCAAGCTTCAGAAGAAATAGTCCTCCGACCAACTCACTGTGAGGCACTTTACCCGTACATATTGTTGTTTAATTACACAATAAATCGAAACACAAACCGAGTGCCCCACCGAGTGCCCCACCGAGTGCCTACCTGCGGCGCCAGCGGAGCGCGCCGTCGAGCGCGCGCTCTGCGGCGTTGAAGACGTGCAGCTTGGAGGAGGTGTCCCAGAGCATGGCCACGGCGAAGACGAGGTGGGGGACGACGAGGACGAGGAGCGCGGCGTTGTCGTGCACGAGCCGGGGCCCGAAGTTGGCCTCGAGCAGGAGGTGCACGACGTAGCACGCGGGCCACGTGATGAGGGTCGCGGTGATGCAGGCGCTGAGGCTGTGCGAGTGCACGGGGGCAAACTTGGCGACGCGCTCCATCCACTCCTCGCTGCTGGTGACGACGAAGCAGAGGAGGTTGACGCCGAGGAAGCACCCGCGCATGAGGAAGCCGTGGTGCATGCTGATGCACGGCGAGAAGTAGTACATGCGGACGCACGTCTCCTTGGAGGCGCGCAGGGGCGCGCCGAGCTGCGCCCACCAGGTGCCCACGAACGCGGCGAGCACGTAGGGGGAGGTGGCGCGGACGATCGCGGCGAACTTCCAGAAGGCGTGGGGGCAGTGGCTCATGGCGTTGTAGAAGCAGATGCCGAGGTTGAACTCGAGGAGGCGGTAGCCGAGGTTGGAGGCGTTGATGAAGAAAATGTTGGTGTCGTCGTGCACGAGGGCGAAGAGCGAGATGACGACGATCGGCATCGAGGCGTTGAGCCACGGGATGAGGATGCCTGCGTGCGGGTGGCAGCGGCGCAGGCGCTCGTTGCCGGTGATGGTGCACGGCGTGAGCAGGAAGCAGTACAGGAGGCAGAGGACGGGCCACCAGGTCGGGTTCAGCGAGTGCCAGCTCTGCGGGTCCTGGCGGAGCTCGAACGCGCGGACGCTCGTGAGGCCCTCGAGCGCGGTGAGCGCGAGGTCGTGCGCGCGGAAGGAGTGCTGCGCAAGGTGGAAGATGCTGCCGAAGAGCAGCGAGAGCAGGCCGGCGAGCCACACGTCGACGAGCGTGTAGAGGGCGACGACCTTGCAGAGCTCGGCGCGGTCCGCGGACGCGATGTTGCTGAACGTGTACGCGCTGAAGAAGCCCGCGAGCACGAAGAACGCGGAGGACACGTCGATGGCGAGGATGTGGCTGGTCATGACGAAGGCGTCGACCGGCGAGGCTTCGGGGCGCTCGTCTGAGCGCTCGCCTGAGCGCTCGCCTTCGGGGCGCGTGGGCACGGGGTAGAGCGAGGAGAAGAACATGGTGCACGACGCGAGGCAGTAGAGGTACGCCAGCACCCACGTCAGCGCGACAAACATCTTGAAGCGCAGCGCGTCCTTGAGCAGCTGGAACCGGAGCTCGAGCCAGCAGGCGCTCTCGCAGCTCGAGGCGCTCGCGGCGTCGTCGGCGGCGGGCTGCGCCTCGAGGTCCGGAGCGGGCGGCGGGGCACGCGGCGGGGCACGCGGCGGGGCAGGCGGCGGGGCAGGCGGCGGGGCAGGCGGCGTGTCGGCGCCGTCAGTCTCATCGGGCATGGTGGTATTCATTCACTACGAGTGTGTAAATACGAAATCGAAACTAGGCTCGCAATACACGTGGTTTCCACAAGCCCTCACAACGACTGTGTCATGAGCATGATGTCCACCGCGTCCCACGGGCGCCCCCCGCTGATGCACTTGGCGAAGATGCGTGTTTTGTCGCCGTAGTGGTCGAACATGAACTTTTCATCCCCTGTAATCAGACTCATGCGGTAGGACTTGATGCGCACCATCGCCTCTCCACTCTTCTGTCCCGAGGAGGGGCCCAGCGACGAGCTCGTCGCGTACAGCCTCTCGTCGTTGTACCGTTTGCGCTTGGGATCTCGTGTTTCTTGTGGATTAAGAGGATCGGCTTGTATGCGATAGCCGTTCGTGTTCCTGTTGGAGTTGTCGAACTCGCCTTGCTCCCAGTCGAAGTACCACTGCACCAGGTCGCCGGTGTGCATGGAGAAGGCCCCGTTCTGGACGGTGACCATGCCCCCGACCAGCACGGACGCCACGGTGTCGCCGGAGAGGTAGCTGGCCCACGCCTGTCCCAGCGCCACTCCTTGGCAGCGAAACTCGGGGAGTATCGATATCTGCTCGTTGACTATCTTTCTGCGGTCTGCGTTATCAGGCCCTTGAAGGCCAACTTGGCCGTTCAAGAAATCATCCCGCGTTGACCACCTTTGTGCAAACCCTGACGCGCTAGGGCATTTGTAGATTTCTGTGATAAAATCTTTTGTTTCTTTGAGCATGTCTCCCACCGTCGTGATGACCATCGGATACGCCTTGACGGAGGAGTCGGAGTTCCCTGTCAGGGGGTTCTGCTTCGTGGTGTTGAGCACGATCTCGTCCTTGTGCATGCACCACTTCATCTTCGCGTTGTGGAGGCAGGACTGCGCCTCCGTGCCCCTGTCCGCGATGGAGCGCCAGTTCGAGAGCAGCTTGGTGTCCATTTTGCACGCCATGATGTGCTTGGCGGCGGAGTCGACGCGGGAGCCGGTCGCAGAGCCCAAGCTCGGTAGGTTGCCGAAGGACATAAAACCCCCGATTCTTATATAGCAACCTTGACTGTCTCGTGGGTTTCGGCTTTCTTCAGGGTCTTGCACATCTTGGTGAGGATGAGCGCGCGTGCGTAGTGCTCCGACTGCCACCGGAGGTTGCGCATGACCGTCGCCAGGAAGTGAGCGCGGTGGCGGTTGATGTACTGCGCGCACGAGTTGACGTGCAGGTGCAGCTGGAAGACGCTGGGCATGTAGTGGAAGTACAGGCAGTAGTCCTGCGGATGCCGGCGCTTGAGCCACGCGAGCACGGTGCTCCTGATCTCCTCGAGCATGCCCACGTGCGCGCTCCGGAGGTCGCGCAGGGTCCGCAGAGACTTGTCCTTGAAGACGACCAGGTAGCGCGCGTCGTGGCCGTTGTGCTTGTCCGCGCAGAGGCACCACTCCGGCCCGTCGATGAAGACCTTCTCGTTGTTCTTGTGGAAGCGGTTGTCGATGAGGTCGAAGATCCACTGGCTGTACCCTGCGGCGCGCTCGCTCTGCATGAACTTCTGGAAGGCCGCCGACTCGTAATCAGCATCACTGCAAATGACTGCGTGCATGCGCGGCGGCTGCCTTATACACAAAGCACGCGTAGTTTATTTGTCGCAGGGGCAACGAGGCCATGATTTTGCGTTGTCTCGCGAACGGTATATGAGACGCGGCCGCGCCATGCTCTCGCGCTTCCTCGTGATGCTGACGCTGTACGTGACGGTAATGTTTGTGGGCAACCTGCACTTCGGGCAGGACGACACGCGCCTGACCGGCGCGTACATCCGCACGCTGGTCTCGGCGCTGCAGGTGTGGATCGTGAGCGCGCTTCTGTGCGTGTACTGCATGTTCATGTTCTTCATCCGCGTGGTCAAGAGCGAGCGCACCTCCTTCGTGCTCGTTTCGCGCGGGTCGGCCGATCGCGTGGAGTTTTCGGTCGAAGAGGTGGAGGACCCGGCGGAGGCCCCCCCGCCGGCAGAGCCGGGCACGGAGGACAAGGCCAACTTCGACTGCCGGAGCGAGTGCCTGTCTGTCGTGTCAAACCCCCTGCCGCTGAACATCGTGTTCGAGAGCAGCGTGAACCTCGACCTCTACGTGCTCTACGTGAACTTCGTGGGGCTGATGCTGTGGTGCACCTTCGTGAGCTTCAACTTCGCGACGTACGACATCAACTTCGTGGTGATGACCGGGGTCGTGTTCGGGTGGATCTGCAACACCCTGAGCAAGGAGTGCCACTGCCACGAGTCGAAGAGCCCGCCGGTGAAGGGCGAGAAGACGCGGATTCTGTGCTGCATGTGCCTCGCGAGTCTCGTGATGGGCCTCGGCGCGGTGCACTGGAAGGTGCCGGCTGACATCGAGTTCTTCTCGGACGCGGTGAACCTGTACGCGCCGGCGTTCTTTGCCGGCTTCTTCTGGACCGCCGTGGGGCACGAGGTGGCCTTCGCCGGCGTGCAGAACCTCCACGTCACGCGCGGCATCCTGTACGACTCGCGGCGCTCGCTGCCCACCTTCCTGCTGGTGGTGAGCGTGAGCGCGCTCTGCAGCTCGCCGGAAACGAGGGCCGCCGTGCTCGGCTACGTGAGCGGCCTCTCGCGCGTGGCGGCGGTGCACATGCTGCTCATCGAGCCCGTGCTCATCTTCGTCAGTCTGTACGTCATGATCATCGCGCTCGAGAAGCAGCGCGGCATGGACCTCGCGATCGTGCTCGTGCTGGTCGAGGGCGTCTACATCGCGTATAAGCGCGAGACGAAGGACGCCCTCGTCATCACGACCATCGCCGCGTCCGTGCTCCTCTTCGCGGTGCACGCGTCGCACCTACTACGCGCGAAGGTTTGATCATAGCTTTATTGCAACGCTACGGAAACTGCAGAGCAGCGCTCAGTTGGGCACTACGGGGGTTTCTTTCGTGGTCGGTGGGTAAACCTTGACAGCCCTGTCACCCACCCGTACGTAGTGAAAGAAGTCGGGATCGTACGGCTTCTTGGACTTCTCCTTTGCACGCTCTTGCACTGCGAGGTCCAGAGTGCGAAGAGGGTTAGGGGCCCTTGACTTGCCCTTGCAAGCCGCCGTCTGCGTCAAGTTGAGAATTTTGTCTGAGGCTGCGGTGATAACGGCGGCGGCCTTGTTGGCGAAAGCATTCTTGTAGTCGTTTTTTTCTTTGAGAGTCCCAAATTTCTGCCTCCTCTCCTTGCACTGCGCGATCATCCACTCACTCTGATCCGACTCCATGTCCTTCTCGCGCATTGCGATCAAGACATTGCACGCTTCATCGCGCTGCATGTTCTGCAACTGAAAAAGCGCAACTTCGCTTAGCTCCTTCACGTCGCATATGCCGTTGGCCTTAAGGTGCGTCAAGTGCTGTTTCACCGACCAGTGCCACTCGCCACCCGCAAACGCAAGCTCATCCATGGTCCTGCCCGCCGCGTGTTTTATACTGCGTCACTCTATTTAACACGGCCCTGGCATGCGACGGCTAGCAGCACTCCTGCTGGCACTTGCGATAGCGCTGCCGACGGACGGCTCGCCGCTGCTGCTGACGGTGCAGACGCAGAGCGCGGAGCGGCAGCACGCGCTCGCGGAGGTCGGGCAGCGGCAGCTGCTGACGTTCGAGGCGACGCTCTCGAGCATCGTGGACGTGAACGAGCAGTACACGGCCACGAGCGTGCAGAGCGTGCCGACGCTCTCGCTGCTGGACCGCGTCGGCTTCGACAACGAGACGGAGGTGTGGACGCTCTCGTACGAGACGACGGCGGTGGACGGCTCGGTGCCGGGGCAGCTCAACCGCTACTACCGCGTGCTGTACCTGACGCGCGCCGGGCACAGCGTGGGCTCGAGCGACAGCAGCAACCCGTGCCTGCAGCTGGGCACGGGGTACGCGGACTGTCTGGACGCGCTGCGTACGCAGTACGTGGTGCTCGAGGAGGGGAGCGACCTGCTGGACGACGCGCCGCGGGACCGCCTGGAGACGAGCGAGACGTGCGGCTGCCACGGCATCAACGCGACGCTGGAGGCGCATCCCTTCTCGGCGACGCAGACGCTGCGCCTGGATATTCCGCACAGCGCGGTGCGGGACGCGCTCGCGCGGCTGCGGAACTCGACGCGCGCGGACTCGGCCGCGCACGACGCGCTCGGGACGCAGCCGGCGCTGGACTTCGGGGTCGGGATGGTCTTCCTCCCGCGCCCGCACGCGAACGCGGAGACGCCCCCGCCGAACAACCTGCTCATCTTCGACATGTTCACGGTGCTCGAGAACACCTTCGAGCAGCTGGCGCTCATGAAGCAGACGTCCTACAGCGTCGCCTCGCACGTCGCCTTCTGGACGGCCGCCGCGCAGAGCAACGCGCTGCTGCGGGTGGTCACCATCGAGTACCTGCTCGACTACGGGCACCTGCTCACCGACGTCAAGGTCTCGGTCAACAACGGCTCGCTCGCGGCGGGGGGGCACATGGTCCCGATCACGCCCGCGGACTGCGCCGCGATGCAGGCGCTCCTCGACGCGCTCCCGGACGCGCGCTGCCTCGCGCAGCAATCGCTGTGCACGCCCAGGGGCTTCGTCGAGGGCAGCGGGGCGAGCCTGCAGACCTGGGCGTCGGTCGTCTTCCCGATCCCGCCGTGGCACACCGGCGAGGAGTTCCAGTTCAACACGCTGCTCTTCAGCAACCTGAGCAGCGCCAACGGCGGCCGCGGGATGCCCGCGCTCTCGACGCTCAACTTCTACACCAGCCACGCCCCGCGCGTCGCCTGCCAGGCGGCCGAGACGATCGCCTTCGACGTGACGCGCCACGTGCGCGCCGAGCTCTACCGCGGGCACCTGCTCGTCGCGGAGCAGATCCAGGGCACCTTCACGGTCTTCAACGACAGCTCGCTCTCCTCCCCGGAGGCGCTCGTGACGCTGGTGCTCCGCCCCGACGACACGCCGGAGGCGCTCGAGTACTTCCAGACCTACACCGACGAGCGCCTGCGCCTCGACGAGCTCTACATGTCGCACGGCAAGCTGCAGCACTCCTTCCCGTCCAGCATCGCGAACAGCGCGCGCGGCGCCGGCAACGGCCGCACCACGCTGGAGCTCGACGCCGAGCTCGCCGCGCGCTGCCCCCTCGCGGGCGCGCCGGAGGTCGGCCTCTGCGTGACGACCAAGGACTGGGGCCTGCAGGGCCAGCTGCCCCGCGCGGGCGGCACGTACTACGTGCGCCAGGTCTCGGGGAGCGCGCAGGACGAGGCGGCCGACCTCGCCTGGCTCGCGGACAACGTCTTCGGGCCCTCCGACCCAGCGACCCTGCGCGCCTTCCGCGACGCGACGCTGGCCCGCCCGTTCTCGTCCCCCGCGGCCGCGGCGAGGAAGCCGTACGCCGCCGTCTTCTGGGTCTGGCCCGTCTTCTCCTGGCCCAACACCCCCCCCATCGGGCTCGTCGACAAGACGGTGGTGAGCCTGGCCTGGTCCATCGCGCCGTAGCGGGGCCGCTCGAGCAGCTCCAGGTTCGTAAAGTAGTCTTTAAGGTTTGTCTAGATTTCCTGTGAACCACGATAGACGGGCTTCACTAATTTGTCAACTTCCTGCAGAATATTGCTTATTTGTTGACGCATCTTGCTATTAGGCTCTTCAAGTAATGAATTTAAATAATTGTACATTTTCTCGTTAGCTGTCTTGTATTTCTCTTTTGTTTCAGTAATGTCCTTGTTAATTTGTTGTTGTTGATGAAAAACCTTGGCATACCATTCTTCTTTTCTCTGAAGCTCTTGTTTTAACGTAAGATAGTTCTCGTATACCTCATTAGCGTAGTGATTCATTTTTTCATATTCTATTTTTAGGCCGTCGTTGTGTGAGAGCAATTGTGTATTGTCCCGCTGTAACTGCGTAATGTCATGTTTTAATTGCGCGTTCTGCGTCTGTAGTATCGAAATGGTGCGGTTCAAATCTACTCTACTTACCTTTGGTGTGTTGCCCCACAGAGAGAAGTCAGTTCTGGCTGCGTCATGGACCAGATATCTGTTCACGTTTTTCTCCAAGGACATGACAGAAAAGTCTTAAATATTTTGTTACACAGTTAGGTTCGGGTGGGCAGCAGCTGCGCCTGGATCGCGGCGACCCTTTCCCGCAGCAACGCGTCACGGATGCAATCGGTGCCCTCGAGCACCTTAGCCTTCGCCTTCGTGACCGGGTCCGCAGGCTCTGTCTGAATGAAGTGCGTCGACGCGCGCAGCCCGTTCCACAGCAGCAGCTTCTCGCTCTCGTTGGCGTCTCTCAATTTCTGCAAGAAGTCCTCGTTGACCAGCAGCCCCGCGCTGTCGTGCCTCTCATTCTCGCACGCGGCGATCTTGTCCGCGTCGGTGGTGTAGATATCCGGCAGCGTGTACATGTTCAGGCAATTTGCAGGGGTCGTCACCGAGTCCTTTATGAGCGGGCGGGGAACGCACTTGAACGGCAGCCGCCAGTCGAGCTTGGTTATATCTTCTCCCGTTAAATTTTTGGCAATAAAGGCCCAGGTGTCCTCTTTGTCTTCCTGAGCGGGGTGCCACTTGGCTGCGGGTTCTACCTGTACCGTGTTGTGTCCCATTGTATTCAGCACTCGCCTGTTTGCCGGGGTGTACGCCTTGCGCAGCACGTTCGGGTGCAAGGCATTGTATGTCCGACAATCGCACAAAGTCGCAAAGAACTCCTCGGACTCGGTCGTTTCGCAGACCCCTACTTGGATATTGTCGTTTTCGTCATTGAGCACGGCGTAGCGCTTGGGATACTTGACGTAGACAGTGTTCTGGCACTTCACGGCGAAGTCGGCGCGCTTGGTGTCAGAGTACAGGTATTCCCCGTGTAAGAACACCGCATCTGGTTTCAGTACAGTGGCCTGAAGGCCTAGAGCATCTTGCAATATCTGCCAAGCACGCGCGTGCACCTTGAGGAAGCGAGTAGTCTCCAGAGACGCCAGTTCTTGCTGGTGCCTTTGCACATATCCTACCCAATTGAGTTGCGTGTCCAAGAATCCTACCTTGCACTGTCGGGAGATGTTCATGCCGTTGATGATTCGCTGGAGGTGTTTCTTCTTGTGCACGGTCAGGACGACCTGCAATGTCTTTTGTCGAAGGCCGTAGTCTCTCAAAGGATTGAGCGGCCCCAGTCTATCCTTTTTGAACTGCAAGTCTCCCAGCGTGTGCTTTGTGCTATCAATCATATTTTTAAGTGTTTTAAAGTATAAGTCAAAGCCTGATTCGATTATTAGATTCGCTCTTCGAGCACCAACACCGCTGTGATGATTTTCCACAGGCGAATGCAGGGCCATCAAAGACGTCGCCCTGGTCATGAGCTTTGTCCACGCGTCGAAGAAGACGCACTTGACCAGCAAGCGCTTCCACGCCCACGCGCGGTACCCGACGCAGCGCAGCCTCCAGTGTGCGCCTTCGTACTCGAAGACTGTGTCGTGGAGCGGATTATCCTGCCGCATTCTGACCGCGAAGACGACGGGCACGTACACGAGGGTGCGGTTGGAGACGGCGGGGATGATGTCCTGCACGTAGTCTGGGAAGGGAATGGCCTTGCGCGTGCCCGGCGCGAGCCGCTCGAAGAAGATGTCGACGTCGAGCCTGTCGTGCAGCTCGCAGCGACCGTCCTGCAGGCGTTGCACGCCGAGGATCATGGTGTCGCGGCGTTCACTGCAAGGCCTCTCGGGCGGCTGCTGCACGACCAGCCCGTCGTCGTGTCGCACGTCGACGCAGAAGCTGCCGGGTGGCCGCGCGTACATGAGGAGGATCCACTGGTACTGCTCCGTGAGCGTCATCGAGCTCTGCATCGTGTCCAGCTGAAAGCCTTCTTGCTGTCTTCGTGTAAAGTCGAGACCGAAGACCTGAGCGTCTGCTGTAGCTGCAGGCGCGGACTGGGTGCTGGACTTGAAGTTGATCATGTTCTGGTCCCTCTGGGGCCACGTGTACAGCGAGGTTCCCAGCGTGCAAGGAACTTGTGTGAACGCCCCCGAGGGGTTTTGTATGTAGACCCTATACGAACAGTTCGGCTTGAGAGACTCTATTTCCACACCACTTTGAGGAGCATTATTCTTCCGGTCCATCAGCAGCTCCAGCGCTTCGTTCGACCGGCCCGGGGTCTCCTCCTGCAGCACGCTCAGCGCGAGCGAGAGCTGCAGCAGCACGAACACGAGCGGCCGCGAGGCGTGCGCGTGCTCGAGCGTGTCGGCCGTGCAGAAGAGCTGGCGGAAGACGAGGAACTCGCGCGCGCGCGTGAACATGTAGAGCTTCATCTGCAGCGGCGTGGCGAAGGAGGCGACGCGCGCGTGCACGCCGAGCGCCCTGCGCACGAGCTGCGTGAACCACGGGAGGCTCAGCACCACGCGCTTGCTCGGGTGCACCGCCGGCGTGACGGTGAAGATGGAGTCGTCGGTCTGCACCTTCTTGAGCAGATAGAGGATCTCCGTCTGCACGCCGGCGGGGAAGTGCCGCAGCGTGCTCTGGAGCACGGGCGTGTTCTGCGCGTCCTGCGCGTTCTGCGCTTTCTGCGCTTTCGCGTTCTGCGCGTTCTGCGCGGGGCGCTGCAACGCGTCCTCGCCGAGCAGGTAGCGGTGCTGCACCGCGAGCTCGCGCAGGGCGAGGAGGTTCGGGCAGCCGATCATGCGCAGGAAGAGCTGCGCGTCGGGGATGCGCTCGCGCTCGACGTACGCGAGCAGGTAGGGGTCGAGGTCCGGCAGCTCGTCGTTGAGCTGCGCGAGCACCAGGTGCTTGAGCACGTTGTTCTTGTTGCCGCTGCCGCCGCTCTTCTGCAGGAAGCTGAGCCCTGGGGTGACCCCCTGCGGCCCCGGGCAGAGCGCCCGCGTGTTGAGGAGGCTGCGCTGGCGGTTGTAGAGCTCCTTGGCCTTCTTCTGCAGATTGCTCAGAGACCCGATCGTGTCGCCCGGCGAGGTCTTGAGCTCGAAGACCTTGTAGTGCAGCTGCGCGATCGCGTTGCGGAAGTTGAGCTCCATGAAGAAGACCATCTGGAACCACAGCTGGTTGAAGTACGCGCTTTCCTTGCCCTCGCCCTCGGCCTTCCAGTCCGCCGGAGACTGGAAGCGGAAGCTGTCGAATTTGCTCGGCCCCGCTCCTTCGTCTGAGCCAAAGTACCTGAGCACCTCCTCCTCCCAGCGGTAGCGACACGCGCCGTCGTCCCGGCAGTCGAAAAAGTACGAGAGCACGCTGAAGCGGTGGTGCGCGGCGTCGGAGCTGCGCGTGGGGGCCGGCATGGTTTTGCCGTTGAGAGACCGCTCGCTGAAGTACACAACGTGAAAGGTGTCAGGGGGGGCATTGGGAGGTTTAACAATGCTTTGGAATGCGTAGAATGACAGCGCAGTCTTCTGATCTTCGTTGAAATCCCGCGGAATGTGCGTGAAAAACAGATCCGGTGTTTGCAGAGCGTCCTCCGGCACCGCAAGCGACCGCAGCATCTCGAGGAAGTCGATGTAGTCTTGCAGGTACCACACGCCCGCTGCGAGTGCCTGCCACTCGTGCTCTTTGCGCTTCATCTCTTTGTGGAAGAAGTGCATGCGCACGTCGATTTGGTCCCAGTGCATCGAGGCATTAGGCATCTTTTCTAGCCTCGAGCCGTCCGGGGTCTCGATGTCGATCCTGCGCTTGATGTTGGGGCGCTCGTAGCCCCAGTTGTGCTCCAGCTGATCGTCTGAGATCTGTTCCTGATGGTTTCGCAGGAGGTAGGGGTTGGCGGGGGGGATGGCGTTCCACGGCTGCGCCCGGTCGTACTGCTGTGCGCGCGTGAGGAAGAACCTGTCCGGCAGGAGCCGGCGGTACACGCTAACACCGTTATGCAATGTTCTTCTCATCTCGAGCTTGCGCGCGGCGTTGTACGCCTCGACCGCCTTGCCAGCGGCTTCCCTCACGAGCGCCGCGAGGCCCTGCATGTCCACTCGCTGGACGCGCACGCAGGTCACCGGCAACGCGCCCGGGGTCTCGTACGGGAACGCCGGCAGCGGCCCCTTCTGCACCGCTGCGCTCCACGTGCGCATGCGCGCGCGCGAGGTGCTGGCGTGCATGAGCGGCGCGTGCGCCCACGCGGACTTGTCTCTGTCTGCGTTCCAGTACTTGATCTGCGGCCGCGAGTGCAGCATCTGCTTCTCCTGCAGCCACTCCTTGCGGTGGGTCGGCATGTCGGTCTCGAAGCCCAGCTTCTCGGGCATGTGCTGCGACTGCAAGTTGACGAAGAAGAAGTGGTTGCGCATGCGGTCGCTGCCGCCGCCCAGCATGTCGACGCCGTGCATGACCTGCATGTGGATGAGGAAGGCGATCTTGACGTGCGCCACGAACATGTGGTGCATCACGTGGATCGCGTGGTGGAAGTTGCGGTAGTCCGCGTCCCGGCTGTCGCCTGTGTTCTGGAACTCGCGCACGATGTCGGCGAACTCGGGCAGGCTGATGTCCGTCGTCTGCATCAGCGACTGCTCGATCGGCCGGGTCTTGTAGTCACTGAAGTTGCTGCGGATGTGGTAGGTCTCGCCCTCGTTCACGGGGATCTGCGCGCCCGACGAGCTCATCAGCTTCAGCGCGAGCTTGATCGAGCGGTCCTCCTTCTCCGACTTTTTCTCGCCGTCGACCTCCGCGATGACCACGCGCTTCTTGAAGAGCCCGGACCTCTCGTCAAAGTACCCCACTTCGAGGATCACGTCCGGCCTCTCCAGCAGCCCCGTGTACCGGTGCGTGACGTGGTTCTTAAACGAGGCCACCGTCGTGTTCTGCTCGCTGCTGGGCTCGTTGGGTAGTATGTTAGACCTTTTAATTTCCATCAGCTTTTTTTGCAAATCAGTCTTGTTAAGTTTTTTTGGTGGCTGTCGCAATCCGAGGTTTGTAAACATGGATAAGAGTTTTTCTTTTGTAAAATCTTTAAGATTTCCATCAGTGATTTCTGGAATATCAGCCGGTGTCCACGTGGCCGCTGTAGGTTCCTCCTCCTCCTTTTGCTTATTTGGTGCCCAATCATCGCCTCTCATCGTAAACTTCCAGTAGGGTTCAAGCTTTTGGGTGTTCTCTAAGAGCTCATTTAAAGGTCCATTAGCTTTAAATTCCTTATCTAAGTCTGGCACTTTCACACTGTTAAAATCCGCTAATTTTTTTAATTCACTCCTCCAGTCATTTGCAAACTTAATGTAGTCTTTCGTTGCTTTTTGCAACTTTGTTCGACAACTTTTTAAAAAATTGTTAGATTGCTCTGTAAATTTAGTTTTTTGAGCTTTATCTGAATTTCCCGTGAGTGCCATGGTTATTACTGTTTGTGTCAACTTACTCATTGTTTCGATTAAAAATTTTTGTAACTGCTTCTCATCCAAACTTTTGGCAATGGCCTCGGGACCACAATAAGTTTCCCACCTCAAGACCGGATCATCAAGATCGTCTGGCATGCTTTTGCGAATGCATAGGCGTTTGTCTTGAGCAGACACCGCTGGCATCTTCGAAGTCAAGTCGTGATTTTGATCATCTTTGTACACAGCAGGTAGTTCTCGGGTAAGGCGAGCCAAATCCTTTTCCACGTCCTCGGCTTTCTCGCAGAAGTCCTTCACCAGTGCGAGTGTGAGGGGGTGTGTCTCGTCCAGCTTCCTCCAGTCGGCCCTGAACTTGTGCCACGAGCCCATCCAGTCCCACTGCCTCTCGGTGGGCAGGCCCGCCTGCGCCCACGCGTTCTCCTCGCTGCGGATCGCAATCCCGAGCGAGGAGTCTGCGGACTTGTAGGCCTTGCGCACGAAGCCCTTGGGGTTCAGCGTCTGCTGCACGAGCCGGAAGGCCTCGAAGGCGACGGTCTGCCCGCAGTCGTCGAGCTTCTGCGTGAGGAACGCGAGCAGGGCCTTGTCGATGGCCATGTTGGACTGCACGAGCTTCCACTGCTCGCACACGAGCGCCTGCTGCGCGGCGCTGGACTCCAGCCGCGAGGGCATGGCGGGCGCGCGGGATATACGGGTCTGTGGGCTCACGGAGATTTATTATTCTAAGGCAACGCCGGGTGCAGCTCGACGCCGTTGACGGCGTGCTGCGTGATCTCGAGGACGCTCGTGGAGTCGAACTGGCTGACGTGCTGCTCGACGGCGTGGCGCACGGACTCCAGGACGTCGCTCACGTAGGTCGCTATGTTGAGCAGGAAGCAGACGTTGACGTCGATCGAGACGCTGGGCACGGTGGCGTTGGCCGAGAAGGCGACCCGGAGGTGGGCCACGGGCTCGGAGCCCGTGACGTGCGGGCAGAAGAGGGGCACCGGCGTGCGGACGTGCTGCTGCGCGGGGTCGAGGAGCTCGCGCCACACGGCCGCCACGTTCATTGGCTCGCTGAGCATGCTCACGGGCACGAGCGGGTGCTGCAGCGCGAAGCGCACGCTGCGCTCGGGGTACTGACATCTCTGTCTGTTCACGAGGCCGAAGACCAGCCTCTGGAAGGAGCGGTGCACGTCGAAGTTGCACTCCTGGAGCGCGGCCGAGGTCATATGCCGTATCTGCTCCTCGTGGAAGACGACGGGCGTGCGCAGGCTCGTCAGCTCGCGCGCCTCGTCTGCCAGACGCACTTGGAGCTCGAGGTCCCTGAGGACGTCGGCGATGGACGCGGGCTCCACGCGCTCCTCCTCCTCTTTCTCGCGGCGCTCGATGCCCTCGAGCTTCTTCTGGAAGTCGAGGCGGTGCTCGGCGGGGACCGACTGCATGTCCATCGTCTCCGCGAGGCCCACCCTGCACACGGGGCAGCGCATGTCGGCGACGAGGAAGTGCAGCGCGAGCGCGGCGGGGTGGAAGACGTGCCCGCACTGCAGCCGCGCGCTGTTGGGGCCGGGCGCGCCGGGCCACGCGGGCGGGAGGCCCTCGATCGCGACGCAGCACGTGGGCTCGTGCATGATGCCGCACACCACGGCCTCGTCCGAGGCGGCGAAGAGCTCGCACTGCATCTGCTCGCCCGCGCGCGTGCTCCACGTCTCGACCTGCGCGGGCTGCTGCGAGGGCTGCTGCGCGGCGGGCGCGGGCTGCCTCGCGGCCGGCGCGACCCGGCGGCTCTTGCGCCGCTGCAACGCGCGCGAGCCCCTCGGGTCATCCATGCTGAATCTCTCTTATATTTCGAAAACGCGCGTATCGAGAGAGCGAGCTTTCCTATGACAGCTGCAAACTTTCATTTTTTTTTTCTTGAATAATTTTTAGTTAACCAAGGGGTCCCCCCCCCCAGGACCCGCCCGGGCCTCGAGGCAATTTTTCATTTTGCTTTCCTAAAATTTTATAATTGTGTTCCCGTACAAAAATTAGTACCACTAATTTTAGTGGTACAAATTATAATTGTGTTCTCCACTTTAGAAATTTCCAAAATCCCCTCTCTCTTGGCGAGTCC
>Ga0172372_10007021_pt1 | contig 15213 bp, 16 predicted proteins | sample LakKiv5m_2_FD_114544 | JGI IMG/M metagenome (GOLD analysis project Ga0172372, IMG submission 114544) | Freshwater microbial communities from Kabuno Bay, South-Kivu, Congo - kab_092012_9.5m | ecosystem: Environmental > Aquatic > Freshwater > Lake | place: Democratic Republic of the Congo...
AAAACCGAATGAAATCGGGCGAAAACCGAATGAAATCGGGCGAAAACCGAATGAAATCGGGCGAAAACCGAATGAAATCGGGCGAAAACCGAATGAAATCGGGCGAAAACCGAATGAAATCGGTTTAAATACTACCCCATTATGTTTATTACACGAGTTCTTCACATACACACACACACGAGAATGTTGGCTTGTCAGCACCCTCCAAAACATACGCTGCCGATGACGCCGACGCCGACGCCTATACAAGCGATGCCTCTCGCCCACGGAACCAGTATCTATCATACACAAAACGACCTCCTCCTTCATAAAGTCCTCCGATTCTACCATGAAAATGGCGGCGAAAACATGGAAAAAATGCTCGCCGTCATCAACGGAACCACGAACATATCTCTCCGTATCATGGATTGGTTTGTTACAAATTATTCGAAGAAACATTATACGGTCTATGACCTCGAAGGCAGTGGAACACCCCCCAAACGCTTCAAGGTCTATGTTGATTACAAATTGAAGCTTCGCGCGTATTCAAAGAAACGGTTCGACCCCTTCTGTCGTTGGGACCGAATCAACGTTCCGCATAAAAACGGAACTACCTATATTCAAACCACACTCGGCCAGCTGAATTTCTTTAAATGGGCAATCGAGAACCAAGTGCTTCGATACATTCACGAGAATTATTCCGTGATTGAGTCGGACATGAATATTCGGAACAACACGTCGCGTAAGATGGCCAAGTCGCATCATACATCAGCAGCAACGGTGGATGGATGTGAAATAAAGGTCGAGGAACATGCTGATGCCGCCTCACCTAGCACAGAATCGCCAACGGTTAAACCGAAAAACCGTAAGAAACGCGAAGAATTGTCGTCTTCCGCTACAAAAAGCATTAAGAAAGAATTCGTGGATATTGTGATTACATTCGATTGATTGATTATTCGGCGCGACTTCTTCGTAAATTAGATAAAAACAAATAATATTGTTAGTATAACTAAGAACATTATTTATTGTGGTAATTCTAAAGATGGGCAACCAAGTCAGCCTTATTCCAAAAGTGAGCTATGAAGACATCCAAATGGTCGTATATCGAAATTCACATGTTCAACATTCAACTCTACTCATCAATACGCTGCCTCCTGGACTACAACACTGTCTGATAAAAACAACGCTCGATATTCGTTTCGAAGAACGTGTCGTGAATGCGCTCATACATAAAAATCCCGATATTATGATTATCGTCTATGGCAAGAATTCGAATGATATTACGATAATCAACAAATACGACCAATTGGTGAAACTCGGATTTACAAATGTTCATATTTATACCGGGGGTATATTCGAATGGATGCTTCTTCATGAAATCTACGGAAAAGACCTATTCAAAATAACGAAATACGAAATCGATATTCTGCGTTATCGTCCGAAGTCGGTATTGTTGGCTGCGATGGTGGGGGGTGGCGGTGGCAGTAGCGGTGGCGGTGTCTTTATCGAAGACGGTGGCAGCGTCGGCGAAACACAATATCCGAGAGAAGACAACGAGGATGAAGTTCGTATTCACATTTCAGATGAAACGAACGGCCGTGATGGTCTAATGGGTGGTGGCGGCGGCGGCGGCGGTGCCGACGGTGGTGGCGGAATCATCGCAAGCGGAATAAAATGGTTGTTTGGAACGTAGCAATCGATATAAACGATACCGTCAATGAATAGTATATATATAAATACATTCATCGCACATTCACTAACGCCCGCGAATGAAAATCTTCGTTCTTCATTACGCCAAACTTACAGATCGTAAGCGTCATATTATAGAGCAGTTCGAGAGACACGGTATTACCGACTATGAATTTATCGAAAAGTTCGACAAAGACCTCATTACCAATAATGAATGCCCTGAATTTAGTCGGGACTATATCAACAATCGACGCGCTGAATTGTCACTTCATCTCAAACATATTTATATATATCGTTTGATGGTTCGAGAGAATTATGACCAAGTTATCATTTTTGAAGACGACGTGATTCTCTCGGAAAGCTTCATGCCATTGTTAAATTTATACATGACACAATTGCCGAAGGATTATGACATGTTATTTATTGGTGATGGTTGTAATTTACATATTCCAATAAGCATGCAGACGCCTAACAAATATATATACCAGAAATGCCTTCACGAAACGGCGTGGGGTGGCAACGGAGCAGCAAAATGCACCGATAGTTATATTATTAGCAATATGTGTGCGAAAAAGATATGCGACTACATCGACACACTCATTACAGCGGTGGATACAAAGAAAATCAATCTTCCGGCGGATTGGTGGCTGAATCAGGTCGCAAGAGAACTCACATTGAAGGTGTATTGGGCAGAGCCGACGATTGTGACACAGGGGTCACAGAATGGTATGTATGGTCGCTCGATTTCATGAGGAACATTTTCGTATAATACGCGAGTTCCAGTTTTTCATATTTGAGTTCGTTCTTATCATGTTTGTCCTTGAAATCAGCCAACGTTGTCACCAATAATTGTAATGAAATGTCCGACCATTTCTCTACAATAAGCACCGGCAACCCTTCAAATAGTTCGTTGAATACAGAGGAACGCACAATCGGAATACATCCGCACAATAATGCTTCCCATGTCCGATGACAGTCCATTCCATTTCCGAAGGGTGACAATACGAATGCGAACTCAGTCATCGCTTTCCATGTTGGCGTGCGAGGTAGGAATGTAGTTTGTTGAGAGATGAGCGCGGCCGGTATCTCTCGAATCGCGCTTACACGGTCGTTGAAACGGTCTGGACACAGCATCACATTCGAATAGATGCGTATTTTACGCTGGTGAAATGGCTTCATGGTATCACGGATTTCGCGAATAAGTGTGGATTCTTGGCCAAGTGGTGTGTGAGGTGCGACAGCGGTTGTGGCGGCGCGGGTGGTGTCGGTGCTTCCGCTTGCCCATCGATGCCACGGATTCGCGCTAATCGTATGATAATCCATCCCAATCGGGATTTGCCATAGTTTTCGTGTCGCCTGATGTATCGCGTCTTCGAGCGTTTTTGGCGCATCACTCGTTTTATATATCGCCGCATTTGCCGTCCATAGTTTGGTTATTTTCTCGGTAAGAAAGACGCGACAAGCTTGAATATCCATGTTCTGAGAGAATAATCCGCGAAGGTTTGAACTTATCATAAACATCGCGAATGTATTGTATTTCTCTCGAGAGACGGTTTCATGGAACATTGTGAGGTCGCCGTCGCCACTTACAACAATATACGGAACTGTGATTTGAGTCGCATAGGTTTGTATGAATTCTTGAAATGCGTCGCAGCAGACATAGATGCCGACGGGGGTTTGGCGGTGGCGATACGTATCTTGTTTCACAATAAACTGGCGAACATGTTCCAAATCATTCGGACTACTGGAACGTGGGGTTAATGAATGAATCGAACACGATTTCAATAAACCGCGACTGGATACGAAGCGACATGCGGCTTCATTACTGGACGATGCCAACATTTAAATAAAAAGGCACGTTGATTTATGATTCAATAATAATGATAATACTGAATCATAATGTTTAATTCGGTTTAACTTACTCGGTGGCGGCATCCCGAACCAACAACCCGCGTATAAATTCGGTAATACGCTCCATTCTCTCTGACATCACCGTCGGGATTCGGTCCATATCTTCATTCGCCGGTAATTCAAGGAGCGGACAGTTCCTTCCGCGAATCCAATCCTCGTGATATGTATGGCATCTCTCGATATACGCCGGCTGGATTGTTTCACCTGCCCGCGCACGTTTGTGAATACGTTCTACGCATACTTCCGGCGATGCGTGTATATAAACAATCCCCGACAAAGGCACATCCGTCAAAAACTCGTCAAACCACAGCGTGTAAATCTGAAACTCATCATGTGAAATATCTCCCACGTCATACAACATTTTAGCGAATACGTTTCTGTCTGTTTCAACGCTTCTTTCCGTTATAATAAGCTTGATTTTGGGGTCTTTCACCGCCTTACGCAACAACGAAAGGCGCGAAATATACGCCATCATCTGGAATTTAAACGCGTTGGCACGAATATTCTTGTATAAATTCGTCAGTATATTCACGCCGTTTTCGTCACATACTTGATTCCATAACGCGACAGGTTCGTCTAAAAAACAGACCTCTTCTTCAAACGATGTTATATTTGGGAATAATGCCGCCACCGCTTCGTCTCTATTCATTCCTTTTTTCAGATATTGTTCGTATTCTTCGCATGTCGTTGATTTTCCAGACCCGATATTCCCGTCAAAGCTTATAATAAGAGGAGCAGGCATGTAATACGACTCGATAAAGAGATGGCGGTAAGGTCACAATCGGTGGAGGCTGATATACAATAAACCGTTATATTTAACTTAATTTACGCACGCGTTTCGGTTGTAATACTTATATCGCTAAAATTGATATAAAGATACATACATAATGTTAATGTATTGACGTTCATTTTACGTATCAAACAACACATTATGGCGACCATGCCCGCGACGACGACGACCGATACAACACTTTCCCAAGTCAAGCTAACCGGCGAAGAATGGAATGGAATCGAAATTATGGAACCAGAAGCAGAAATGCGTATCTTGAAGCTTATTATCGACGGATTTCATGACGTGAATCATGTATTCAATCTTCACATGTCTTTTCTTTCACGACTGAAAATCACGCTCACAGCGGAGATTGAGGACTACTTGTTTCATGAATATTTCAGAAAGCGGGTCGAACGTGTGATACCTCGATTGAATCATGCCGACACCGAATACAAGATTCGCGCCAAATCGAAGAATACGATGAAAAAGGTGGATTTGATGAGAATCCAGAATATGAATACGACATTTGGTGGTTCAGGTGATACATACGACCATCACATCATGAACACGATTGAAGCCATCGTAGATGCGAAAGAGGCAGCCGCCACCGCCACCGCCACCGCAGGAGCAGGAACCGGCCCCAACGAATGGATGAAGCATTATTATACCTTGAAACTCATGCTTGACAAGTCGGTGGTTGGCGTAAATTCACACATCATCGATTTCGCCAATTACATCATCGAATTATTCAAAGACCAAGTTCAAATCATCGGATTTCTTCGTAATGCCTACCGGTTCATCGAGCAGAACGATGCCGTATTCAAATACGCCGATTTCCAGTTATACGACCATCAAAAACAATTATTCACCGTTGCGAAACGGCCTCACGCAAAGCTCATTCTTTATATCGCGCCAACCGGCACTGGAAAGACGCTTTCACCACTCGGTTTGTCGGAAAAATACAAGATTATCTTCGTTTGTGCGGCGCGACATGTAGGCTTGGCACTCGCGAAAGCGGCGATTTCGATGAAGAAACGTATCGCATTCGCATTCGGCTGTGCCAATATCGACGACATTCGTCTTCATTATTTCGCAGCAAAGGAGGCCATTCGCGACAAACGCAGCGGCCGTATTCGCAAAGTCGATAACAGCATCGGTGATAATGTTGAAATCATGATTTGTGATATCCGGTCTTACCTGCTTGCGATGCGGTATATGATGGCGTTTCATCCGATTGACAACCTGTTAATGTATTGGGACGAACCGACCATATCTCTCGACTACCCCGACCACGACCTTCATCCGATTATTCATCGCAATTGGAGCGGGAATATGATTCCGAATGTGGTTCTGTCATCTGCTACGATGCCGCGCGAAGATGAAATCGTTGATGTGATTCAGGATTTCAAGGCGAAATTTCAAGAGAAAGATGCGGAAGTATATAGCGTCATTAGCCATGATTTCAAGAAGTCGATACCGATTGTGAATCAGAACGGATTTATCGAACTGCCGCATTATATGTTCGGTGAAGATTATGACCGAGTCTTGGAATGTGTGGAACACTGCAAGACATATAAGACGCTGATGCGGTATTTCGATTTACGAGAGATTTTGCGCTTTATTGCGTTGGTTACGAAGCCGGTGAATCATGACGACAGCGACAGCGACAGTGACGACAGCGACGACGACGACAACGACGACAACGACGACGCATCCGAAACAAAAGAAAAACACACCGCCGCTACCGCCGACCCCGACCCCGACACCGATGACAACCGCGGCTTCATCATAACTTCTCAACGATACCTCCCCGAAAACATGTTTTCCGATATCGGCGAAATCACGATGACGAGTATTAAGGAATATTACCTGCTTCTTCTTGAAAATATTCGCCCGAAATACTGGCCACGCGTTTATGAAACGTTGGTCGGTGTTCGTCGGCCGAAATTCGAGTCCGTTGTCAATCTCTCCACAACCGACGCTCATACCTTAACGGATGGACCGACCATTTATCTCACCGAAAATGTCGATAAGGTCGCCGCGTTTATGCTTCAAACCGCGAAAATACCGAACATTGTCATGAGCGACATCATGGACACCATCGACTTTAATACACGTGTGCTTGAAGAAATCGCGAAGACGGAGAAACTCATCAAAGATTTAGAGGGGGAATCTGCGCCGAGTGATGCCAACGGCGGTGGTGGAGGCGGAAGCAACGGCGGCGGCGGCGATGAAAAGAAGACGCGGAAATTCACATCGGATACCCGTGTAAATCCAGAGACGGAACGACTTCATATGAAGGTAGAAGAATTGAAGAAGTCTGTCAAATATACAGCGCTTCATGAACTCTTTGTGCCGAACCGGTTAGAGCATCTGAAACGATGGACGAAACGCACCGCAATCACGAATGAATTCACGTCGTTCGTAGAGGATGATGTCGTTGAACAGATTATGCTTCTCAATGTCGCCAATCACTGGAAACTCCTGCTTCTCATGGGCATCGGTGCCATCACAAACGCGACCGACCAAAAATACACCGATATTATGAAGACGCTCGCGAAGCATCAGAAGTTGTATCTCATCATAACGGCAACAGACTATATCTATGGCACGAATTATCAGTTCTGTCATGGATATATCGGAAAAGACTTGGAGGGAATGTCGCAAGAGAAGGCGATTCAGTCGATGGGACGTATCGGCCGTGGTGCGATTCAGCAGGATTATACGATTCGGGTGCGTCACGACGCGATTTTGCGCCATATCTTCACCGCGTTGCGAAGCTCGGAGAAGCCCGAAGTGTGCGCGATGAATCGGTTGTTTGTTACGGATGCGTGAGGCGTGAGGCGTGAGGCCTATTATTTATATAACTGAAATATATAATCTAAATTCTTGTATTATTTTTATTATGTCCGCCACTTCCCGCCCCCCTCGTCGCACCGCTCTCCTCGTCGGCATCAACTACAACAACAACTCTGACGCAATGTTGAATGGATGCTACAACGACGTTGTGAATGTTTCGCAATATTTGCGCACCGTTTTAGCATATCCTGCGTCGGCCGTCAGCATCCTCACCGACGGCAATCGTGGTGCCGCTGGTGCCGGAACCGCCTCTGCTTTGCCGCCCACCCGCCAAAATATCCTCGCGGGGATGGCCGCGCTCATTGCCGGAATGGTCGCTGGCGATGAAGCCGTATTCCATTTTTCCGGCCACGGGTCGCTTGTTCGTGATACAAATGGCGATGAAGCCACCGGACTCGACTCATGCCTTTGTCCGCTTGATTACAACGCACCTGCCTCCGCCGGTGGTGGCATTATTACCGACGACGAAATCCGCGAACTTCTCGTGAATCGTGTGCCCCGCGGTGCGCGTCTCTATGTCATCCTCGACTGCTGTCATAATGGCACCGGTTGCGACGTGCGTTACAAATACGAAGATTTCAGTATTCTTCTTTCGCCGCCGTCGGCTAGAACCCCCGTTTGGCGCACCCAGCAGAAGGCATTCACAAACGGAAGATATACCGACACCGCGGGTGATGTCTTCATGATTAGCGGTAGCCGCGATGAGCAAACCTCCGCCGACGCATACATCAACAACGCATTCGCCGGAGCACTCACCTACGCCGTGTTCTCAATTCTTCGCACCAACCAAGCCGTCATCCGCACGTATTCATGGAGCGCACTTCTCCGCGATGTCCGCCATTTTATGCGTGTCAATCGTTATTCACAGGTGCCGCAGGTGATGACCGGACAATTAATTTCTCCGGCGAGGCCTGTGTTCGCGATTGCGGCGGCGGCGGCGGCAGCAGCGTCCGGAAGTAGGGGTGTTGAAACAGGTGGATTACAACTGACTTCCGGTTCTAACTCAGGTTCCGGTGGTGGTTCTATGAGTGTCGCTGAACCATCAGAATATATACTGTCATCAAAACCGAAATCCGGTATATCATCGCACCGCCGCCGCGCCCCTCTTCAATTTTTCATGTGAAGATAATTCCACTATAAAAATATTGATGTATTGTCAAGATATATGATTCTAAAAAAAATTGAAATGTTTTTTTAGAATCCATCAAATACAGCGATTCAAGCAACGAACGAACGAACGAACGAACGAACGAACGAACGACACAGAAACAATGACCGTAAATCCCAAATTGGCAACCCTTATGCGCGTGATTGATGACAACCAAGACAAAATGACTGAAGGTGAATATCTCGAAGCAATGAATGCTCTGGCCGCACTCCATCGCGAAGTCCCACAACCTGCGGCTGCGGCGCCGGAACAGGCACGGGCTCCGATACGCCCATTACCATTCGGCCCACCTCCATCTTACGCCGCATCCGCTGCCGCTGGACTGTTTGCGTCTCAGCAGGTGCCAGAAGTGATGAACGGCAATATGGTTGAAATGCGTGTGTGGGAGCGTGTGAGAAACAGTCACCCCGACCCTCAATCCAACCGAATTACTGCGGAGCAATGGATGCTGACTCCTTATGTCGAGCGGTTTCGTCTCGTGCGTGAAGCGGTTGAGCATATTGTCAGCAAAAAAGAAACGGATTATTGCACACCCGACCCGAAGGTCTGCCCTTTCCTCACGCGTCACGCTGTTGGACTCTGGAGTATGGAAGATGACGGCAACACACACTGGGAATGTGTATGTGGCTACACAGGCAAAGTGAAGAACTGGAAAAAACACGAGCAAAGCGAACGTCATCAAGAGTGGGCAACACATCGCACGGTAAGTAGGAGAAGGATTGACAAAATGAAAGCGATGATTCGCGACGATGAGGCGGGCAAATTTGCTTCATTTGCGGGTTATGGGGCAAATCCAGCAAGACTATACCCAGGCGGAATCCGATACTATAGTGTCTGGCAGGACAAAAATGAATGGACGAACCCCGAAATGTTTGCGGAGTTTCATCGGAGCCCGGCACCCGTGTTTCACTTGGACGAGGCCGGCAACGTGAAAGACACGACGATGACACAGTGGTTCGTTCATCCCAGAAACATCTATTCAAGGCAGTATGTTCAGTAAGTAAAAATACGAGTGTGTGTGTGTGTGTGTGTGTGTGTGTGTGTTCTAACACTTTTTCATTCGTTCTCTCAATAATAAAATAAAAAGTGTTATAGTTCATACGCAGACACACACACACACACACACACATACACAGACATTCTTTACAGATATTATCAATTTGTCCTCCCGGTGATTATTCCTCATCGCTACTGGTGGCGTTGGCACCAGCGGCACGTTTTATTGGTTTTCCATGCTCCCATATTCCTTCAAATATCACAATCTCGCTGCCACTCCCTGATTTTTGAACATGAACTCCGTAGCCGTGAAGTTTATCGTTTTCCCATGTTCCAGCGTATTCATGCCACTTGGCAAGATGCGCGTTTTCTGCGGCTTCGTCGCTTGTGTAATTCTTCATATACATTGAACCATAGACAAATGCGGCCGTGCGAAGAGTCCCGCGACCATGACGCAGATGACTGAATCCGCCATCCTTTACATTCTCTGGGTCATTTACGCGCATATGTCCCATATAGACGGTTCTATCGGGATAACTGTATATGTGTTCTTGGAGTTCAAGACGGGCGGCGTCCTCTGCTTCGATTCGTTCTTGTTCTTTTGCCATTTTTTCTCTTTGTAGAAATTCAAGGATACACGGGTTTAGATAGTGCGAATGTTCCATTCAATATATGATATGTGATGATAGGTAAAAACATTTCAATTTAATGAAATGAAATGATGACATCGCGAGCGGTAGCGTAGCGGAATGGTAGAATCGCGAGCGGTAGCGTAGCGGAATGGTAGAATCGCGAGCGGTAGCGTAGCGGAATGGTAGAATCGCGAGCGGTAGCGTAGCGGAATAAAAAAGTGTTAGTTCAAATTTCTTACCTTTCACCCACAGCGTATCTTGATAATTTACTCTCCGCATTCGAATGGCATGGTGTCTTGGTTATCACAAGCTGCGATGAATTCATGTTCGGCGCTTGATGTCAAGTTTGACATGATGACGTTTTGAAAGAATGCGCGGGTCATTTGCTCTGGGTCGCATACAAAGGGCTCTTCGACGTCTTCATCACCCCAGTTTGCCGCGTGGTTGAGTTGGACTTTGCGAACATCCACCGCTGGAAGTGCTGGCTGTTGTTGTTCTTTGACTGCCGCCGTCTCGCCGTCGTCAGCGTGTTTTGACGCACAAAGTGCGGTTGTTTCAAGATTCAGACGCGTGCGAGGTCCGTGAGGATGAGCGTATGGCTCACGACGGCGTGGTTGTTCTTGTTCTTGTTTTTGTTCTTGTTTTTTCAACGCAGCTTGAAGCCATGGCTTGGACCGACGGTCTTGCTCACGGTAGTAGGCGTCGTCACGCTCACGAATCTCTCGCTCACGACGTTCGGTGTCTTCACGAAGACGGTCGTAGGAATCGCGTCTTGTTGGTTCTTCGCGGGGGATGTAGCGTTCTTCACGGCGGTAGTCTTCACGGCGGTAGTCTTCACGGCGGTAGTCTTCACGGCGGTAGTCTTCACGGCGGTAGTCTTCGCGTCTTGGTTCTTCACGGTAGTTACGCCGAGCGTTGTATTGAGAGCAGTAGGACGACGTATGTCCAGTCTTGTGGCAGATTCGGCAGGCTTGATTCAGGAGTGTTGGACACACGACCTTTCCATCGGGTCCGGGCTGGTCCTTGACGAAGTGGCTGGTATATTCCGATTCGGGTTTTCCGGCGTCACGGCACACCTTACAGTAAGGAGTAGCGGCGGCAGCGACGACGGCGGTATTGCGGGTAGTAGTTCTGGACGACATTGTTTCGATTCGACGGTGTTTCTGATAGAAGCGCTGTTGATGACTGATTTGAGGAAAAACATTTCAATTTTTTTTCAAATACTTGAAATCGGCCGATATCATGTTATTTCTTTATTCTAAGTAACTTGCCATCATCGTCGAAAATGAATGTTCGAATAATTCCAAGTCTTTTTCGGTTAGGTCGCTTCGTCTTCCGCGAGGCACCTTAGGGGTCATGAGGTCGATGACCGATTCATCGTCTTCTATCGTCGCGGAGTTAGAAGACGAATGTAGTTGTTTTGAGGGGGGCATTATATACTATACTGTTATTTTTTGTTTCTATGTTCATTCATTCCTGAGGCGGCGTCGCCATAATCATGGGATAGCCGAAATCATGCGTGACATATTTGTTCTGTAATTTCTCTTTTAGATGTTGTAGTTCGAGAGAAATGATAGCGTCGGTGATGCCTGGGCTTGCCGACGCCGACGCCGACACCGACGGAACCTGAAACGTATGGCTACACGTCCATCGAAACCCATTACGGTTGTCCTTTTGGTCATATACGAGAGAATACACGAGGTTGTCTTGTATGACGCGTAATTTCGTATATTTCGGTAATGTTTTATTTATCATGTCGGTTAGGGGTATCGCCGTGGGGTCGGCGTCGGCGGCGGTGGCGTCGGACGCACTATTTTGTTCTAAACCCGCGACAACCTGATTCGCAGCTTCCAGTTTTTCATGTAATGAGATTTTCATTGATTTCGTCCCGACCCATGAACGCGAGAGCTTGGGATGCGACTCGACCTTGAAATATTCTCTCGGAACACGTTTTCCATTTGCTAGATTTACAAACTCGCGATAATACACCACATACTTTTTCATCATTTGTTGCGTAATGCCCGACGGCAACGATTGTGCCGTATGTTTTCTCTCGCGTTTTTCGTGTTTCGAAGGAAGGGCGGCGGCGGTGGTGGCGGCAGCAGCAGGTTCCATTTTGTATATCCACGCATAAAACATATAAAAATGAAACGCTCCTAAATATCAAAGACTCGTGCGATGAACGCAATCCAAGAAGCAAAGCGTTTGTTGAATCGAGGACTCATCTTCAAATGCTCGCAAATCGGGTTCGCACTCCGGAGCACATTGTGTTATACTAACCGCGTGAATGTAGGGATTCATGATTACGCGGAATACGCCGCACAGTTGCGTGAGGGAGATTCGATTTTTATATCGACGAGAGAATCCGAGGTGCCGATTCATACCGTTGTCGCGATTCTACGGGTGCGTAATGTCCGCGTCGTGTTTTATATTATGGAAGAACCACTGGTTGCGTGGGAGTTTGTCGAGAGATTGCTGCCAGTAAGTATTCGGGTGTTTATTCAGAATAATGCTTACGACCATCCGAAGATACACATCATGCCGATTGGAATACGTGATTGCGGGTCGGTGGTTTTGATGCATCACCGGTTTCATCATTCGTGTTTGTATGAAAAGGGGGTATCGATGTTGCGCGACACCGTGGGGGCTGTGGATTCGGCGGATTCAGTCACGCGACGACCCATAAAATGCTTACTGTGTTTCAGTGTATGGACACATCCGTCGCGTCAAGAGTGCTATGACATGTTCGCGGGTGCCTCGTCGTCGTCATTCGTCTATAATCTCAACGATGACCCCGCACCTGAACGACGATTCGAACGAGAGAAACGCGACACACCTGAGTATTTTTATGAGAAGATACCTCCGGCGGTGATTTATGATAAAACTCTTGAAAGCCGGTATGCGCTTTGCCCACGGGGTGTCGGCGTAGATACACATCGGTTCTATGAATGTATTTATCTCGGGTGCGTGCCGATTGTGGTCCGGACGCATACAGCGTTTGACCGGCTCTATGCGGCATTTCCATGCTTGGTTGTCGAGAGATGGGAGGATGTAAGCGAGGAACTCTTGGACAGGTGTTATCCGGAATGTTTCGCGAGGATGCGCGAATTTCACGCACGGTATCCGCGGTTCTTGACGGATTTGGATAGTATTGAGGGGTTGTTACACGGACTTTAGGTCATCAGTGCTTTCGTATTATTCTCACTATTATATACGCACGAGTATCATCATGCTTCTTACAAAACGTCGCCCTCATCGCTGGTCGATGAAATACAAACGCAGCATCAACTGCCGACGTCCGCGCGGATTCTCTCAACGCCAGCATTGTAAGTATGGCCGACGGGGGTGGAAACACGCAACGACACAGCGGCGGTCGCGGCGACAATCCGCGAGAGATTAAATTGAAGCGCTTTTGTGGAAAATAGGTATAAATATAGTGTCGTGTATTATTATAATAGAAATGTTGAAGTCGTTGTTTCGTAGTATCATCGAACGTGTCGGTGGCGTCGGTGCCGGCGTCGGTGGCGGAAATACAGCGGTCGTATTGGGGCGATGGGGGATTCAATACGACCCACGGGTTATTGATTGTAAGGTGTTTCAGGCAAATGAAGACCATTGCGGGTGCTGCGTGGTTCCAACGAAGGAGGAGGTAGCGGTGGCGGTGGCGGTTCCGGCACATTTAGAAGAGTCGCAGTCGCAGACGAAGACACGGACGAAGGCACTCGTTGTTATTTCAGAGGAAGAATCGTATCTGGTGCCGTATGTCATGTAATGTAATGAAATGGAATGGAATGGAATCAGCGTAGCGGAACCAATAAAAATATACATCGTTGTATTACAGAATGGAGGTGAAACGCATCGTATCAGTGGTCGCATTCGCGGTGCTTTTCCTCACGGCGTTGTTTTTATTTATACGGGAATATCCAAGCGACCGGGAGTTTTCGGTTGTGTTTATCGTGGCGGGCGGGGTGTTGTTGTGGGGGGCATATACAAACGAGTCGTTGTCGAAAGATTCACCACAAGAACATGAATGAAATTGAAGAAAGAGATATTATTCAACAAATCTATTGGATTTTGAATTAGATAAAAGGTGTAAATAACATTTCTTTCATGTTATAACTTAAAGTTATACTTGATACATCATATAAAAAATTGATATTTTTTTATAAATCATTTATCAATATAAAAAATCACAAATAATGGCATTCAATGAACAATTCATAGAAGCATGTAAAACTGGAGACTTAAACTCCATTAGGGAAATATACAATTTAAATCCTACAATAGATATTTCAGCCCAAAATGAAGAAGCATTTAGATATGCTAGCGAAAATGGACATTTAGAAATAGTAAGACAACTCTACGAATGGAAACCTACAATTGGTCTTTCAGCCCAAGGTGAAAACGCATTTAGATCGGCTTGCTATAATGGACACTTAGAAGTAGTCAGACAACTTTACCAGTGGAAACCTACAATTGATATTTCAGCTTGGAATGAAGAGGCATTTAGATACGCTTGCTATAATGGACACTTAGAAGTAGTCAGACAACTCTACGAGTGGAAACCTACCATTGATATTTCAGCCTATCAAGAGTCAGCATTTAGATACGCTTGTGAAAATGGTCACTTAGAAGTAGTAAGGCAACTCTACAAATGGAAACCGACTATTACACCGACCGAAAAGAAAAATGAGACAAACTTTCTATAAAAAAATAAAAAATAGTTCAATTAATCTTTTTGGTGATGTAAAAGCACTCTTAAAGAGCATTATACTATTTGACGACTATAGCGATTACTAATCGCTAATAGTGGTTAGTATATTTTATTGAAACTTATAATCACGCTTATATTTTTCAGGGCGGTCTCCTGTTTCTATATAGTGATTAAATACCTTTTGTATATTTTTACATCCATTCTTATCCCGATTGATACATCCCTTCCGTTTGTTTTCCATTTTAAATGTTAGGATTGAATGCATCTTTCGTTCTATGTTTCTCTTATCTGGTAAATATAAATTATTACACAATTCTTCTGTTTTATAGTTCAAGCATGATGTTCTAAATTCATCTATATTATAAACTTCAAATCTGGTATTTAGTTTTCGTTTTATTGATAAATTTGGGGTTGATATAAAATTTCTCATCTGTTTTCCAATACTCCAATCACCTATTATGATTTTTATATCCTTACCATACTTGTTCTCAAT
>Ga0172372_10007024_pt1 | contig 15211 bp, 27 predicted proteins | sample LakKiv5m_2_FD_114544 | JGI IMG/M metagenome (GOLD analysis project Ga0172372, IMG submission 114544) | Freshwater microbial communities from Kabuno Bay, South-Kivu, Congo - kab_092012_9.5m | ecosystem: Environmental > Aquatic > Freshwater > Lake | place: Democratic Republic of the Congo...
AGAAAACTGAACACCCATTTGTGGACTACAGAACAAAGTCCAAAATGGATTACAGAAGATAGTGATAAGTATCATTATGGAATTGGTAATTTGGATCATTACCCAAGCAGCAACGGGGAGTGACTGTAAATCACTTGTCTTTAGACTTCGTAGGTGCAAGTCCTTCATGATCCACTAAGGAGAAAAAATGAATCTTTACAAGAGTTTTCTAACTACACTTTTTGTTTCAACAATTATTGGTTGCGGTAGACCTGATTTTGAAACATTTCAAACAAGAATTTCTGCCAGCCTTAATACCGAAAAAGGTTTGATGGAGTATAGTGCGAATGTAACAGTTTATGTCAATAACATTGACGGAACTGTAAATTACAAACTTGAAGAGTTTTATCCAGTATGGACTCCCCAATGCCAAGAATGTAAAGATGCCTTACTAAAAAGAGCAGAAGAGGTAACTCTTCAAAAATTTCCACATCTTAAATAAACTTTTTATGGCGCGGTAGTCCAAAGGCAGAGACAGCGCACTTAAAATGCGTAAAGTGTGGGTTCGACTCCCACTCGCGCTATTTAAGAAAAATCTCATTTCTTTGTGTAGAGCCTTGACAACATAGCCGATCTACTATATGATGATTAGCATGTTCAGCACCATTCTCATCTCAACGGTTCTCACCCTCACGCCTCCCGCCACGAAGGCTCGGATCACGGAAACGGACATTCGTCCGCTTCTTGATGCAATCAGGATGGTCGAGTCTTCGGATGGCAAGAATCTTGTTGGAGACGGTGGTAAGGCTATCGGACCTTACCAAATCCATAAGGCTTATTGGCAGGATGCCGTTGAGCATGATCCTTCGATTGGAGGATCTTACAAGGACTGCATGAACCGTGCCTACGCGGAGCGCATCGTGGTTGCCTACTTCAATCGCTACGCCACGAAGCGGCGTATCGGTTCCACGCCTACCTATGAAGACATGGCAAGGATTCATAATGGTGGACCGAATGGCTATAAGTCTGAAAAGACTGAAGGCTATTGGGTGAAGGTTGAACGCGAAATTGACTGAATCAGTCGCCACTTTAGCACAGCGGTAGTGCCGTGCTTTTGTAAAGCACAGGTCGTGGGTTCGAATCCCACAGGTGGCTTTGGAGGTTCTATGAATAGACAATTGGAATCCATAACGAAGGGAACTACAGAGCGTTTCACGGTTCGTGTGTGGCGCACAGAGGATTCTCTAGACGGTATCAATAATTCAGATATTCAATCTGAAATCAAGAAGTGTCATTACTATCAGACTCATCAGCAAGTTGCTGAAGATCTTGAGAAGTTTCCGCGAGTTGCTGCTGTAGAAGTTCTAGATACTAATGGAAACGGCATAGTCGTTTATCCAGACTGGAAGTAAGATGTCAACTAGGCAAGAACAGATCAACGCGCTTCTCAATACACGCGAGTTTCTTTTCACTCTCTTAAATCCAAAAGAAACTCCCCGTGTTCCTGGTGCTGTTCGCAAGGCGGCATCGCGTTGTCTCAAACATTATCCATATCCATGTGAAATCTTTGTGCTTGACGAGGTTCCGAGTGAAAGAGAAACAGATACAAACGAGAATCAACCGTAAAGATTGGCGAGTCTGTCTCGTTAATTCTTCCCGCATCTCCCGAAAATCTTGGGGAGAATGTGATGATCCATCTGCGTCAAATCCAGAAATTTGGATAAACAGAAACGCCAAAGACAAAGATCTTCTTGATACACTCATACACGAAACGATACATGCGGTTCGTCCTGAGTTGGCGGAAGAGGCAGTCCTTGAAACAGCAAGCACAATTGCAGATGTCTTATGGAAGATCGGTTATCGTGTAAATGAAAAAGATGACTGATCCGCTTGACAGGCAATAGAAGAGACGCTATAATCTACACACAGGAGAAACAAATGGCTCAGACGCGAGAACAAATGGTCGAGAATCTTCACCGTGGAATCTGTGAAGTGGTCTTCACAAAGATGGATGGTTCGCAGCGTAAGATGCGCTGCACACTCAATGAATCTTATCTGCCCAAGCGCGAACAGATTCTTACCGAGAACACTCCTCCACAAACTAGCGACAACATTGTTGTTTGGGATGTCGAGGCGGGTGCATTTCGTTCGTTCCGTCCTGAATCCGTGAATTCGTTCAACGCAAGTTTTCAAATTCTTAATGGCTAATCTTTAAACGAGGTGCAAGATGAATTGTATTTAAACAGACAGGTAATTAGTAAAGTATATTGTATGGATAGTATATTAAAAACCGCACCCTTGAGCGGTCTATCTGAGGGGTAATTCTAAAGCACCATCGTCTTTAGAAGGATTTAAGATGGCGGTAAGGCTTGCTCCGTAAGCAAGCAAATGCTCTGCGGATGCGGGGCGTGGAGGATAACCCTCTGTGACTTAGAACATACCCCGCCGAAACGGGAGGTGAAGCACCTGATAGGACGAACTCTATCGGGTGTGCTACACGCCTAAGTCACAGAGGGTTTCCTCTCCTTATGGTTCTCTAACTCAATTGGTAGAGTATCGGACTTTCAATGGAACTGCCGTGCAGGAATGCACGGATTGAATCTTGTCAAAGTCGGTGAACCCCCTATCGCAAGATGAGGCAACGCCGAGCCAAGCGCAGAGATGCGAAGGTGTAGAGACTTGACGGCAAGCACCCAGAACGGGTGAAGGCAAAGTCCAGACCACGAACGAAAGGCGGCGAAAGCCGAAGTGGTAAGTAATCCGTCAGTTGTGGGTTCGACTCCCACGGGAACCACTTATTGCCCGATGGTGTAACGGCAGCACTGGAGATTTTGGTCCTCCATGTCTTGGTTCGAATCCAAGTTGGGCAGTTGGCATAAATATCCATATCCCAAGGAGTGGATATGGCTCAAGTTTATCCAAAAATAGAATACAGAAAAACATACGAATTTGTCATTAATGATGTGAAATTTGGTCCTCTTCCTAAGAAGACTCTAGACGAATTGTTTAGTGATGGAAGAACTGCAAGTTTTTTTATGGAACGATGTCTACCATTGTGGTTTCCTAAACTAAAATTTGCTTCCTCAAAGGGTTACGATTTCATCAATGAGAGCGAATCTGAGGGTTCTAATAAAAGATATATTGACCAAAAAGGATTCACAAAGCGTGGAGGAAATTTTGCTCCTTCTACCATGCTTGGGGCAGGAAGAAAGGTAGATGAGGCGGCATTTCAAGCACATGCCAAACATACTTCCTATGTGTTTACAGACATAACTCAGTTTGCAACAAACAGAAAGATATTTGTCTGTTTTTGGACAGGTGAAGATTTGATAAGAACTTTTGGTTCTAACAAGATTAGTGCCACTCTTAGAAACAAGTTGTTTCCCTAAATAAGAGACAAGGAGAACCAAATGAAAGATTTCAAGCAGATTAGAGAAGAAGCAGCAATAGCAGAAGCAGCATCGCGTTCGCTTTCCCGTCTATACAAGGCAGTTGAAGACGGCTACATTGTAGGATTCCTATCAGCAAGTCGTGGAAATCTTTCTCCTGCTGAGAACAATAAGAGAACGGGAGAACTTAGGGCTAGTCTCATTTCTCATGGATATACTCCTGTTCCTGTAAAGGGTGAATACATTGAAGACCACAATGGAGAAAAGAAGAAGGTAAAGGAAAAGTCCTTTATGATCCATTCTGGTCAAACTCCTGTTCAACCCAGAGATCCAAACGCTGCACACAATATCTTCCTGAAGGTTCTGAAGTCGCATGGTGAGCAGTTTGATCAAGACAGCGTTCTATCTGTCTCCAAGAAGCACGGCTCTGTCTTCCACGGCACGGGCAAGTCTGATTGGGTTCCAAAGGGCAAGAGAGCGCGTATCGGTGGCGCAGGATTGAAATCTGGTCCTGAAATTGAAAAGGGAGATTTCAAGTCTCGTCTAAAGAATCGTCCGTTTATTGTTGGTGGAGGTGACTAATGGGTTTTTATACAGCATGGATGAATTCGTTCAAGGGCAAGTGCAAGTTTGATGAATCTCTTTTTGCGCTTTCTCCACAAGAACGAGTTCGTGAATTTGGAGATGATCCTGTAGAGGATCTACGCGCAATGACAACTGAAGAACGAATTCAGATGTATGGACGCGATTACGAAGAGTTTCTGAATCCAAAGCAATGAACAGCGAAAACCGTTGGCTTTCCGACGAATTTAACAATAATTGGAAAAAGAGCGAAGACAAGATTCAATTTGATCTTTCTTTGCTTCACATGAATCCTGATGCGAGAAAGCGATTATTTGGCACAGATCCTGTTGAGGAACTGCGTCAGATGAGTCCACAGGAAAGAATCAATCGCTACGGTCGTGACTACTCTGAGTATCTGTAGAAGAAAATATCGACAACCTACTTGACTTCGATCCCTTTCTACTGTATACTATAGTCATCTAGTTGAGAGTGCTACGAGTTGCTGATGGCTCGTCAGACTCCTACAAAAGTGTTCATCAGCAAAGGAATTTTCAGAATGGCTACCAGCACCAGCAATCGTTCGTCTCGTTCGTCCTCGACCCCAAGCCTCACGAAGAAGCGTAAGGCAATCAACTACCTCGCCAATGGTAACTCGCTTACCGCTGCCGAGGCTCGTAGTCGCTTCGGTATTATGAACTTCCGTGCAATGATCTCTTCGATCAAGTCGCTCGTTGAGAACCGTGGCAACTGGCGCATCGTGACTGAGGAGACTCAGAACGGCAGCACTCGCTACAGCATGAAGCGCGTCCTGCTTGTGAACCCGACCGTCGATCCTGCGGATGTTCACAACTACATCAACTACACTCTCTGAATAGTGGTTGGTCGCGTGGGGAGGGGGCTTCGGCCCCCTCCCCTTTCGCTTGGAGGTAATATGGAAGGACAATACGGAGCAGGAAAGGGTGACTCCTATCGCCCTGTAGATCAAAAGAAGTGGGATGAGAATTGGGATAAGATCTTCGGCAAAGGCAAGATCAAGAAACTGAAGCCCACTTCAAAGAAGAAGCCGAAGAAGAAGAAGTCTTAATGAGAATGATCAAACATCCAATGGCAGTTTGGACAGAGAATAAGCAGATTGTCTTCTGAGTTTATCTCCGACAACAATGCTGTTTTTGGAAACTCAGAAATAGGTTTCTTGTGGCAGACCTCAACATGCTTGTCCCACCCGCACTTTTCACACGCATTCGTCATTGTTGCTTTCTTCGTAGCCCTTGCTCTACTTCTTACTAAAGCAAATGCCGATGACTTGTGGTGTTTCTGATAGATTGCCTCTTCAAGCGTCAAATCTTTCATAGCATTTGGGCGACGAGAAAAACACTTCTTACAATACTTTCTACTACTCATGATTGGAGAATCGCATAAATGACACTTTCCTTCCAAACTGCGCTTTACTTGAACTTTGTTGTTCGTTGACGCAGCACAAGACCGAGAGCAGTATTTTGGATTTTTTGTTTCTTTACCACAGGTGACGCAAACTCTTGACATGAATCGAACCTCCGTTATACTACATATGTAGTTCACACGATAGTTCGACTAATCCAATGCCCGTGTATCGGCATCGCCTTCTAAGCGATAGAACCGTAACTGGATCAATGCAGGTTCGATCCCTGCCACGGGTGCTTAAGCATGAGAGCAGACATCGACAAAATACTCAAAGTTGCCGCAGAAACTTGCAAAAAGATCGACCGCAGTAAAAAGCATGTTTCGATCATTGTTTGCAAAGGTAAGATTGTTTCAGTAGGCACTAATCGGTTCAAGACTCACCCTCTTGCCCGTAAATACGGCTATCTTTTTGAAGAGATGCATTCTGAATTGGATGCTCTTATCAAGTGTGAGCCGCGAGAGGATCTGCACCTGTTCAATTGCCGTTTCAATTCACATGGTGAGATGCGTATATCTCGTCCTTGTGACAAGTGCCTTCCTTGGTGTCTTACGGTGTTTGATACAATCCACCATACAACAAATGAAGGTTTTGTGAAAATAAATTTTCACAATTCAGAATTTTTACAGAGAAATAAACTTTTCAAATAAATCTTGAAATTTTTTGGGAATATACATAATAGTGTTCGCCCCTGATCTTCTCAATGAGTCGGTCGTGGGGACGGTGCAAGCGTCGTTACGCTATTCACCGCGCGTCGGAGGGGTTCATAGTCCCCGACAAGGAACTTCGCTACCGCACACGCCCCTACGGGGGCGTGTGTTTTCATATCATCCTATGAAGATAGAGTCTTCCCCACGGCTCTAGAATGCCTACATATTCTTATATGAACAGGACAAAACTTGAACAAACTTTAAGTGAACGGTATACTGGAGTGTCTGCCATGAAACCAAATGATAAACTATCTGGTTATGCGGTAGCCTCTCTGACTGAGGCAAAGAAAGCCCATGTTGCAGTCTTTGACAATCTCAGAGATGCTGAGATATACAAAGGCAAACTTCAAGCCGCTGGCATAGGAACTATACAGACGATCTCGCTGAAAGAGCAGACAACCACGCAGCGAGTTGTAGAGGCTACAAAGAAGAAGTTTGGGGCAAGTCAAGTGATTGTGGAAGTTGTCTGAGAAATGAATTTTTGTTATGAGTCAAAGGAAATTTACCTATAAACTCGTCAAACTTGACGAAGCCCGATCAGTCGAAGAAAACGGAAAGCGTTTTTATCTTACGCCTAATGGCAAGAGATATCCATCCGTTACTACCGTGGTTGGATTTGAAAAGAATAAATTCTTTGCAGAGTGGCGGCGTAAGAACCCGAAGGAGTCGCAGCGGGTGACAGCCCGTGGCACAGCCCTGCACAGCCTCGTAGAGCGGTATATGGAGGGCAAGGGAGTCGATGCCACTACGCGGGACTCTAATGACCTCGTAGACGAGAACCTGTCAGCGACCGTCCTAGACCTCTTCCAACAGATGCAGCCCTATATCGACGCACGGATAGACAATGTGGTGGCTCAAGAGACTCCCCTCTGGAGCGACCTCCTAGAGTTGGCAGGGCGTGTTGACCTTATAGCCGACTATGATGGAGAGTTGTCAATTGTAGACTTCAAGGGATCTACAAAAGCAAAGCGACATGAAGATATAGAAAACTATTTTCTTCAGGCTACCGCTTATGCAATTATGTGGCAGGAGAGAACAGGAATTCCTGTAAAGCAAATTGTAGTTTTGATCTCAACCGAAGAGGGTCTTGTTCAGGAATTCAAGGAAGACCCAAAGGTTTGGGTTCCAAAACTTCGCGATGCAATTAGCCTTTGGCAATCACAACTGTGCTCGAACCAATCGTGATTGGTCCACGAACCGCCACATTAAGATCAAATACAGAATTTGGTGGTGGTGTAAATGCGAAGGTATTTCCTTCAAATGTAGTAATTGTTGTGGCAGTAGGGGTTCCTACACAAACAAAAGTAAGAGCCTGTGCCTGACAAGTTACACCACTAGTTGCTAGTCTTGCTGCTTTATACATGAATTCCTCCAATATAAATATGTATACCATGAAGAACCTACTCGATTTTCGAGCATTTGTTGCCGTAAAAGAATCCGCAGCCCCAAATGAAGGCTTGAACCTTCACATGGAGCATTTTGAAGATCTTATGTTTAACAAGGGTCATGAAGGCATCAAGGAGATGCTACAGATCCTAGAGCGCATCAAGAAGAGTTTCTTTGAAGGCTGTGGCAAGGGGGAAGAACTAAAGTATTCAGAAAAGATTGACGGCGCACCTTCGATTGTCTTTGGTCTAGATCCACTTGACGGCAAGTTCTTTGTCTCTACAAAGTCTTTCTTTACACAGGCTCGTAAGGCTCCAAAAAGCCACGCTGAGATTGACGAGTTGTTTGGTGACAAGCCTGATCTAGCCCACACCCTGAAGGTAGCCTACGACGAACTCAAGCAGATTGGAGTTGATGGTGTCTACCAAGGCGACATGCTTTTCACAAAGAAGATGCTTGAGCGTGTAAAGGTTGGCGGCAGAGATTATATCACCTTCCAACCAAATACAGTTGTCTATGCAGTTCCTGCCGAGATGAAAGGCTTTTCATCTTACAATATGGGATTCGCAATTCATACTCATTACAAGAGTGTTGGCGGTTCTTTCCGTGCCGAGATCCTCAAGAGCGTTCCAAAGATTCGAAAGACAAGCACACTCTATCTTGTTTCTCCTGTGATCGACATACAGAAGCCTGACACATGCGATCCAAACTACAAGGCTTTCATGGATGCACACAAGCAGATTGTCTCATCTGTGAAATATATCAAAGCCGCTGATATCAATAAGATCTCAAAATCTACACTTGCTCCATTGCTAAAGTCATTTGCAGTTACCGCCTACACCCGTGGCGGTGGTGTATTGACAAAATCTGCCTTCAAGACCTTTGTCGAGGGCAAAGAGCAAAAGGAAATAGATAAGTTAAAGTCTGAGGCTGGCAAGGAGAAACGCCGCCAGAAGGCTCAGGCGACCTTGGACGAGATTGAGGGCATGAAGTCTATCGACGCTGTGCTTGGTCTATACGCGGTCGTGCAGCCCGTTAAACGGATCGTCCTAAAGGTGCTAGAGCGTTACAAGGGCTTGACCACCTTTCAGCGAGGCGAAGACGGCGGCTTGTCTCCGTTCAGTTCCGAAGGCTTTGTTGTTATCGACCCAAAGAATGATAATTTCTATAAAATCGTTGATAGATCTGGCTTTTCAGCGATTAATCAACTATCGTCCAGATTCCGCAAGACATAAATACAGATAAGGAGAAAACATAATGGAACTATTTCTTTCTAGCACTCTTGGAACTATCTTTTATACCATCGTGGTGTTCACCGCTGGTGCATTCATCGGCAAGCCACTTTGGGATTGGGCTTCTAAGTTCCTTCCCTGGAACAAGTGATCCTTTCGCACATTAGGAGGTGATCCGAGCCTTACACCAAACGCGAAGGATCAAAGAGGGGGTCTTTCGACCCCCTCTATCTTTGGAGGAGTCGTGAAAAAAGCAGTATTTACATTCGGTAGATTTCAGCCACCAACAACAGGACATCAACTAGTTGTTGATACAGTCATTCGTAAGGCACGGGAGGTTGGTGGCGATGCTATTGTTTTTGCTTCTCCAACTGCGGACAAGAAGACAAATCCGATTCCTTTCAAGGATAAGATCAAGTTTCTGAAGATGGCTTTTCCACAAGTTAAGATTTCAGAAGATCCTTCATTGATCAATCCATTCTATGCAGCAATGACCCTATCAAAACAGGGTTATAAGGAAGTCTATATCGTTGCAGATGAACCCCGTGGAAAAGTGTATGACACCAATATTAGACGATATATTGGTCACGAAGATCCAAACAAGGCTTACAATTTCAGCCACTTTGAAGTTGTGGTAGCAGGACAGCGTGATCCTGATGCTGAAGGCGTTGAGGGTATGTCTGCTAGTAAACTTCGCGGCTATGCCGTAGAGGGAAACCTTGAGGGATTCCTATCAGGTCTTGCAAAGGGAATCTCAAAGGTTCAAGGCACTAAACTATACAAAATGATTAGAAAGAACTTAGGAATAAAAGAATCCTATGCTCTTTCTGTTCCTGAGATGCTTGATAAGATCATTCGCAATCTTCCATAAATAATGCTGGAGAATTGCGAAAATATGGTTGAAGTTTTAGATGATCTAAACATCATTGATTATGCGATGAGAAATTATGATAATCCTCAATGCAAGAGCCTTGAGGAATTTGAAGAAGATTTCAACCGTATTCGTTATGTGAAAAGATTGCTCAAGCGTTATGATAGAGATGGAAATCTCAGAGAAAGATTGATAATAAACCATCTGATAATATTATCGAATGTTTTTTCTCAGATACCAGCATCAAGAATGCTATTCTTCAAGATTGAACCAGAACTACAGATATATTTGAAAACATTCATGTCTTTTCTTGAAATACTACCAGAGCATATACAAGAGGCAAACCTAGATGATATACCGATAGATCCAAAACTATCGAAGATACTGAGGAACATATGAAAGACTTCAAGACGATTCTAGAGCAAGCAGAATATCACCAAGCAGTTAGTGAAGCCGCCATAACTCCAAAGCGAAAGTTTGATCGTTTACTTCGTCTTGGCCTCATAGACCCTAAAAATCTAGCAAAGGCTCGGCGTGTCTTCAAGAATCCAGAAAAGTTTGGCGAGACTTCAAATTTTGAATTGCGTCAACTTGTAATGGATATTCTTCAGGATCTAATCGACAATGTTGTTGATGATCCTCGCGTCTACAACATGATTGTCTCTGCCTATATCAAAGACAATGACAAAGAGGACATGGAAGAATCTGTTGATGAATATGCCAAGTTCACGCAGTTGGCTAGGGCTGGTCTTGTAGATCGCTCAGTCCTTTCAAAGACACTTCGTGTCGTAAAGAATCCTACAAAGGTAAATCCTTTGGAATACAAAACTATTGTGATGACTCTTCTAATGGATCTATTGGATCGTGTCACGGGTGATCAAGCGGTGTATGGCGCACTCAAGCGATCTGTGGCTAAAGAAGAGGTGGCAAATACCGCTTCAGCACCTGGTCTTGCTATGGTTTCTGACGGTGAACCAGTTCTAGTCAAAAAGAAGAGGAAGAAAAATGCTCAAAGTAAATCTCGCTGAATCAACTCTAGAAGATCTTTCTTACATCTTTGAAGGTGATATGTCGGAATTCACCGCTGAAGAGATTCTTCAGATGATTCCTGAGTATGCCTTGAAGGCTCTCACAGAAGGTGCAAAGAGAACCATAGTTGTTCGTGGTGGAAAGAAGAAGATTAAGTTTGTCTGTGGCAAGGGAATGAAACTTGTTACAAAAGGTGCAGCAAGACGCTGCATGAAGATGAGTGGCAAGGAAAAGATGCAGAAGTCTCGCATCGCAAAGCGTTCTGCTCGTAAGGCAAAGGGCAAGCGTTCACGGGCAAATGCTAAACGCGCTCGTTCAATGCGAAAGCGTAGTGTAATTGTAAGACGACGATAAATTGATGTATCTTGACCATGATTCTATCCCAAATAGTAACGGAGAACCAAAACATGATACCAACGGAATTAATTTCTCTAATCGGAGGTAGTGCTGTAGGTTTTATTTTCCGTCACATGGCAGAGAAGCGTCAAGCAGAAAAAGAGATGTTTGAACGCTTGATGGCATCTAACGAGAGAACAAACAAGAATCAGAATGAAGCAACGAAAAGAGTTCCCATTGATGTAGGAAAGGGTGTAAGGCAGATAATCGTTCTTGCAATTCTGTTTGGAACCATACTGGCTCCATTTGTATTGCCATTCTTTGGAATACCAACAGTTGTAGAGGTAATTGACAAGAATCCAGAGATTCTATTCGGTTTGATTCCTGAGACAACTAATACTGTATTTCAAGATGTAAATGGATACTTATTCACTCAAGAAAATAGACAGATTCTTCTTAGTATTGTTGGATTCTACTTCGGTGCTGCCGCAGCAGGGAACAAGACATGAACTACAGATTATTCCTATACACAATTATAATCGGATTTTTCTCACTTGGTTGTGCAAATATCAAGATTCCAAATGTAATGGAAAAGGAACCTGATATACTAACCAAAGACACATATGTAAAAGTTACTGCTGAAACTCCTATCTTTGCTCCAAAAGATACCGAAGTAAAAACTCATGCAGAGTCTAGAACTACTGCATATACAACTGAAGATGTAAAGGTTGAAGTTCGTAGTCCAAAGAAGACTGAACTACCCGAAATCATTCTTCCAAAGAATACCGAAATAGAACTTCCACCAAATACAAAACTTATTACAGAGTCTGATCAAACCTTTGTTCTTGAGGAGCAAACAGATATAATGCTATCTCAAGGAACTGAAGTAAGAACAACTGTAATAAACTGGTATGCTGTATTGTTTTATATTTTGATGATAGCCGTAGTGGGGTGGCACTATATTCAGATTCGTAAAGAGATCAAAAAGAAGAATTAATCCTCTTCAGCATCATCACGATCTGCAACTTCATTAGTGTTCACGATTGGTTCGCCTTTGAGGCTTCTATAGAGTGATTTGCAGATATAATAAGCATCGACAAGATCTGACACAGGACTGTCGATGTTTTTCTTTGATGGTGTCATCATTCCACGAAGGTCAATTCCTGTTTCAAGCATGAATGCATCATGCATCATCTCTTTATCAGCATTTCCTTTACCAGTAGCCATTTTCTTTACTGTGGTTGGGGGAATAGTTCCGACAGGAATTCCTCGTTGATACAGTTTATACTTTAGAACTCCTGTATTTTCAGCGATGTGAAATACCTTTCCCTTTGCTGCAAAAGCATAACCCTCAAGAAGTATTTCTGAGCAACCAATCACTTTATCTGTAGCCCAATCTGCTATGGATTCGTATCTCTCACAATCATGGTTATAGTCTTCAAAAACTTCGCCACGAATGTTTGCTGAGAAGGTGGTTGCTAGTTTCTTTGTTCCTGTGAGGTAGAATAATGAACATTTTTTGAAGACAAATTTAGGCTCGTCCGTATCATAGACACAGATTGCAGGACCGCAGAGTGAGTAGTCTATTCCTGCTATGAATGCCATGTGTTCTCCTCTCATTATTTATGGTGGTAAAGAAACAACCCCCATTCCTGGGGGGTTCTTTTTTACTTATTCCATGGAAGTTTTGAAACAATCCTTTTCCAGAGAGGACCACCGATGAGTGTTCCTGTTACAAATCCGACCACGAAAAAAACAGCCCCTAATAAAAGTTCCATAAGAACCTCCTTGTTAGTATTTATAAAGAAACAACCCCCATTTCTGAGGGTTGTTCTTTTTTCTATCACAAGAGTTAATTTTAACTCTTTGTAGCGATGATTGGTGGGGCAGCATCTACAGGTGTGGATGTTTCTGTAGATCTTGTCAACAATCCCTTCTTTGAAGTGCTTACATTGAACAATCGTTCACCATTTTCAAGAAGAATTTTACCACGGATATCAGTTGAATTTTGACCAATATTTGATTCAATGCCACCACAAACACCAGATGATGAGAACTGTCCAAAGAATAATTGTGACTGTTCATTTAGTGGATTTCTTGTATCCAAAACAGAATTTGAATCAAGTTTTACTGAACCAATGTTAGCACTACCAACATGTCCAAAGAAAGAAATTCTTGTTCCACCATTACCGATTATATTATTGATATTGGCATTTCCTAGTATTTTAATTACAGGTGTTTCTTCTGCTGAGTTTGATCCTGTAGAAATAAGGCTTTCAATGTTAATCGGAGTAGTCACTCCGTCTCCACCGATTAGAACAACATGTGAGCCTGGAGGAATTCCTTGAATGATTCTAGAGTTATCTCTAATATAGATCGAATCTGGATGTCCTGTTAAATACTTTCTTGCTTCGTAACCACTATCTCCAGAATCATTCATATGATCAATTGATATATTTTTACGAGAAATATTAAGTGGCGTTTCTTCTACTAATGTGTTTGAATTACGGCCAAATCCTAATGACCGTATAGATTCTCCAGTATCCATGTCCAATTCCACTGATCCTTGAATATTATTAATATTTAAAGTATTTCCTGGAAAGAGATCTGCAAATACTGTATTAATCAAGTTTTGACCATAAATTTTTGTAGATCTATCATTAGTGTAAGTGGAAAAATCGTTGCCTGCTCCTGGAATATCTTCATAAAATGGTGAAACCAAGACCTTAGGTGCTAGAGAGATATCTGCATATTTAACTGCTCTTGAAATAGTATTGTCATTAATTGTTGACAAGTAAAACTTAAGAACTGACATATTTTCAAAATTAAATGATGGGCAAACAAACGAATAGAAAGGCACATCGCCTGGCTCTCTAACACCACCAGCATATGGAGTCAGATTTATTTCTGAAAAAGCACCACCATTTATTTGAATATTTCTAGCACTATATCCACTAAGAACTGTTTTAACCTCTGGACTATGTGAACCTGTAAGTCCAAAAGTGGCTCCAAAGTTTCCACTTGCGGGACTAAAAGCCTTTACGAATGTAAATTTTATTGGACTTGATGGAAGTCCAGGTGCAGCACCCATTAGAATATCAGCGCCAGAGATTCCTCCGTGCTGTTCAACCACAATAGAACCATAAACTTTTAGATTTATATTATCCCAGGAACTAGTGTATTCCACTGGAATTGTATATGTAGTATCTCCTAGTGTAGAACCTACTACCGCGTAAACTCCCATATTTGGATAATTGAAATTAATCCATTGTAAAATATCTGTAGAATTATCGTTTGATGTTAGTCCACCCCCGAGTGGCATTGGTTTAGAAAGGGGAGACGCAGTATCATTATATGATCCATAAGTTCTTCCAAAACCAAGCATGTTTGCAGATTTAACAAATAAATTGAGCAACCCACTTGAATATGTGGCTCCACCAGAATTACCACCATTACCAGAATTGGCCCATGTGCCGCCTCCCACTGTTCCAGCATATCCTCCAAACAAGCAAGGAGATTTAACTGGTGATAATGGAATATTAGGATTTAACAGAAGTTCTGGACCAGGTATACCAAAATAAGCAGTATCCAAGGGACCAGGACAGAATGTAGATGGTGTAAATTGCCATCCTCCACTAAGTCCATTTCCAAGATATTTTAATAGTTGCCAATTTCCTGAAGTATTCCAATTAAAAATATTTGCCGAGGTAGATCCTGTGTTTCCAGATCCAACCCATCTGTATATTTTGTTGGCCATTTATTTTCCTTTAAGTTAAAACTATGAACAATCTATTTATATTATTTGAAATTTTATGACTTTGGAACGCTATTATAGCATCCATACGCCTTCACACCATTATTCTCATATCCACCTTCGATTGGTTTCCATTTTGCTTTTGGACCTGTTTGCTTCATTGTTTCAATAGTTGACCAATGAAGATCACAATCGCGTAGGATCACATCTTCCATGTTTCTTTGCTCCCAACCTGGTTCTGTGTCACCACCAAAGAAAATTCTTTGGTATGGAAGTTTGTGATTTATAAGAAGAACATGTAGACATTTATTCTTTATTTGTGAATATGGAGGTCCACCAGTGTTAGTTGAACTTGTTGATGGTTTTGGTTCGTGTAGAATGGTATTGTTTATGAATGCTGTATTAGCAAGATAACATTGTCTATCTGTTTCTGGATTGAATTCTGGTGTTGGTTTAGACATAACTGGTCGGCAGAAAATACCCTGAACAGACTTAACATTAGTGGCAGATACCCCATACATAA
>Ga0172372_10007025_pt1 | contig 15211 bp, 10 predicted proteins | sample LakKiv5m_2_FD_114544 | JGI IMG/M metagenome (GOLD analysis project Ga0172372, IMG submission 114544) | Freshwater microbial communities from Kabuno Bay, South-Kivu, Congo - kab_092012_9.5m | ecosystem: Environmental > Aquatic > Freshwater > Lake | place: Democratic Republic of the Congo...
CGGGCTCAGCCCTCGGACCAGGAGCGGCCGTCCCAGCGGAGCACGCGCTCCAGCAACCGCACCACGTCGGCCGAGAAGACCTCGAAGAGCGTCTCGCCCTTCTCGATCGAGGCGGCGGCGGGGGGGCCGATGTGGCCCGTGGTGGTCCGCTCCCGCGTGACCCAGCCGCGATGGGCCGGGTGGAACGGCGGGGTGGCGTCGACCGGAGCCAACCCGGCGAAGGGACCGACACGGGCCGGGTCGAGGCGCAGCATCATCGAGGTCTCCCACTCGCAGGCGTGGCCCATGTCCCGCTGCACCCAACCGCCCGGCACGGGACGCTCGAAGGGCTGGCCGCCGAGGCTCCAGTAGGTGGCGAAGAGCAGCAGCAGGCCGTCGGTGTCGCGGTGGCGCTGGCGCAGCTCGAAGACGGCCTGGCGGCCCGGCACGTCGTTGCCGCCATGACCATTGAGGAAGAGGATCCGCCGGAACCCATGCCGCAGCACGTTGTCGGCGAGCCCCCCGAGCAGGTCGAGGTAGGGACGCGGCGGCGCGGACAGCGTGCCGGGAAAATCGAGGTGGTGGTCGGAGTTGCCCAGCCAGAGCACGGGGGCGAAGACCACGCGGTCGGACAGGGCCGCCTCGGCCCGGCGGGCCACCTCGCCGACGAGGCTCGTGTCGGTCACCACCGGGAGGTGGCCCCCGTGCTGCTCGATCGCGGCGACGGGGAACACGATCGGGGTCTCGCGGGGCAGCGCGGCGAGGCGCGGCGAGGTCATTTCGGCGAGGAGCATGGGAAGGCTTTCGGCTAGGATGCAGATCCGTCGTCCGGGGTCAAAGCCCGGCCCGGGGCCCGACGGTCAGGGCGCCCAACTTTGCCGCAATTGACCGTTCTCCGAGTCCCAGACCCGCACGTGGCCGCGGTCATCGCTCCCCACGATCCATCGGCCGTCGGGACTGACGGCCAGCGCCTGGAGGTAGTCGGGCACCGAGGCCAGGTCGCGGACCTTCTCGCCGTCGGCCTTGAAGACGCGCCCGCCGCCGGTGCCGCTGAGCGCCACGAAGCGCAGCGACGGCCCCGCCGCCTGGAGCCCGGTGACCTCCTTGCCGAAGCCGTCGACATTCTTGCGCCGCTCGCCGGTCCGGGGATTCCACAGCTTGACCACGCCCTCGGCCCCGGCGGTGGCCAGCACGCCGCCATCCGGGGACCAGGCCACGCCGATCACATGATGGGTGTGGCCCTCGAGGTTGAACCGGGGCGCGTTGGTCTGCAGCCCGGTGATGCGCGCGAAGCGGTCGGTGCCGGCGGTGGCCAGGCGGTCGCCGCGTGGTGAGAAGGCCACGGCGGTGACGGCGTCGCTGTGAAGCCCCCCGAGGTCGGCGGCCAGCGTGCCCTCCGGGAGCTTCCAGAGCTTGAGCTCCCCGGAACGCGAGGGCTCACCGCCGCCGGTGGCCAGGAGCGAGCCATCCGGGCTGAATGCCAGGGCATTGACCCGGTCGGCGAAGGCCGGCGCGTTGGTGGTGCCGGCGATGCGCTGGCGCAGGAACCACGGGCGGGCGGTCCGGACGCGGCGGACACCGTCGGGGAAGGCCGCGAGGAATTCGTCGTCACCGAGGGCGACCAGCGCCAAGGGGTTTCCCTGGCCGGTGGCGAAGGTCTCCATGGCCCGACCGGTCCGGGGGTGCCACCGGGTCCAGAGGCCGCCCTCTCCCACGGTCAGGAGCGACTCGCCGGAGGCCGCCAGGGCGGCGGCCAGGAAGGAGCCGGTGGCGGACCGGTCGCGGGCCGCCCGCGCGGTCGCCCAACGGGCCTCGGCCTTGGACACCCGGTCCCGGGCCTGACGCTCCTCGGTCTCCGCCACGGCCACGGCGTCGGTCGCCCCCGTCAGGGACTTCTCCGAGAGCACGACATCCTGGGCGGCCCCCTCGGCCGTGATGCGGGCCTTGTCGAGCGGCGCCTTGAGTTCGCCCACCTTCTTCTGGGCGGCGGCGAGCTGCTCCTCGGCCTTCTTGCGGCGCGGAGGCACCTCGGCCTCGGCCCGCTCGAGCAGCGCCTTGGCACGGCCGACCGCCTCGGCCTTGGCCAGCAAGTCATCAACACCCCGGAGGGCCGCCTCGGGCGAGGCCTTCGCCGCGGCCGACGCTCTCTGCACCTGGTCGCCGGCCGCCTTGGCGTCGGCCCGGACCTTGGCCAACTCGGCGTCGGCCGCATCCCGGTCCCGGGTGGCCGAGGCGACCAGGGCCTCCTGGTCGGCCGACTCCTTCTGGCGTTCCGTGAGCGCCTTGGCGGTCTGGTCGCGCTTCTCGCGGGCCTTCGACAGGGCCGATTGGGCATTGGTCACCGCCACGCGGGCCTCCTGGATGCGGGAGCCCGCCAGCGTGACCTCCAGGCGCGCCCGCGTGACCTCGCGCTCCTCGCGGGCCGCGTCGGCCATCAACCGTGGATCGCCGGACATCCGCGGGGCGTTGGTGACGGAGCCGTCGGCCGCGAGGGATGCCGCCGATCCGTCGGCCAACATCGCGACCCCGTTGGAACCCGAACGGTCCCACAGCAACGATCGCACGGGTGACGTCAGCGCCCGGGGGCCGAGGGTCGACCGTCCCCATCGCTGGAGCGCGCCCTGCGCATCGCCTCCCCAGAGCGAGCCCTTGGCGACCGGGTCCGGTGCCAGGACCGTGACCCCGGCCGGAATCCCGTGGGCCTCCTCCAGGATCCACCGGGCGCCACCGGAACCCGGCCCGCCCTGACGCAGTCGCTGGGGCGGATGGTTCGTGCCGTAGGTGAGGCACCAGTGGTCGTCGCCCGGAACCCACGCCATGCCGGCCGGCTCGGCCGGCAGCGTGGGCGCCTGGGCCAGGGAATAGCCGGATCCACCGGGCGAGAGATTCCAGCAGTCCCGACCGGAGGAAATCGCCAGCCAACGCCCGTCCCTGGACCACCGGAAGCGCACCTGCGGCGCGGCGGCGGCCGCAGAGAACCCCTTCAGGGCCCAGGCCCCCTGCAGCCGTCCGAGGGGATCGGCGCGGATCTCCAGGTGGCCCGAGGCCTTGATGGAGGCCAGCACCTTGCCGTCGGGTGAGAAGTCCGCGGCCACCCAGGCCGCAGACGAAGGCACGGCCAGCACCGGCTCGACGGTCACGGGCCGGCGCTGCCACAGGCGCACCTCGCGGAACCCGGCGGTGGCCAACCACTGGTCGTCGGGGCTGAACGCCAGGGCCCCCACCACGTCGCGCTGGGTGGCGCCCTCGAGCGAGGGATCCTCGAGCCGGCCCAGCGTCCGGCCGGTGGCCACGTCGAGCACGCTGACCCGGTTGGCCCGGGCCACGGCCACCGTGGCGCCCCCGGAATCGAGGGCCACGGCGAAGCTGGAATTCCACTCCTGCGGGATGGGCTTCCACGACGGCTCCACCACGACCGCCTGGTCGGCCTTGGCCCCCTGTTCGATCCAGCGCCAGAGCAGGCCGAGTTCCTGCGGGGTCAGGTCGCGGGCATTCGACTTGTTGCCGGCCGGCGGCATGACCAGATCCTCCACCTGATGCGCGGCCGACTTGAGCACCAGGCTCTCGGCCGGCTTGCCGGGAACCGCGCCCGGGCCGGTGTCGCCGCCGCGGAGCAGGGCCGCCGGGGTCTCCAGGTTCAGGCCCGCCTTCGCCCGGGTCTGGTTGTGGCAGGGCAGGCAGTTGGCCTGGAACATCGGAAGGATGTCCTTCTGGAACCCGACCGGCGTCGATGCCCCGGCGGCCGGCCGATCGATGGTCAGCGGCGTGACGGCCGCGACGAGCGGCGGGATCGCCAGCGCGATCGCGGCGGCCACACCGGCGAGGACACGGACCATGCCGACGACCCCAAATCCGACGGCCTTAGATGCGACGGCCTCAAATGCGACGGCCTTAGATGCGACGGCCTTAGATGCGACGGGCTCAAATGCGACGGCCTCAAATGCGACGGCCTCAAATGCGACCGGACACCGGCCTCGATGGAAGGGTTGCCGGGAGGCTCTCGGTCGACACGTCATGGCTTGGACTCCTTGCCGGCGGCGGCCGGAACGGCCCCGACCGTCATGATGAAGGGTTCGGACCAAACGGCGACGGTCACATCGCGGGGCTTGGCCTTCTCGTCGGCGGCCTTCTTGCGGGCCTCGGCCTCCTTCTTGCGGGCTTCGGCGGCGGGCTTGCCCTCCGGTTTGGCCGACGCCAGGGCCTGCTCGGCGGCCTTCAGCTCGGCCTCCGCGACGGCGACGGCCTCCGGAGCCTGCCGGTACTTGCCGGCGAGGCTGCCCTGCAGCCACAGGGTGTGCGTTCCATTGGGGAGACGGGCCTCGCCGAGGGCCAGTTCGGCCACGAGGTTGGTGGCCTTCTCGGGGATCGGGATCTCCTTGGCCTTGTCCAGCGCCGCATGGCCGCCGGCCTTGACGTTGAAGGCGCCCTGGAACTCGCCACGCCGCTCCAGGTGCAGCGGCAGCTTCCAGGTGGCCCCGTCGGCCGAGGGCGTGGCGGTGCCGACCCGCAGGGTCACCGGAGCCGACTCGGCGGTCACCACCGCCAGCGAGGTGCCGCGGGTGCGGCGGACGACCGGATTCTCGTTGTTGAAGTCGGCGACCGGCCAAACCACCGAGGCGACCGAGGCCGTGCGGACCAGCGTGCCGGCACCGAGGGTGGCCGTGCCGACCAGCCGCCACGGGGCCGAACCCGTGGCCCCGGCACCGGCGCTCAGCAGCAGGACGCCGGTGTTTTGGCCGGCGGCGATGCGGGGGGCCGACGCGCCCACCCCGGACGGCAGGTCGATGGCCCCCAGCCGGATGTCGCCATCGAATCCGTCCTGCCGGAAGGCGACGACGCGGAACGCCAGCGTCTGGTCCCGGCGTATCGACGGCGACACCACCGCGATGCTGCGATCCTCGCCCGCCCGGGGCGGCGGCATGGGGAAAACGACCAGTTGGAAGTCCGGACTCTCGCGTCGCAGGCTCAACCGGTACGGGAACCGGGCCTGGCCGTCGCCCCGCCGGAACCCGTCGCGGACGACGATGCGGTGGCGACCGCCCTCCTCCACCTTCCAGCGGGCTGCGGCATCGCGGTGCGCGGTGCGGAACTCCCGGTCGCCCAGGCTCTGCTCGGTGTCGCCCAGTTCCAGCACGTCGACCCAGGACACGGCCTCGGCCGGGGAGGCACCGGGCTTGGCGCGCTGGACCACCGCCATCGGGTCGACCGGGAAGCCCCAGCGCTCGGAGGTCAGCTCGACCTGGAACACCTCGCCCGTCTTGGCGTCGAAGACCACGCCGGCGGCCTGCCCCCGCTCCGGAAACAGCCCGGAGACCTCGCAGGGCGGGGTCACCTGGACCAGCCCCGTCGGGGCCGCCGTGACCACCGGCAACGTCGTCCAGGCCCACGGCACGGGCTCGAGCGGGGCGATCGGCGGAGCCGGGCCGGCGGCCCCGGAACCGCGCCACAACCACACCCCCGAGGCCAAGGGCGTCGAGGCCGGTGCCGGCAAGACCGCCACGGTGGCCTGGGGATCGTCGGGGGTGGCCGGGGCCAGGACCTCCACCTCACGCTGTTCCCACGACTCGCCGTCGGGTCCGAGCACCGGGGACGGCACGCCTCCGGGCAGGCGTCGACCGTAGAGGGTGACGCGCTGAGGACGGCCCGCCTGCAACACCATCGGCACCGCGAAGGCCACACGGGGACGGGCCGTGAGGCGGAGGCGGAAGCCATGGGTGTCGCCGCCACGGTAGAGGGAGTCGTTGAGGCGCAACAGGTAGGTGCCGGCCGAGGGCAGCCGGAAATCGAACCATTCCCGGCGGCGGACCCGCGCGACCTCATGGCCGGCGGCGTCGGTCAGTGCCAGATCGGGCACGAGGCGGGAATCGAGGCCGGACGCCTCCAGGCGGGCCCCGAGGGCCTGGCCGGCCTCGCCCCGGAACCGGAACCACAGCACCTCCTGGGCGCCCAGACGCCCCTGCACCACCGACTCGAGCGGCAGGTCGAAGGCCTTCTCCGGGGACGACGGCGTCTCCTTCCAGGACCGCTCGGTTCCCGCCGCGCCGACCGAGAACGCCCTGGGGTTGGAGAGTCCGTGGCGACCAAGCACCCGGAGGTCCAGCAGGCCTTCCGGCAGGTTCGCCGGCAGGGTCACCCGGAACCGGTCGGACGCGCCGGGAACCGGGACCCCGGTCACGCCGGGTTCGGAGAAGACCAATGAGACGGCCTCGTCGAGGTCGGAACCGGCCACCGTCACCTCGACCGTGGATCCGGCCGCGCCGCCGGGCGGGGAGACCGTCAGCAGACGAGGCGCCGGGAGTTGGGCCCAGGCGGAGGCGAGGGCGGCCCATGCGAGGGCGATCCGGAGGACCCAGGAGACCCGCGACATGCGTCAGTGGTTGAAGAGGAACTCCTTGGTGTTCAGGAGGGCCCAGGTCAGGTCCTCCCAGGCCTCGCGGCGGGCCTTGGAACGGAGCGTGGCGGTCTCGGCCGCGTCCTTGCCGGGTTTGGCCGCGGCGGCCTTGCGGTCGAGGTACTCGACGGCGCTGCGGATCTCGTCGGCCGCCGGAGTGCGTGCGTAGGCCATCCGGTACAGCTCGGAGAGCTTGTCGGCATCGGGCCGGGAATCGGCGTTCAGGCGGGCCGGGCGAGAATCGTCGCCGCTCAACCGGGCCTGGATGTCCTTGGAGTTGAGCAGGTGCAGGCTCTGGCTGAGGGAGGCCTCCATGCTGCGCTCGCATTCGCAGGCGCTGCTGCCCTCGGGCCGGCCGAACACGGTCAGGAAGTAGCTCTGGGCGTTGAAGCTGTTGTCCGGCAGGCAGACCGCACGGGTGCCGGCGGGCAGGCCCTCGAACTGGCTGCGGGAGCCCGTGAGGGTGTTGACCGAGTCGAGCAGCACCTCGGCGGGAAGGCGCCGGGGATAGAAGCGCGAGAAGTGGTGCCGGTCCTTGGCGTTGTGGGCGTTGGGCACGGAGCTGAGCTGGTAGGTGCTGCTCCGGGACAGGGTCCGGACCAGGTCCCTGAGGTCGAACCCGGAGGCCACGAAGTGTGCGGCCAGCGCGTCGAGCAGCTCGGGGTTGCTCGGCGGGTTGGTGTCGCGCATGTCGTCCTCGGGGTCCACCAGCCCGCGGCCGAAGAAGTGCTTCCAGTAGCGGTTGACCAGCGCCTTGGCGAACCAGGGGTTCTTGGGCGAGGTCATCCAGTCGGCCAGGAACACGCGGGGGTCGTCGTCGACGTCCAACTGGAAGGCCGACTGCCCGAGGGCGGCGGGCTTGACCGACTGGCCATTCTTCTTGTTGGTGGCCTTGGCCTCGCCACGGCGGTGCTGGATGACCTCCTCGCCGGGTTGGCTTCCGGGCTTGTAGGCCACCTGCGAGAAGGCGGCGCCGAAGCTCCAGTAGTCGGCCTGGCTCCACTTCTCATACGGGTGGTGGTGGCATTGGGCGCACTGCATGCGCTGGCCGAGGAACAGTTGCGAGACGTCCTCGAGCTGGGTCTGCACCGTGCGGACCTGCCGGTACCAGGCCACGGGCGGGTTCTCGGAGACATCGCCCGAGGCGGTGAGCACCTCGCGCACGAACCGGTCGTAGGGTTTGTTGGCCGCCAGGCTGTCGCGGACCCAGGCGTGGAAGGCGATGGTGCCCCGCGCCTGCTTGGGATCGGTGCGCTTGTTGCGCAGCAGTGCGGCCCACTTGCCGGCGAAGTAGTCGGCGTAGTCGGTCGAGGCCACGAGACGATCGATCACACGGTCACGGTCGCCGGTGGCCGTGTCGGCCTCGAAGGCCCGGACCTCGTCCGCCGTGGGCAGGCGGCCGGCGATGTCGAGCGTCACGCGACGGAGGAAGGTCGGCTTGTCGCAGACCTCGCTCGGGGGCATGCCCACCACCTGGAGCTGCTTGAAGACCAGTTCGTCGACGAAGTTGCGCGCCACCGGCAGGCGTTCGACCGGGGCTCCGAGCGGGATGGTGGCGCGGAAGGTCGCCACCTTGTCCTGGTAGCGGACCATCACCGCGAACTCGCCCGGCTGGTTGAAGATCTTGAGCAGGCCGTGGGCGTCGGCCGAGGCCATGTCCTTGTCGTTGGGCTCGAAGAGGCAGCTGCGGGTGACATCCTCGGCGGAGCCGTCGCTGTAGTGGGCGGTCACCACGAGCTGTTGGCCGGCTTCAAGGGCCAGGGTGCGGGCGGAGGGGAAGACCTCGAGACGCTGGACCGTGGGCGCGTTGGTGCGGCCCACCGGCATGCCCTGCCCGATCCAGCGGACGAGGCGGCGGTAGTCGTCGGAGCCGATCTCCAGACGCTTGCCGCCCCCATGCGGGGTCTCGGCGGTGCCCTTGGTGACCAGCAGGCTGCGCGGCGGGTCGGCCGGGAAGAGACGCCGGCCGCGGGCCTCGCGGACCAGGTGCTCGTAGTCCTCGTCGGGCTCGAAGCCGAGCAGCGAGAGGCGGAAGCCGTTCTGGCCGGCCGCCTTGCCGTGGCAGCCGCCGCCATTGCAGCCGTTCTTGGTGAAGATCGGCACGATCTGGTGGGCGAAGTGGAGCGGAGCCGGCTGGTCGGCATGCAGGACCCGGACCGGCAGGGTCGCCGAGGCGGAGCCGTCGCGGGTCCGGGCCGTGATGACGGCCGAACCGTCGGCCACCGGCAGCACGCGGCCCGTGGGGTCGATGCGCACGATGCCCTCCGGCTCGGCACTCCACGACACCTCGCGGGTGACATCACGGCGGCCATCGGCGGTGGCCAGGAGCTGCTGCCGGGCATCCTGCGAGTCGAGCACCAGCCCGGAGGCCCCGGCGCGGAACTGCACCTCCAGGGTACCGGCCACGAGCCGGTCGGCGACGGCCACGAGGCCGGCGCAAAGGATGGCCCTCAGGGCGACGAGGCGGGGCGATTTCATGGAATTCAGGTTGGCCGGCATGGCGGATTCTCCGGTCAGCCCACCAACTCCTTCATGGGCTGGCATCCCTCGGGGACCAGGAACTGGGGCCGGCCCGTCAGGTCGGGCAGCGTGGTCTTGTTCACGTCGATGCCGAGGTTCTGGTAGAGCGTGGCGAAGACCTCGCCGAACTGGACGGGCCGCTCGCTGGGCTCGCCGCCCAGCCGGTCGGTGGCACCGATCACTTGGCCGACCTTCATGCCGCCGCCGGCCAGCAGCGCGCAGTTCGCCCGCGGCCAATGGTCGCGGCCGCCATCTTTGTTGATGGTGGGCGAGCGGCCGAACTCGCCCCAGGCGATGACACTCACGTCATCCTGGAGGCCCCGGTCGTGCAGGTCGGCGATCAGGGCGCTCAGGGCCTGGTCGAGCATGGGAAGGTCGTTGCGGGCATTGCCGAAGTTGTTGCCGTGGTAGTCCCAGAACCCGTAGGCCACCGTCACGAAGCGGGCCCCGGCCTCGACGAGGCGGCGGGCCACCAGAAACTGCTCGTTGAGCATCGGCGCGGCGTCGCCATGCACCTTGGCGTCGCCCTTGCCGTAGCGCTCCCGAAGCGCGGCGGGCTCCTTCTCGACGTTCAACGCCTCGAGCAGGCGGCTCGAGGTGAGCATGCCGAAGGCCTGCTGGTTGAACCCGTCGACCCCTTCCATCAAACCGCTGGCATCGGCCTCGCGACGGAACCGGTCGAAGGCCCCCAGCAGGGCCCGTCGGTCGGCCAGCCGGTCGGTGGTGATGCCGTTGAGCACCATGTCCGACTTGGCGTCGGAGGCCGGCCGGAAGGCATCGTGCGAGACCCCGGCGTACCCGGCATTGGCCGCATTGTAGGGGCGATGCTGCATGCGGGGCTCGAGGCCCACGAAGGCCGGCACGGAGGTGTTGGCCGGCCCCATCACGCGCGAGACGCTCGCGCCGAAGGTCGGCCACCCTCCCGGCGGTTGCCCGGCCTTGCGGCGGCCGGTCTGGCACATGAAGTCGGAATGGTCGTCGATCGCATCGCTGATCGAGCGGATCACCGCGTACCGGTGGGCCTGCTTCGCCAGCAGCGGCAGGTGCTCGCAGACCTGGAACCCCGGGACGGTGGTCGGGATGGGCCGGAATTCGCCCCGGATCTCGGCCGGGGCATCCATCTTGAGGTCGAAGGTGTCCTGGTGAGGCGGGCCGCCCGGCAGGTACACCATGATGACGGCCTTGTGGTTGGACCGCAGGCCCGAGGCCGATTCGGCACGCAGCAACTGGGGCAGCGTCAAGCCGCCCAACCCCAGCCCCCCGATGCGGAGGAAGCTCCGTCGGGAAAGGCCGTCACAGAATCGGCTGGAAGGTCCGGCTAAGGTCAGCATGGGGTATCGGACGCTGCGCGGCCCATTGCGTGTTCAAGGGATTGATGTCGGGATTGCCCCCGGAGATGCCCCGGCTGCAACCGGAAGCCCGGCAGCGGACCACGATCGACCCGCCCGGAATGGATCGGGAAGGCACTCATCCCACCAGTTCCTTCATGGGTTGGACCCCGGGCTCAACGAGGAACTGAGGCCGGCCGGTGAGGTCGGGCACGGTGACCTTGTTCACGTCGATGCCCATGGCGTGGTAGATCGTGGCATGGACCTCGCCGAAGGTGGTGGGGCGTGAATCGGCCTCGCCTCCCAGCCGGTCGGTGGAGCCGATGAACTGTCCATGCCGAAGGCCGCCACCGGCGAGCAGGGCGAAATTGACCCTCGGCCAGTGGTCGCGGCCGCCGTCCTTGTTGATGGTGGGCGTGCGACCGAACTCCCCGGCGACCAGCACCGAGACGTCGCGATCGAGCCCCCGCTCATGGAGGTCGGTGATCAGGGCGCTGAGTCCCTGGTCGAGCAGGGGCAGGTCCTGGCGCAGGGCCCCGAAGTTGTCGCCGTGATGGTCCCAGCGACTGAAGGCCAGCGTCACGCAACGGGCCCCCGCCTCGACCAGGCGTCGGGCCATGAGGAAATGCTCCATCAGCTTGGGTGCCCCGTCGTCCCGGTTGCGGGGGTCCCCCTTGCCGTAGCGGGCCACCACGGCGGGGTCCTCGTTCTTGAGGTCGAGCGCCGTCATCAGCTTGCTGGAGGTGAGGATGCCGAAGGCCTGCTGGGTGTAGGCGTCGGCCCCGGCCACCTGGCCACCGGCATCCACCTCGCGGCGGAACCCGTCGAGGGCGCCAAGCAAGGCCTTCCGGTCGGCCAACCGGTCGAGGGTGATGCCGTTGAGCACCATGTCGTCCTTGCCGCCGCCCTTGTGGATCTCGAAGGGAGCGTGGGCCGCGCCCAGGAAACCGGCCACGCCGTTGTCGGACCACGGCACATGTCCCATCTTGGGCGCGAGGCCCAAATAGGCGGGAATGGCCGGGTCGGCCGAGCCCTGCAGCTTGGACAGCAGGGCCCCCATCGCCGGCCATCCGCCCGGCGGCTGGTTCCGGTTCAGGTGACCGGTGTAGGTCTGGAACGACTCGTGCCGGTCCTCCATGCCGACCATCGAGCGGATGACCGTGCATCGGTCCATGATCTTCGCCATCCGGGGCAGATGCTCGCAGATCTGCAGTCCCGGGACCGAGGTCGGGATGGGCCGGAACTCGCCACGGATCTCGGCCGGTGCGTCCAGCTTGAGGTCGAACATGTCCTGGTGGCTCGGGCCACCGGGCAGGAAGATGAGGATGACGGCCTTGTGCGAGCGACCCGCCGACCGCAGGCCCGCCGTCGACTCGGCCCGCAGCAGCGAGGAGAGCCCGATGCCCCCCATCCCCAGCGCACCGATGCGCAGGAATCCCCGCCGCGAAACGCCGTCGCAGTAGCCGCAGGACTCGGATTTCGGACCTAGGATGGTAAGCACCGGAGTAAGGGGGTTTCCTCCCTCACACAGCACTTCAAAACACCCCGGGTGTCAACCCCGAACGCCCCGTTTTTATGGGCCTCGCATGGGCCCTCCTGACTTCGCGGATCGGACGCTCCCCATGGCGGCCGTCGACGTCGCCCGTCCGAGGGTCTGCGGCAGTGGGCGGGCCTCAAGCACGACGGGGCCCGGTGCCTTGGGCACCGGACCCCGTGGATGATCGCTGATTGAGGAGGCCATCGCCACGCCGGGCGGCGCCGCCTCTCCGGGAGACCTCAGGCCGCCAGAAGGGTGTCCTTTTCCTTCACCGCCATGGCGCCCTTGCCGATGCGGTCGCGCAGGTAGGTGAGCTTGGCGCGGCGGACGGCGCCCTGGCGCTCGACCTCGATCTTGTCCACGCGGGGGGAGTGGGTGGGGAAGATGCGCTCGACGCCCTCGCCGTAGCTGATGCGGCGGACGGTGAAGGTCTGGTTGAGCCCGCGTCCACGGATGCCGATCACCACACCGGCGAAGATCTGGATGCGTTCCTTGTCGCCCTCGACGACCTTGGTGTGCACCCGGACGCTGTCGCCCACGTTGAATTTCGCGGCTTCCTTGCGGAACTGCTCGCCCTCGATCTTGTCAAACAATGCGGCCTTGTTCATGGCTGTCTTCTGGATTCAGTGTTGCAAAAGTCTCTTTCCTGCAAAAATCACGGCAATCAACGCCGAAGAAATTCAAGTGTGCCTCAGTCGCCGGGTTTTCGCCAGCGGTACTTTTCCCACAGGTCGGGACGACGTTCGGCGGTCCGTCGCATCGCCTGCCGGCGGCGCCACCGGGCGATGTCGGCATGGTTGCCCGACAGGAGCACCTCCGGAACGGGCCAGCCGCGAAACTCCGCGGGGCGCGTGTAGTGCGGGTACTCGAGCAATCCGTCGCCGTGGGATTCGTCCAAGGCGCTCTCCGAGTCGCCCAGGGCGCCGGGCAGCAGACGGGTCACCGCATCGACGATGACCATCGCCGGGAGCGCGCCGTTGGTCAGCACATAGTCCCCGATGCTCAGGGCGTCGTCGGCGAGGTGCTCCCGGATGCGCTCGTCGAAGCCCTCGTAGCTGCCACAGATGAGGACCAGGTGGTCCAGCGCCGCCAGTTCGGCGGCGATCCCCTGGGTGAAGGGACGGCCCCCGGGCGCGGTGAGGATCACCCGGGTGGCGGCTCCCCGGAGCGACTCCACGGCCTCGAAGACCGGCTCGGGCTTCAGCACCATCCCGGGCCCGCCGCCGAAGGGGCGGTCGTCCACGGTCTTGTGCCGGTCATGGGCCCAGTCGCGCAGGTTGAGGATCCGCAGGTCCAACAACCCGGCCTCGCGGGCCCGCCCCACGATGCTCTCGTCCAGCGGACCGGCGAACATGCCGGGAAACAGGCTCAGGATGTCGATTCTCATCCCCCGGGGACCGGAGACGCCGCACCGGGGCCTCCCGGGCCGGCGACCGGATCACTCGTCCTCGACCAGGTCGACCGTGCAGCGACGTCCAGCCTTGGCCGCACCGACCTGGAGCACCGAACGGATCGCCTGGATGGTGCCCCCCCTACGGCCGATGATCTTGCCGGCGTCGGGTTGGGCCACCCGGATTTCGTAGACGGTGAGCCCGCCGCGCTCCACCGGGGTGATGGAGACCGACGCGGGATCGTCCACCAATTCGCGGACCACGAACTCTAGGAAGGCCTGCATGGGATCCTCTCGAGGCTGTGGGTCGTCGGCGGGGTGGGGTTTGACGATCGAAGGGGGCGGCGGATGCGCGGAGGATTGAGGGAGGACCTCGGGGGCTCCGCGCGGAAGGTTCAGGCCGTCACGGCGGCCGCGGCGACCGTCTTGGCCGACTTCTTGATGAAGGAGGCCACCGTGTCGCTGGGCTGGGCACCGACACCGACCCAGTACTGGGCGCGATCCAGGTTCAGGGTGTAGTTGTTGCCCTTGACCTTGGGGTTGTAGGTGCCGATCTCCTCGATGAACTTGCCATCCCGGGGGCTGCGGCCGTCGGCAACGACGATCCGGTAGACGGGGTTGTTCTTGTTGCCACCACGCTTCAGACGAATGCGAACCATAGAAATGTGTGTTGCTGCTGCCCGGACCACCGGGCCTTGGAACCTCAAAGGAATCGTGAAGCTACCCGTCGATCCGCTCCCGAGGCAAGAGGGGATTTTTTGGAGCGGCGAGGCCCCGGGGAGCGGGCTTCGGATCCTGCCGGCCGGCGCGTCGTCGCCCAAGGCGGCCTGGTTGGGCCGGATTGGGGGGCGGGCGCGCCCCGGGGCCCCTCAGATGATCGTCCGGTCCGGGATGACCGCGCCCTTGGGGATCACCAGCACGCCATCGCGGATGTAGTAAAGGGGATGGTCCGCGTCGGCGGGCTTGCCCTCGGGGGAGAGGATGCAGTTGCGCCCGATCCGCGCGTTCTTGTCGATGATCGCGTTGTCGATCCGGGTGCCCTTGCCCACCCCGATCGGGATCCCCTGGTTCTCCGGCCGGTTGCGCTTCTCGGCGGTGTCGTAGTGGTCGGCGCCCATCATCACCACCCGGTTCAGCGAACTTCCGGCGTCGAGGATCGAGCGGATGCCCACCACCGCATGCCGGAGCTGGGCGTGGTCGATGGTGCAGCCGTCGGCGATCACCGCATGGTCGATCGCCGCACTCTCGATGCGCGTGGCCGGCAGGTAGCGCGGCCGGGTGAAGACCGGCGGGTTGAAGAAGTCGAACTGCGGGCGGTCGTTGGTCTGGTCGAGGCTGGCCTCGAAGAAGCTGCGGATGGTCCCGATGTCCTCCCAGTAGCCCTGGAAGATGTAGGAGTACACGCGCCGGTTCTCGATGGCCCCGGGGATGATGTGCTTGCCGAAGTCGGTGTGGTTGTTGTTCAGCAACTCGAAGAGCACCTCCCGGTTGAAGACGTAGATGCCCATCGAGGCCAGGTAGAGGTCCTCGTCCTGCCGGATGCCGTACCTGGGGTACGAGGCCCGGTCGAGCTTCATCGACTCCAGCACCGCGGGATCCTTGGGCTTCTCCACGAAGCGGGTGATGCGGTTCTCCGCGTTGACCTGCATGATCCCGAGGGCACCGGCCTCCCGGGCCGCCACCGGGATGGTCGCCACGGTCAGGTCGGCCGAGTGATCGATGTGGGACTGGAGGACCTGCTGGAAGTCCATCTGGTACAGCTGGTCGCCCGAGAGGATCAGCGCGTACTCGAAGTCGTTGTTCTTGAAGTGCTGCAGGTTCTTGCGCACCGCGTCGGCCGTGCCCTGATACCAGCTGGTGCTCGAGAAGCTCTGCTCGGCCGCCAGCAGCTCCACGAAGCCGCCGCTGAAGTGGTCGAACTTGTAGCTCTGGGAGACGTGGCGGTGCAGCGAGGCCGAATTGAACTGCGTGAGCAGGTAGATGCGGCGCAGCCCGCTGTTGATGCAGTTGGAGATGGGGATGTCCACCAGGCGGTACTTGCCGGCCAGCGGCACCGCCGGCTTGGC
>Ga0172372_10007029_pt1 | contig 15208 bp, 13 predicted proteins | sample LakKiv5m_2_FD_114544 | JGI IMG/M metagenome (GOLD analysis project Ga0172372, IMG submission 114544) | Freshwater microbial communities from Kabuno Bay, South-Kivu, Congo - kab_092012_9.5m | ecosystem: Environmental > Aquatic > Freshwater > Lake | place: Democratic Republic of the Congo...
CCCCTCTCCCCCGTTCCGGGGGCGAGGGGGGAATTAGTGGGCGGTTGGTTTCACGCGAAGCCGCGAAGCCGCGAAGGGAAACGCAAAGGGTTGTTGTTAGTGGGCAGTTTTCGAGTACGAGTATCGTTTCACTGAGTACGAGTACGAGTGGATTTTTTGGGGGGGTGTGTTTGTGTGTTTTTCGTACTCGTACTCAGTCCGCCGTGGCGGACGGTGCTCGTACTCGTACTCGAATTTTGAACAGTGGTGCTGGCTTCCTGGCAGTTGGTGCGGGGGAGTGAGGCCGGGGAGGGTGGCCCCCTCACCCCTGACCCCTATCCCCCGTTCCGGGGGCGAGGGGGGGAATTAGTGGTCAGTGTTGTGGAGGTTGAGATGCATACTGGTGCGGCGCGGGATTTGTCATTGCAGCATGGTCTGATCAGTGATTTGTTTCCGCGGGCGTGTGCGGAGTCGGATCGTGATGTGTGGCGACTGTCGGGGGAGCAGCTTGAGTTTTTCGAGGAGCACGGGTATGTGACGGGTCCGCGGCTGCTGGGGGGAGTGCAGCTGGAGCAGTTGCGAGCAGAGCTCTCCATGATGACTCAGCCCGGTCATCCGGGGAGTGAGTACTGGTACGAGTATCATTCGAACGAATCGCGTGAGCCTGGCCGGGTTTTGTTTCATGCGCTGGGAGCGTGGCGGATTGGGGTGGGGATGCATGATGTGTTGTGGCACCCGGGGCTGACGACAGCGGCATCACAGCTGCTGGGGGGCTCTGTGCGATTCTGGCATGACCAGTTGTTTTGCAAGCCGGCGGAGCATGGGGGTGTGGTGGCGTGGCATCAGGACTATTCGTACTGGACGAGAACGAGGCCGATGGCTCATTTGACCTGCTGGATTGGGCTCGACGACAGTACGGTTGACAACGGCTGTGTGTATTATGTGCCGGGCAGTCATCGCTGGGACTTGTTGCCGATCACGGGTCTGGCGGGTGATATGGGTGCGATTCGCGGTGTGCTGTCAGAGGCTCAGTGGGAGCGGTTTCGCAATCCTGTTCCGGTGCAGCTGCGGGCTGGGGAGTGTGTGTTTCATCATCCGCTGACTGTGCACGGTTCGTTTGAGAATCGGACGAAGAATCCGCGTCGGGCGGTGGTGGTGAACATGGTGCGTGACGGGGTGCGGAGTGAGTCGGATCAGCCGCTGCTGGAGGGTGTTCCCGTGATTGCTCAGGGGCAGCCTTTGGGGGGGCAGTTTTTCCCGTTGCTGTATGCGGTTCCGGGGGTAGTGGGGTGATGCTGGCGACTGTGTGAGTTGTGGCGTGTGGGCTTGAATTGGCAGGGGGTGATGTGATGTGGCAGCGCAGTCCGGTGTTCTCGGGCGTGGAGTTTGGGGGCCGTCGTCCGTTTTTTGGTGCTGCAGCGCGAGGGCTGGGCGGGCTGGCTTTGGGGGCGATGCTGGCGGGTGACCGGAGTGTGGAGGGTGGTGAGGAGGGTGGTGTATTGGGCTGGCAGGCTCCGGATGGTCAGCCGCATTTTGAGCCACGGGCGAAGAGTGTTATCTGGCTGTTCATGAACGGCGGTGTGTCGCATATGGAGTCTTTTGATCCGAAGCCGATGCTGACGAAGTATGCGGGCAAGACGATCGCGGAGACTCCTTTTGCGGATTCTCAGGATCCGGCGAGGCTGAAGCTGGCGCGAGTGACTGTTGTGAATGACGCGAACGGGCAGCAGCGCAACCGTTTGTATCCTTTGCAGGTGGGTTTTCGTCGTTATGGTGATTGCGGGATGCAGCTGAGCGACTGGGTGCCGGAGGTGGGTTCGTGTGCGGACGATCTGGCGGTGGTACGTTCGATGTACACGACGGACGACAACCATGGTGCTCAGACGCAGTTTCATTCGGGCCGTCACATGCTGGACGGTGAATTTCCGACGCTGGGAGCGTGGGTGCACTATGGTTTGGGATCGCTGAATGACAATCTGCCGCAGTTCATATCGATTGGCGGACGAGAGTACTGGAACGCGAAGGACGGTCATTATCTGGGACCTGAGCATGATGCGGTACCGGTGCGAATTGATCCTGGGAATCCGCTGGATTATGGGCAGCGACCTGCGGGTGTGAGTGAGCGTCAGCAGCAGCTGGGATTTCGTTTGACGGAGCGCTGGAATCGTCTGCGTGGGGAGCAGTATCCGGGGGATGCTGGTCTGGCGGCTCGAATTCGTGCTTATGAGCTGGCGTATCGGATGCAGATGTCGGTGCCAGAGGTGTTGCAGCTGAGCGCTGAGACTGAGGAGACGCAGCGGATGTACGGGATGGACCAGCCGGAGACTCGCGAGTTCGGGACTCAGATGCTGGCGGTACGTCGTCTGGTGGAGCGGGGAGTGCGTTTCATTCAGGTGCAGCATGGTGCTGGCGGTGCGGGCGTCTGGGATGCTCATGGGGGCCTGAGGGGGAACCACGAGCGAAATTTTCGGGCGGTGGACAAACCGATTGGGGGATTGTTGCGGGATTTGAAGCAGCGGGGGTTGCTGGATTCGACGCTGGTGTTGTTTGCCAGCGAGTTTGGCAGGACTCCGGGGACTCAGGGATCTGACGGTCGTGACCATCACATTTATGGATTTTCTGTGTGGCTGGCTGGAGGAGGTGTGCGTGGTGGGATGGTGCATGGAGCGACGGATGAAATTGGTTTTCATGCGGTTGAGGACCGGCATTACGTGACGGACATTCATGCGACGATTTTGCGGCAGCTGGGGCTGGATTCGCGTCGACTGGAGTTACCGGATCGGAAGCGTCTGGACCTTGATCATGGGCGAGCGATTGATGCGATTTTGGGGGGCTAAGACTGGGGGTCTGGGCGGCGTGAGGGTTGCTCCGGGCGGGTGCGTTTTGTGGGCTTGTTGACAAATCTCATCGGAATTGGGACATTTCGGGCGGTGTTTCCGGATTTTCCCGGCGGTTTTTTGCCCAGATTTGCTCTTAGGCGTCAGCTGCCGGGTTGCTCGGGACCTGTTCCAGAGTGATACTGTGCGGATGTTCTGTTCCGTTTGGGACAATTGGGAATCAGGCCGTGACTGAAGAATCTCAGAATTCCAAACCATCGAACAAGGTGACGCAGCTGGGCGATTTTGCTTTGCAGCGTGAGCTTGGTCAGGGCGGCATGGGCAAGGTCTTTTTGGCTCGGCAGGTCAGCCTTGACCGTCTGGTAGCTGTCAAGACGTTGTCTCGTGAGTTATCCAAAAAGGATGGTTTTATAGCGCGTTTCGAGCGAGAGGCTCGAGCGATGGCGAAGATTGACCATCCGAATGTGCTGAAGATTTACGCGGTAGATGCTGCGCACGGGATTCATTTTGCGGCGATTGAGTATGTGGACGGTCAGAGTCTGCAGAAGTGGCTGGACCAGCTGGGGAAGTTGCCGATTGGCGATGCGGTGCATCTGGCGATTCGCTGTGCTGAGGCTTTGCGTGTTGCGCATGCAGAGAACATGGTGCATCGTGACATCAAGCCGGACAATATTTTGTTGACGAAGAAGGGGCTGGTGAAGGTTGCGGATTTTGGTCTGGCGAAGGCGATGGACGACGATGTTTCTATGACTCAAAGCGGCACGGGTCTGGGGACACCGTTGTACATGGCTCCCGAGCAGGCTCGCAATGCCAAGCATGTGGACGAGCGTTGTGATGTGTACGCGCTGGGTGTGACGTTGTATCACATGCTGACAGGCCAGCTGCCCTACACGGGCAAGACGACTTTGGAAGTGATCATGGCGAAGGAGAAGGGGCGTTACGCTTCTGCTCGGTCGCTGCGTCCTGAGCTGTCAGAGCGTCTGGATATGATTATGGACAAGATGATGGCGAAGGATCCGGCCCAGCGGTACAAGTCCTGTGACGATGTTTTGAAGGATTTGCTGGCTCTGGGTGTGCAGACGGAGGCGTTGTCTTTTATTGCTGGTGCTGAGGCTGCGCCGGCGTTGAAGCCGTCTGGGAATGGTCCTCTGACGGCTTCTGCTCCGGGTGCTCGGCGGGCCGGTTCGACGTCTCCGTCATTTGGTTCCGAAACAGCGACTCAAACGGGGACTCGCATTTGGTATGTTCAGTTCGAGGATGCGAAGGGCAAGTCCGTTGTTGAAAAGCATTCTACGGGTCGGATTTTGAAGATGCTGGCGGCTGGTCAGCTGACAGCGAAGGCGAAGGCCAAGGTGTCTGCGGACGGGGCATATTTCCCGCTGGCGCAGTTTCCTGAGTTTGCGAAGGCGGTGGAGGACAGCATAGCGCGGCGGACGGCAGCGATTCGCAAGGAGGACATGAAGTCTCTGTATAACCGTGTTGAGCGTGATCAGAAGATGTTTTATCTGAAGCGCAAGCTGAAAGATGTCTTTCGAAACATTTACGGTTCAGTCAGTCTGCTGGTGCTGTTGGGTGCGATTGGCTGGGGGTTGTGGTTTGTCTGGCAGCAGGGTGCTGAGCTGCCGGGCAAGGTTGTCGAGATGATTGGTTTTGGTGAAAAGTCAGCGCAGTCACCGACTGAGGTGCCGAGCGGCCAGAATTCGATACTTTCCGAGGGTGGCATTGTGCCTGAGGGCACAGTGAAGCCACGTTGATGTTCTGTGGAACAATATTTGAAAGCGATGCAGGGTGGTGGTATTCGCTGCGTACACCGAGAGCGGCTGCGTCTGCTGAAGAGTCGACCCATTTGGGATGCGATTGCTGTAAGTCTGCTGGTGCTGTGTCTGTGGACGCCATTTATTCTTGTGAATCTCTGGTTGACCTCAAATGGGCAGGTGCAGGTTTTTAACGATCGTCTGCTGTTGCAGGGAATGACAACTTCCAGGCTGTTGCAGGAGAACTCGGTCACGCTGCAGAGGATTCTGCAGTGGCGCGAAGATGGTGTTGATCCTGACTGGCGATCAGGTTCGACTGCGGGACTGCTGGGCGACTGGCGGAGCTATCGGGAGGGCAGTCTGGGAGCGTTCTCGGTGGAGGCTGGGGAGGTCAGGCTGCAATCGATTGGTGTTGAATCCGCGGTCTCGCAAGAGATTCAGCAGGCGATCGCGGGGCTGCTTCCGGAAGTGCAGCAGAGAGTTCGTGTCCGCAGGTCGGAGACTGAGGCAGGTGACGAGGTCAAGGTCTTTGGTACTGTCGTTAATCCAGTGGTGCTGAGCGATCCCTTTCAGGTGGACGGTCGCTGGCTGGTGGTGATGTTCGGTGAAACACAGCGACGGCCGGAAGACGGCGGTGCGGCATTCCTGCTGTTGCTGGACCTTGGCGTTTATCTGACACAAATGCGGCTGCCGGGGTTGGGCAGTGGCGTGGATGAGATGCGGATTACGCTGTTTGATCAGGATGGTGCGCGGCTGCTGGGGCCGCCGGTGTCAGCGAGTGACTACGCGTGCAGTCATACTTTGGCTGTTCCGGGTGGTGAGTGGCGGATGTACGGAATTCCCGTGGGCGGCTGGGTGGGCTGGTCATCCGGCGTAATCCTGACGAACATGGGAGCCGGGGTATTGATGGCGACTGCAGCCGGACTGGTAACATTTTTCTATTCGCGGGTACGTTTGCGATTTTCAGCTGAGCTGGAGCTCAGCAATCTGAGGCTTTCGGAGGCACTGGAGCAGCGGCTGAGTTTAGAGCGAGCGCGGGATCAGGCTTTGGCGGATCTGGCGAGGTCTCGGCAGCTGGAGTCCGTTGGGCGTCTGGCGGGCGGTGTGGCTCACGAGTTCAACAATCTCCTGCAGGTAATTCTGGGGCATACGGATCTGCTGCTGGCTGAGTTTCGGCTTGATAAGCCGGTCTCTGACGGTTTACGGCAGGTTGATCGTGCTGGGAGGCGAGCGGCGGAGCTGACGAAGCAGCTGCTGGAGTTTTCAAGGCGTGAACCGCAGGAGTCTGCGGCGGTGGAAATTGTGTCGGCGGTGTCTGAGGGGTTACGTCTGATGAGGCCGGCGCTGAAGAAATCGACGCGGCTTATCTGGAATGCTGCTGAAGATCGGCTGTTTGTCCCGCTGGACGCTCCGCATCTGGATCAGATAGTGTTGAATTTACTGTTGAATGCTGATCTGGCGATGTCGGAGGGAGGAAAGATTGAGCTGGGTGTGCGGGAGGTCGCAGCGGGTGAGTCAGCAGGTGCGGCTGGGTTGTGCGAGCAGCGGAGTGTTGTGCTGACGATTGCTGATGAAGGCTGTGGGATGTCGGAAGAAGTACTGTCGCGGGTGTTCGACCCGTTCTTTTCGACTCGCGGGCCATCTGCGGGAACCGGCCTTGGGCTGTCGCTGGTGTACAGTCTGATGAAGCAGTGTGGTGGCCGTGTGCATCTGTCGAGCGCAGAGGGTCGGGGCACAACCGTGATTTTGGTGTTTCCGTGGTGCGATGCGGCGGATTCGGCGGTGATTTCATGACTGTTGCTGGTGAGCAGTATAATCCGTTTGCTGCTCCGGCAATCGAGCAATCTGACGAGGTGCTGCCGAACCCGGCTGATCCGACAGATTTTACTGTGAGGGATGAGATTTTGATTTGCGGTCCGCGTCTGCTGTTGCCTGCGGTGTGCTGGAAAACGGGTTTGACTGAGGACCTTGAGCCGGTGCAATTTCGTGTTCAGCGTGCGTCATTTCGGCTGCAGACATCCCCGGTTGAGGTGCAGACTTTCATTTCGCGGCAGAGGAGTAAGCAGGAGGAGCGTCGCGGGATCCGTTTGTCGCTGTTGGCTGTTGTTGGAGTGCTGATGTTTGTGCTGCCACTGCTGTTCAATTCGCCCGGTCTGACGGGTGTTCAGGTGTTGTGGCGGATTGTGGTCATGCTGGCCGGAGGTATCACCACGGGAATTGCTGGAATGTTGATGACTGGCGGCTTGCCTGTGGTCCAGCGTTATCGTGCTCCTGGTTTGCACTACGTGCGGGGTCTGCCGAGTGCTCTGGTGGCGCAGCTGAGACTGGTGGAGGCTAAGCGACGTCGCCGGGATTTAGCCGGCGACCGAGTCGTTGTGGGCTGATGTTTGCGGGTGTTCAGCGTCCGTTTTGTCTTCGCAGGTCGAGGGTGCAGGGAAAATCGGGTGACATGCGAGGTTCTGCGGGAGTGAACTGTCGCGGTGTGTGTCCCATGCGGAAGAAGCGGGCGGCCCGGCGACTTTCGGCGGCAAGGGCATTAACCGGATAGCCTTCCGGATTGAGGCCTCCGGGGTGATCGACGTGGTAGCGAGAGCCTCCGAGTGAGCGGCCGGCGACTGTATCGCAGACATCGAAGGTGAGCGGCACGTGCAGTCCGATGGTGGGGTGCAGGCAGCTGGGTGGCCGCCATGCTCGATAGCGGACTCCGGCGATGTATTCACCTGGTGTGTCGGTGGCAACAAGCGGTACTCGGACGCCGTTGACGGCAACTGCCAGGTGCGGGGCATGCAGGCCTGAGACGTGGAGCTGCAGTCGTTCCACGGAAGAGTCAACGTAGCGGGTTGTGCCACCGCTGCCGGGTTCTTCGCCGAGCACGTACCATGGTTCGAGGGCCTGGCGGATATCGATGTGGACTCCGGCTGTCTGGAACTGTCCGATGCGTGGGCAGCGGAATTCGAAATGCGGTTTGAACCACTGGTGATCGAGTGCGAAGCCTGATTGTCGGAGCCATGAGATGAGGTTTTTCAGGTCATTCCAGAGGAAGTGCGGGAGCAGGCAGCGATCGTGGAGTGCTGTGCGCCAGTGAATCAGGGGCTCGCGCCAGGGCTGCTGCCAGAAAGCTGCCACCAGGGCTCGAACCAGGAGCTGCTGCGTGAGGCTCATGCGGGGATGGGGCGGCATTTCGAAGCCGCGCAGTTCGACAAGTCCGAGTCTGCCGGCGGAGTGATCGGGGGAGCACAATTTATCGATGCAGATTTCAGCGCGGTGTGTGTTGCCGGTGATGTCGATCAGCAGGTTGCGGAACAGTCGATCGACGAGCCATGGAGCGATCCAGCCGCCGCCCGGTTCCGGGACCTGTTCGAAGGCGGTTTCAAGTTCATAGAGGGCGTCGCGTCTGCCCTCGTCAACTCGCGGAGCCTGACTGGTAGGCCCGATGAACAGGCTGGAGAACAGCCAGGAGAGGGACGGGTGGTTATTCCAGAAGCCGATGAGGCTGCGGAGCAGGTCCGGGCGTCGCAGGAAGGGGCTGTCGGCGGGCGTGGCGGCTCCCAGTACGAGGTGATTTCCTCCGCCGGTGCCTGTGTGTCTGCCATCCTGCTGAAATTTTTCAGTGCCGAGTCGGCATTGGCGTGCATCTTCGCAGACGCCTTCGGTGATTTGTCGCAGCTGCTGCCAGTTGTGGGCCGGGTGAACGTTGACTTCGATGACACCTGGATCCGGTGTGACTTTGAGAATTTCAATCCGGTGATCCTGTGGTGGCAGGTAGCCTTCGATGACAACGGGCAGTTGCAGTTCTTCGGCGGCGGCTTCGATGCTGGCGAGCAGGTCGAGGTAATCTTCGAGTGTTCCGACGGGGGGCATGAAGACATGCAGCTGTCCGTTACGGGGTTCGATACAGAGAGCGGTTCGTACGACGCGACTGCCGGCTGGTGCTTCGAGCCACTGATCGGCGGATTCATCGGGGTCGTCGATCAGTCCGAGTCTTTGGAGGATCTGTCGCTGGGGCGGTTTCGGCTGACGGGGATCGCTGTTGAGTCGATTTTGTGCGGCGCTGCGCAGTTCGGTGTAACCGGGGAGAGGCGGTCGATCGGCGAAGGGGTCGCGTACGGGATCGGTGGGTGCTGCTGCCAGCGGGAGCGATTCGAGCGGCAGTCGGAGTCCGATCGGGGAGTCTCCTGGGATGAGGAAGAGTCGGTGTGACCGGAACGGCCAGAATCCGCTGGTCCATTGTGCGCTGGCCTGCCACCATGGTCTGGAGAGTGGCAGCACGAAACCGGCTGGCCGGGCGACGCCGCGCTGCAGCGCGCGAGTGAGTCGGCGGCGGTCTTCATCGGAATCCGGGTCAAATTCGTGCAGATCGACATCGATGGGCGTGCGATCTTCCACCTGCAGCAGGTGAAAGACATCTTCGTAAGCCGGGCGAATCCAGCGGTGTTCGACGTTGAGTCTGGAGGCCAGCTCGCAGATGAAATTTCCGGCTGCCAGTTCATCGGCGACCGGTTTTGAGTGGTTGCTGGCAGTGCGGTGCAGGCCGGCCAGCAGTTTGGGATTGTTCCAGACGGGCTGACCATCCCGGCGCCAAAGGCAGGTGTAAGCCCAGCGAGGCAGAGATTCTCCGGGGTACCATTTTCCCTGGCCGTAGTGCAGGAGGCCACCGGGAGCGAATCTTTGTCTGAGTCGGCGGATGAGCTGATCAGAAAGCTGTTGTTTGTGCGGGCCAACGGCGGCGGAATTCCATTCGGCGCCTTCCATATCATCGATGGATACAAAAGTGGGTTCTCCGCCCATGGTGAGTCGAACATCCTGTTCCAGCAGTCGCTGATCGACGTACTGGCCGCAGGCATCGATCTGTTGCCATGTGTCTTCTGTGTACGGCAGCGTGACTCGCGGATCTTCGTGGACGCGGGTGATCTGCATCTGGACGTCAAAGGTCACTTCGCAGCGATCGACAGCTCCGGTGATGGGAGCGGCGGACTGGGGTGCGGGTGTGGCGGCCAGAGGAATGTGGCCTTCACCTGTGAACAGCCCGGATGTGGGATCAAGTCCGACCCAGCCTGCTCCGGGCAGGTAGACTTCGGTCCATGCGTGCAGGTCAGTGAAGTCAGCAGTGGGGCCGGAGGGTCCTTCGAGTGGCTGCTGATCGGCGGTGAGCTGGATCAGGTAGCCTGAGACGAAGCGGGCGGCGAGCCCGAAGCTGCGGAGCAGGTGAACGAGCAGCCATGCGGAGTCGCGACAGGATCCGGAGCGTTTTTGGAGGGTTTGTTCGGGGGACTGCACTCCCGGTTCCATCCGAATGAGGTAGCTGACGGATTGCTGCAGGAGAATATTGAGATCAACGAGGAAGGAGACGGTGCGTCGGGGGCGGATATCGACGCGTTTACGGAAATTCAGAAAGTCGGGGTGATCGCAAACGGGGTGCAGAAAGGGGGTGAGATCCTGAGCGAGAGTCGGGTCGTATTGAAAGGGAAATTCGGAGGCTTCTTCTTCGAGGAAAAAGTCGAACGGGTTGATGACTGTCATGTCGGCGATGAGATCGATGCAGACCTGCAGTTTCGTGGCTGGTTCTGGAAAGACGATTCGGGCGAGGTAGTTTCCGAAGGGGTCCTGCTGCCAGTTGATGAAGTGTGGTTCGGGCTGAATCCGGAGTGAGAAGGCGTCAATGGGTGTGCGGCAGTGTGGTGCGGGTCTGAGTCGTACGACGTGCGGACTGAGCGAGACAGGTGTGTCGTAGGAGTAGGTGGTCTGATGGAGCAGAGCAACTTTGATGGGCATGGGGAATTTTCCAGCGGCGAACGGGCGTGCGACCTGGGCACAGCACTACGGCGGCGATTTTCAGCCTGAGAAGTCGGGGACGATTGAGCGGAGCGCGAGCGCAGCAGTGACTGCTGAGCCGCTGGTGGGGTTTGGAGTCACGACAGCCGGTCGTGGTGCTCCTGCGGGCTCTGCTGTGGCGGTTTATACCGTACGGTGCGGTTTGGTCCCAGACCAGCGTGGCTGAGTTGGGGAAAAGCGGTCGTTTTCCCGCTGCCGCTGATGGAGGGGGCGCCAGGCGGGGGAGAGAGTGTGTTTTTTGCGGGCAGATCCTGGACTGGAAAGCCCGAGCTGCTTTTGGAGTCGCGCGGCCGGGTGCGGATTTAGTCTGCTGCGCCGACCAGTTGAGACTGCAGGCTGGAGTAATCGAAGGGATCGCTGTAGTGACTGGTGCCATCGTCGTCCTGGACATGCAGCTGGACGGTGCTGCCCTGCACTGCCACAAGGGTAACCAGCAGATTGCCAACCCGGACGGAATCGCCGGGGACCAGGTCAACGTGGTGGAGCTGCATGGAAGACGAACGCCTGTATGAAGAAGGGGGAGTGCACCCGGAGAAGGGAGATGAAATTCGAGCCAGCCGATTCAGCAGGCGACTGCCTGGTGCTGTCGGCGTGCAGGAACAGCGAGTGCCGTGATTTCTTTTATAACGTTTATGAATTTGTCGTTCAATCGGAACAACAGTTTCTGCCTGGAAACAGTCGGGTTTTTGTTTACAGCCGGATTTCTGCCGCTGCGGGCTTGCGGATTCGACGGCGTCTGTTCTGTTTCTCAGTTTGCTGTCAGGCAATTGTTTGTCTTCGCAGTGGCAGTGCTGCCGTGTACAACACAGCGTTACCATACGGCCGTGATTATCCCCGCGAAGTGCAAGGATTTCTCGTGAGTATTCCAGCATCTGACAGACCAGTTTCCGAGGACATGGCGGGCGTCAATCCTTTGCTGTCGGTTCAGGGGCTGCCGCCGTTTGCCGGGATTCTGCCGCAGCATATTGCTCCGGCTGTCGACTTCATTGTGACTCGCAGTCGTCAGATTCTTGAGCGTGTGGAGACGGATACGTCGGAGGGCTGGGATGCCTTGATGTTGCCGCTGGAGCAGATCGATATTTTGTTTGAGTATGGCTGGGGTCCGGTTGAGCATCTGCTGAGTGTGGCCAGCACTGACGAGCTGCGTGCGGCGCACGAGGCGGTGCTGCCGCAGATTGTTGAGCTGCGGCTGCAGCTGCGGCAGAGTGAAGCTCTGTACCGCCGTTTGCTGCAGCTGAGGTCTCACAGCGACATCAGCAGCTCGGAAACGCGACGCCGAATTGTAGAACGCATGATTTTGAGTGCTGAGCAGTCGGGGATAGCGCTGCAGGGTGAGCAGCGGGAGCGTTTCAACGAGATCCAGCAGCAGTTGTCTCAGCTGGCCACGGATTTTTCGAATCATGTGCTGGACGCCACGAAAGCGTGGCATCTGGATCTGACGGATGCGGCGGCGGCAGCCGGGCTGCCGGAAAGTCTGCGGCGACTGACGGCAGCTGCGTGGTCGCGATCTGCAGAAAATTCCGGGGGTGTACCGGCGACGGCGGACAGCGGACCGTGGCGACTGACGCTGGATCAGCCGTGTCTTGGTCCGTTTCTTGAGCACAGCCGAGAGCGATCTCTGAGGGAAGTGGTCTATCGTGCTTATGTCACTCGTGCCTCGGATGGTGCACTGGACAACGGGCCGGTTATTTCGCGAATTTTGCAGCTTCGTCGTGAGCAGGCGCGACTGCTGGGTTATGAGTGTTTTGCAGACCTGAGTCTGTCGCAGAAGATGGCGGGTGATGTCGCCGCGGTACAGCAGATGTTCGATCGACTGCTGATGGCGTCACTGGATCGGGCGAAGAAGGAACTGGAGGAGCTGACGGCACTTGCAGAGCAGCAGGGGCACGAGGGTCCGCTGGCTCACTGGGATCTGGCGTTCTGGGCGGAGCGTTTGCGGGAGCAGCGTTTTTCCTTTACGGACGAGCAGCTGCGGCCGTATTTTTCGCTGGACAGGGTACTGGACGGCCTGTTTGGGCTGTGTGAGCGGTTGTTTGGCATCACGGTTCGTCCGGTGGCCGACGCTGTGTCGGTCTGGGATGCGGACGTCAGGTACTACGAGGTGCTGGATGAGGGTGGGGTGCAGATCGCGGGATTTTTCCTTGATCCGTACTCGCGCCCCGCCAACAAGCGTCCGGGGGCGTGGATGAATGACTGCATTGGCAGGTCAGTCACGGTGCAGGGTGTGCGGCTGCCGGTGGCGCATCTCATCTGCAACAGTACTCCCCCGGCAGGCGGCAAGCCTGCTCTGATGACATTTCGTGAAGTGGAAACGCTGTTTCATGAATTCGGGCATGGGCTGCAGCACATGCTGACGACGGTGAATGAGCGGGATGCAGCGGGGATTTGCGGCGTGGAGTGGGACGCGGTGGAGCTGCCCAGTCAGTTCATGGAGTCGTGGTGTCTGCACCGCGAGACCCTGATGCAGATGGCGCGGCACTATGAGACGGGTGAGGTGCTGCCGGAAGAGCTGTATCTGAAGCTGCGTGAGTCGCGCACGTTTCGAGCGGCGTCGCAGATGCTGCGACAGCTGCAGTTTGGCATGATCGACATGGCCCTGCACTACGGTTATGACCCGGAGGGGGGCGAGACGGTGTCTGAGGTTGAGCAGCGGGTGCTGTCGATTACCAGCCTGATTCCGCCGCTGCCTGAAAACCGATTCCTGTGCTCATTTGCTCACATTTTTGCTGGCGGCTATGCAGCTGGGTACTACAGTTACAAGTGGGCAGAAGTGCTCAGTGCAGACGCCTTTGCAGCGTTTGAAGAGGCCGGTCTGGAGGATGCTGCGGCGATGCGGGCAGCAGGACGCCGTTTCAGAGACACGGTACTGGCGCTGGGGGGAAGTCAGCATCCGCTGCAGGTGTTTCGGGCGTTTCGTGGCAGGGATCCGGATCCGGCAGCGCTGCTGAAGCAGTGTGGGCTGGGCTAGCTGTCCGTAGACGTGTGTTTGGGTGTTCAGAGGGGGACGGGTAATGCTGGCACCGATTGAGAAGCAGTTTGATGTGGTGGTCATTGGCACGGGGCCTGGTGGCGAGGGTGCTTCGATGGAAGCGACCAAGCAGGGCAAGCGTGTGTGTGCGATTGAGCGGATGTCGCAGATTGGCGGCAACTGTACTCATTTGGGCACGATCCCCAGCAAGTCATTGCGGGCGGCGATTTACCGGCTGATGGACGTCAATTCGGCTCCGGTGTTTCGACAGCTGGGGCTGAATCTGGAGCTGAGTTTTCGGGATTTGCGCCGCAGTGCTCAGTCTGTCATTGACCAGCAGGTGGCGATGCGGCGAAGTTTTTATGACCGCAACGATGTGGAGGTGCTGAATGGTGAAGCCACATTTGTTGATCCGCACTGCGTCAGAGTGCTGCATGCGGACGGAAGTGAAACGCTGGCCAGGGCAGCCTCGTTTGTGATTGCCACGGGGTCCCGCCCCTATCGTCCGCCGGAGATTGATTTCAGTCATCCGCGAGTGTTCGACAGTGACACGATTCTGAATCTGCCGGAAACGCCGAAGTCCATGACGATTTACGGTGCGGGGGTGATTGGCTGCGAGTATGCGTCGATGTTTCGCAATCTGCAGGTGAAGCTGAATCTGGTGAACACGAGAGACAGGATGCTGGAGTTTCTGGACGACGAGATCTGCGATGCGCTGGCCTATCACATGCGGGATACGGGTGTGCGGATCCGCAACAATGAGCAGTTTGAACGTCTGGAAACATTTGATGATCACGTGGTGATGCATTTGAAATCGGGCAAGCAGCTCCGCAGTGACGTGCTGTTGTGGGCGAACGGGCGGACGGGGAACACTGAGGGGCTGGGTTTGCCGGCGATCGGGATTCAGCCGAATCATCGTGGCCAGATTGAGGTGAATGCCAACATGCAGACTGCACTGCCGCATGTGTACGCCGTGGGGGATGTGATCGGGGTTCCGGCACTGGCCAGTGCGGCCTACATTCAGGGGCGTTTTGCAGCCCGGCATCTGGGCGAAGGGGGATCGGACAATTTCCGCATCAGTGACATTCCGGCCGGGATTTATACCAGTCCGGAAATCAGCAGCATTGGGCGCACGGAACGGGAGCTGACAGAAGCGCGGGTGCCATACGAAGTCGGTCATTCGATGTTCAAGAATCTGGCTCGAGCACAGATTATGGGTCGACCGGTGGGGATGCTGAAGATTTTGTTCCATCGAGAAACTCTGGAATTGCTGGGAGTGCACTGTTTTGGTGTGAATGCCAGTGAGATCATTCACATTGGCCAGGCCATCATGGCTCAGCCGTCTCCTCAGAATTCACTGCTGTATTTCATCAATACCACCTTCAACTACCCGACGATGGCGGAGGCGTATCGAGTGGCGGCGCTGAATGGATACAACCGGCTGCACTGAGCCGGTTGGAGGCGGATCGGGCCGGAATCGCGGTCTGACCGAGCGAAAGCCCGGTTTTCTGAGGAAATCCGGCCGTGTTTTGAGATTTCCGCAGGTGACTTTTGGCCGACACTAGTGTTAAATCGGGAAACGGCCCTTTTGTTGCTCGCAAGTCAGGTGTACCAATGATCAGTTTTAGACATTCCTTTGGCGTGGCAGTTCTGATTTTTGCGGTGCAGTCTGACGTCTTTGGGCAGGCTGGCGGCGGGGGCATGGGCGGTGCTGGCAGCGGTTTCAATTTGAACTCGCTGTCCGGCCTGTCTGGTTTATCAGGTCTTTCCGGACTGGCGGGGCTATCTGGTCTGGGCGGTGGCGGGATTGGAACGTCGACGGGCATGACTGGCTCGAC
>Ga0172372_10007031_pt1 | contig 15207 bp, 11 predicted proteins | sample LakKiv5m_2_FD_114544 | JGI IMG/M metagenome (GOLD analysis project Ga0172372, IMG submission 114544) | Freshwater microbial communities from Kabuno Bay, South-Kivu, Congo - kab_092012_9.5m | ecosystem: Environmental > Aquatic > Freshwater > Lake | place: Democratic Republic of the Congo...
ACCTGCAGTAACAGCTCCTCGTAGGAATGACTCTCCAGTAACGGCAAGAGCACCTGCAGTTACAGCTCCTTGAAGGATACTTGTTCCAGTCACATTAAGAGCACCTGCAGTAACAGCTCCTCGTAGGAATGACTCTCCAGTAACGGCAAGAGCACCTGCAGTAACGGTTCCTTGAAGAATACTTGTTCCAGTGACATTAAGAGCACCTGCAGTAACAGCTCCTCGCAGGAATGATTCTCCAGTCACAGCAAGAGCACCTGCAGTTACCATTCCTTGAAGAATAGAGTTTCCAGTAACATTAAGAGCACCTGCAGTAACAGCTCCTCGGAGGAATGACTCACCAGTTACAGCAAGAGCACCCGCAGTGACATGCCCTTGAAGAATCGAATTTCCTGTTACATTTAGAGAACCGGCAGTTGTTTGTCCAATCCAGGCATTTGCAATAGTTGCAGATTGTGATACTTTAAGGGTTTGCAAATCGGCAGATGAAATAGCAATGCTTCCAGCAGAAAATGCAGTTGCCACTACATTTGAAATGGTTGCATTGGTTGCCCAAAGTCCTTGTGCACGAACATTTGCATAACCAGACGATGCAATATCAGTTGTAATATCTGATACATCTACAGAATATCCAAAAATCAATTCATCAGCAGATTCATCATAGTATTGTGCCATGAAGTTTCTGTTGTACAATGCAAACGAATCTCCAAGTGATGGTGCCGCTGTCAATGCTGAACCAAGTGTAGCCGACTTGGATGTTCCATCATAATCCGTAATTTGTCTAACATTGTTTACACCAGCTCCATTAGTGATCTTGATCCACCAATTGTTATAAAAATTATCGGCTGCACTTGCAGACTCGTCAAAAACAACAACAGTTGTAGTAGAACCCGATTCAAATGTATCTGAAAATGCAGGAGGTTCAGATGCCGAAACAATATCTCCTTCTCCAAGGTTGTTTGCTGTCTGATACCTTTGAATAATGACACCAGCATCACGACTTCCTGCTGGACCAGAATTTAGCATAAGAGTATTGTCCTTAATATTTACGGTTGTAGTGTTAACAGCAGTCGTTGTTCCATTAACATAAAGATTTCCGGCGATTGTGGCGTCTCCACCAATAAATACATCTTTCGCAATTCCTGCACCTCCAGCAACAACAAGAGCACCAGAACCAGTTCCGACACTTTGTGTAGAATTGGTAATGGTAGTTACACCCTCAATGTTTGCAGTCTCTCCAACATAAAGTTTGCGTCCAATACCAACACCACCTCCAATCACAAATGCTCCTGATGATTTGCTTGCACTGTCATAAGTTGCTTTAATACTCAATCCACCATACAACACAAATGATCCTGTCGTAAGATTAAGCGCCTCTGTAGTATCTAAAATAATAATCGGTTGTTCGAAATACATAGGCGATGTAGACATTTTTGATGTTTTGTTTTATAATTATAGATAAGAAAAAAAAAATAAACGAATTTTTTAGACAAACTTGGTTTTATTTAAAGATTTTATTACATAAACGTATCACAAATGTATCAAGTAACAAATATTGAAGATTTAGAAAAAGTTTATTCAAGCCTTAGATTAGAATATCCTAAACAAAAGATTCAAATAACATATGACTGGAACAATAAAAAATATCATGTTCATGTCACAAATGAACCATTTGAAGGAGATCCAAACGTACCATTGGATCTAAATGTAAAAGTTATCTACGGAGATTCAGTCACCGGTACTACACCATTGCTTTTAAGAAACCCATTAACAAATTACATATTTATCGATATTATTCAAAAATTGTGCAATACATGGACAGAATATCCTGAATTCAAATTGTTTGATACTTCTATTAGATTAGAAAAACAATATGGAACACGTGATTTACAAGTATGGTCAGATAAAGGGTGGACAAATATAAAAAAAGTCATTCGTCATCGTACTGAGAAATGTATATATAGAGTTGTTTCAAATGCTGGAGTAGTAGATGTGACCGAAGATCATTCTTTATTAACAGATTGTCTACAAAAAATTACTCCTAATAAAATTAATAAAGAAACTTTGCTATTAACGCAACGTATGTATTTTGATCATCCTAAACACATTGACAATGACTATTTACCCTCTGCACCATATATATTCGGTGTCTTTTTTGGTTGCGGTGAAATAGACGGAACAGAATGGTCATTACGTAATCTTGATAATGACGTAATCAACAAAATACTTACTTTATTAAATAAATTGTATCCATATGAATCTTTCCTTATCAAGAATAAAAATATTCTTGCAACCTCACATAGCTTATCACACAAATACAAATCACTCTTTTATAATAAAGCTACCAAGTCAGTACCAGACTTTATTCTAAACAGCCCATGTACAATTATGCAAGAGTTTCTTGATGGTTATAAATCCATTAAACAAGTACGTTCTGATTATGAACGTATAGGATGTAGTCAGTTGCAATTTGATTCACAACTACAAGCACAGGGCTTATATTTCATCCTTTCTCAACTTGGTTACAATGTTTTAATAAACGAAGTAAACAATATGTTTTGGCTAACGTACTCAAAAGTAATTGATACGGTTAATACCAACAAAGTAAAATGTGTATACAAGCTTTCAAGTACAACAGATTTTGTGTATGACCTTGAAACTGATATTGGAAGATTTCAAGCAGGGTTGGGGCAAATTATTGTTTCCAATACAGATAGTATTTTTATGAAATTTGAATTCAATAGAAACGATTTTGAAGAGAATAGAAAAGATACATTCAAACTTGCAACTGTATGTGGCAATAAACTAACCAATGACATTTTTGATAGACCCCCTATAGTCCTTGAATTTGAAAAAGTATTTCAACCATTCATTTTACTAACCAAAAAACGTTATATTGCAAAGAAATTTGAAAATATGAAAAATCCTTTCGAGTTAAAAGGTATTGACGCTAAAGGTATTGCACTTACTCGAAGAGATTACTGTAAAATGGTTAAAAAGTGTTATAAAAGTGTCATTGATACTATTATGTCTAATGAGTTCCAGAATACTAAAGTGGCTCTTGAGGAAAGTGCAAATGTATATTTTAAATTCATTGATGACATTTCATGCTACAGTATTCCATTGGATGATTTAGTAATATCAGCCCAGATTGGCAAAGAATACTCTTGTAGACATTGTAAAAAAAAGTGCGAATGGATGTTGAAATGTGATAAACCAAAATGCAAAACTTTAAACAATCAACACAATACTGTTTGCATAAAGTGTAAAAACACGTTTGCTTGCCTGCATGAGTTTAGTTTACCTCATATTTCTCTAGCTCAAAAAATGCTTAAACGTAATGAAGAAGTTCAAATTGGGGATAGAATTGCCTTTGCATTTGTAGAAGACTCAAGATATCCAAAACATATTCAAAAATATGACCTTGCTGAAGATCCAAAGTACATTGTTTCTAATAATCTAAAACTTAACAGACTTTGTTACATTGACCAATTAGCTAAACCATTGTTAGCATTATATAAAGTATGCCTTCATGATAACCCCGAGCTTCTCACACATATTATTAATAAAACTAATGAAAAAATGATTCTATTTGGTGGAAAACCATTTAAAATAAGTGATTTTAAAATTGAAGATATTTAAAGTAATTTAAAGTAATTTAAAGTAATTTAAAAGTTTGTTTAAATTGTGTCTAGAAATAATGTCAAGAAAAATATATGTATTCATTAGCGATATTGCTTCATTTATTGGACAAAACAAATGGGATTACATAACACCTTTTGAGAGATTGTGGAAAAAATGCGATCGTGAAGGTTATCAACGTGTTATTGAACATTACAAGACTACACTTGTTACATACAACCAAGAACTTGACAACATTACACTCGAAAAAGGATATCTAGAATCAGATTTCAAAGCTCAAAAAATTACATCAAGACAATATTCCAAAAAATTAGGAGAATTGACTAAAAAAGAAGACTGCATAAACAACGAAAGAATCACTACTCAAAAATATGTTGACAATATTGACCTAACACAAAAAGAAAAGTTGGAAAAACACATTGGAAAAAGCAACATCGAAACTATTGAGTCAGACAATACGACGACAACAGATAAAAAAAAATTAGTCAACAATCTTGTAAACGAGCTTAATTTAGATGAAGCAACAAAACGAGAAACATTGAAATCTGCAGAATCCTATATTAATAAAACTCACGGAACTCTAAAAGAAGAATCAGCTATTCATATGTTTGAGAAAAAATTCAATGTGTCATTAGATACGAGTCAACAGTTTAATGCTAAGGTTCTACGACATTCTCAATTTCAGTGGTATATTTGTGGAAAATGCGATGGACTCTACATTACCAAAGACCCCAAAGAAAGTTATATAGTTGAAGTTAAAAATAGAACAAAGTCTTTCTTTAATAGACTAAGGGAATACGAAAATACACAAATCCAATTATATATGTGGATGCTTAATATTAATCAGACAAAACTTGTAGAAAAACTAGATTCTAAAATACGTATTACTAATATAAAACGTGACGATTTATACATAAACAATGTTTTAGAGTATCTTAATATTTTTACACACAATTTTGAGAATAAATTTCTCACAAATTTTGATAAACAATTAGAATATGTAGCTCAACCAGAACATGAAAAACAAGTGTTTTTACAGAAGCTATATCTTAATGAAATTAAGAAACTAGAGCTACAAAAACTTAATGACTGTGTTACAGACAGTGACAATGATTGCATGATTAGTGATACAATTTAGTAAAATTATTTTTATTGCGTAAGATTAATGAATGTCACTGTTAATGAAATAGTAGACTTGATTTTTTCTAAACCACCTCAACCACCACATTCTTATACAATCGATCTGACAGCAGCTACTGCACAGCAAAACATAACCGTTTTTCAAATTCTCATGAACATTTTAATAAATGGTGCTAAAAGATTATTTGGTGAACACATTACCCCAAATACAATATCATCTGAACAATTTCAGACATTACAGGAATATATGAAAAGTATTGGATACAATATTAAACACAATTATACTTATTCGGAAGACAATACCAATACCCCTATTGCTATCAATATTTGGTTTGAACATTATATGCCAAATATAAACTGTCATGGAAGACCAGTTTTCTAAAAAAAATGACTTTAAAATACTGTTGTTATCTTATAATGATATCAACATTATCTGATAACACACTCCTTGAACTTTATCAATACATTCATATTAAAGACGTTCTTAAAATTAAACGTCTTAATAAAACACTCTACAACAGAATTCAAAATATTGAAGGATATATTGTATCACAAGAACTTAGACGAGCAGGACAACTGGGAACTTACAATGATAAGAAACTATCTCAAACTTATCTTGAACTCCATTTGAAAAATACATTGTCATGTTGTATTGTGGATGTATTTTATAATAACTGTTTAAACCATATGTTTAATAACATGTTAACAAAATACGAACAAACATACACAATTCCACATTCAATTACATCATTAATTACAATACCGAATATTTTACAAATGAGCATGTGTAACACAAAAAATCACAAGTATCTTATTGACTTTATATACAATAATATGAGCTTCAATGCGTACAACGTAATTGTTTCTTATTACACTGTGGTATTACAAAATATAACCGTTTCATTCGAAAATCTTTATAAGATTAGTAAACATGCAGTTACATTAAAATCATTAAAAAAATTGTTTGGATACAAACCTCTTGACCTCTCACTTTCAACCTTAATTGACTGTTGTGATACTTGTAAATTTGATATCATTAAGCATATGGTACAGTTTCGATACAATCGACAAAATGACGATGTATTGGCACATAACTACAATGTAATTAAACAATTTCTGAAACAACATGCAACACGTTTATATAACCAAATGAACATATTTGAAGAACGTATTATTGATACACACTTGAAAGTATTGTGTCCTACAACGAATACACCAATAAGGTATAAAAGTAAACGATACAATACAATTTTATTAACAACGTTTGAAAAATATACAAAAGCGAGAATTCAGAAGGGATTACACAAACAACGAAAACAATTACACGAACAATATTTTAATTAATCAAAAGTGTCTCCCATAACTTTATTTGTGTTTTAATAAAAGAGTATGAACAGTTTCTATTAAAACTTCCCATTAAATGAGACAGGTACTGACCCTTACAATCGATGAGAGGAATAAACGTCAGTGTTGATTTATGCACGTTAATGATGAACATATGTTGAAGAAATACATAACCTTGCATCATCATTATATTTATAAGAGAATGGCTGACACTTTGTATAAAATTTATTGAGTAATATGTCTCTAATTGTTTCAACAAAAATTCACGTATAGCATAATACAACATTCGCAAATCACGTTTTAATAAGTTTTTACCTGTGTATGTTAAATCTTCTGATGTTAAAAGCTTGCACAATGAAACATTTTCTGGATTTTCAAGATAGTCACACAAAGTATGAAATAACACATTTAAACGATGTTGATATGGAGCATTGTATTTCTGCATGTAATTCACATTGAATGTTTTATTAAGTACCCAAAAATGTTCTAAAGTATTATAGTCATCAACGTAAAAGTATATCTTGTATATTATATCATACATTATATTATCCATTTAAAAAATTAGTTCACAAAAAATTTAATAAATATTGACCAATTTAAATTACAATGGAAACATATGCACGCTCACATATACTAAATGATACATATAAAAATGATATCAAAATGCAAATTATTGAATGGTGGGCACAAGACGAAGACAATGATGACGAAAGTGAAACAGAGATTAGTGAGAAAAGTGACATCAACAACAGCGTATACACAATACGAGCATTTGGAGTTACCGAAGAAGGTGCTAGTATAACGTGTAAAATCACTGGATACAAACCATTTTATTATATCAAAGTATCTAATTCTTTTTCTAAAGTCGATTTAGTACGATTTTTATCGTATGTTGAATCTAGTTATTATCTCAGAAAATTCAACAATTTGTTGGTCAAAGAAAACGGTAGACATTTGTCAACTATTGTTGAAAAAAAAGATTTGTTTGGATTCAGAAATGGGAAGACGTATAAATATGTTCAACTAATTTTTAACAACTACTCAGCGATGATGAAAAGTAGATACCTATTCAAGAAGCCTGTATCAATTCCACAAGTTACAAAAAAACCTACAAAGTTTAAATTGTACGAAAGTAATTTTGAACCTTTTATGAGATATTGTCATATCAAAGACGTATTAATGGCCGGATGGATACAATTACCTAAAAACAAGTATCGAATTACGTCGGATTCTGCTAACACACAATTAGAAGTTGAAATTGATTACAAACATGTAGTGTCATTACGTAATAAAAAAGACATGGCACGTTTTCTACAAGCATCTTGGGACATTGAAGTGTATTCTCATGATTATACATTTCCTGACCCTAACAGGAAAGTTGGAGACAAATATCCCAATGAAATATTTCAAATAGCTACAACTTACAAATATTATGGAGACAATGAATTAAGTGTCAAACATTTGTTGACCTTGAAAAAATGTGCGCATATAAATGACCCTAAAGTGGTTGTGGAAGAGTGTAAGACAGAAAAAGAGCTTATTAAAAAATGGGTTGATACAATATCCCTTATGGATCCAGACATATTTTATACTTATAATGGCGACGCGTTTGATTGTATGTATCTTAAAGAACGTGCAGCTTTATTGGGACTGACCAATTACGTAATGAGAAAGTTAAGTAGATTGACTGAAACGGAAGCAATAATAAAGAAAGAATATTTTAGTTCAAGTGCTTATGGTGACAATGAATATTATAGATTATACGTTCCAGGTAGACTCAACTATGATCTTTTAATTCATTATAAACGAGGTATGAAAAAATATTCTAGTTACAAATTAGACAACATTGCAAATGAAATATTAAAAGAAGGTAAACATGATGTTGGAGCTAAAGAAATTTTCAAGTACTATGAAGAAGGAACTCCTGAAAAGATAAGACACATTGCGGAATACTGTATCCAAGACACTGAACTTTTACAAAAGCTTGTTGACAAGCAATTGATTCTTACAAATATAATTCAGTTAGCAAATGTCACATATGTCCCGATTGGATTTCTCACTACAAGAGGACAAACTATAAAAGTATATTCACAAGTTTTACGTAAAGCAAGGCAAATGAATTTCTTAGTGCCACATACAAATTTTAATGAAGATGAATATCCAATACAAATTAAAACAAAATCCGAGCATAATTTAAGTGAAGACAATTTTGGTGAATACATTGAAATAAACATGGGTATAGAAGATGGTAAAAGAATCAATATTAGCGGCAAAATATCAGAAATTATTGATGAAACTGCATTTGTCATTATGTCAGATACCGAATTGTCCAAAGAGTACTATAACAAAAGATACAAATACAAATTTCAAGAATATAACATCCAAAGAATTTGGTCATCAGAAGACCTATTGGACGATACATTTACAGGTGCAACAGTTTTGCAACCATCATGTGGATTATATCACGAAAATATTGCAGTACTAGATTTTGCCAGTTTGTATCCAACAGTTGAAATAAGTAGGAATTTATGCTACAGTACACTAGTTATCGACGATAAATATAGAAATTGTCCTGATACAAAATATGAAACAATTGAATGGGATGACAAAATAGAATATAAACTACGACATACATGCGAAGGTGTTGGTAAAAGTGGAAAAAGCAAGGGCCAAGTATGTGGAAAACAAGCGTATTTTGAGGAAGATGGACATTATTTTTGTAGAATTCATGATCCTATGAAAAAAAGTAGAGCACCGGATGAAAAATATGCAAAAAAAGAGGTTCATTACTCGTATACAATAGTACAGCCACATAAAAATGCACAAGGTGAAATCGTGAATAAAGGTGTTGTTCCGGCACTGTTAGAAGAACTGTACAGTGAACGTAAAAAAGTAAAGAAGGAAATGGAAAAGGCTGCTGAAAATAAAAATAAATTACTAGAGGACATTTTAAACTCTACTCAACTTGCTATTAAAATTTCTCTCAACAGTGTTTATGGATTTGTCTCACGTAATAAGGGCAATCTTATATTAAAACCATTAGGGCAACTAACTACATCTATTGGAAGACATTTGATTGAACAAAGCAAAGAATATGCTGAGGGCAAATTTCGAGAATATGTTAAAGAAAATTCATTATTAACTCATCCTTTAAAACACAAATACAAAGACCTGACATCAAATGAAAGAAAACATATCTTAAAACAATTTAAAGTAAAAAATTGAAGCAAAAAGTTTACAATACATTTCAATATAATGGATTTAGATGTAATATGGAATCAACTTGATAGTTTAAAAGCCATCGAAGAATGTGATGAAATTAAAGTAAAATGCGTTCAATGTGAACAAAGTGCGTTTGAAATTATAAGCAATGAAAAAGTATGTACAAATTGTGGATTAGTATCAGATCAATCAGTATCATTTGTAAATGAGTCCTTTGAACCCGAAATACAAAGACGATACAACAACAAGCATGATAAATTATCTAAAATGCAAGAGTGGTACATGTGGTCTAACGAAGAAAAGAGCAATTATAAATTACAATTGTACGTACAAGACTTTTGTTCGCAGCTTGGTATCCCAGAAATGCTTGTACAACGCGTTTATGAAACAGTGTTAACAATCAATAATGCAGTGAAAAAGTTTGAAGGAACCAAGCGAGCTAAAGTTAAAGACAGTATCATTTTATTATGTATTGAAATGGTATCAAAAGACTTTTCTGCCATTAAATTAGCCAAGTCAATTAAATTAGAAGCCAAATTTATATCAAAAGCTGAACAAATTATTATTGAACTTGTAAATAGTAAAAAACTTGATTTAAAAAAAACAGATGTTCACGGTGTTAAAACGCCGTTAGAATGCATCCGTGAAGGTCTTAGGAAACGTAATATAAATATAGATGACCGTTTAATATATAAAGTAAAGTGTCTTATAGATATTTGTGATAGTCACGACTTACTTATAGACCATAGTCCATTATCAATTGGCGTAGGATGTTTATATTATATTCTACAAAAATACAATATTAACATTGAAGCAAGAGTTATTGCTGATATATATAGCTTGTCTCATGTAACTGTATTGAAAACATTTAACCAATTAACACCGTTTAAGGACATCATTACTAAGAATCTTGATTAACAACATTTTTATTATAATGAGTTGCATTTTTATCAAACACCCAATGACAATCATCTCGATGAACGTTTGTCAAAATACGATTACGTAATCCTGGTGCAGATATACCACAATCTTTAGCTGCTGCTGCAATATTTGGAAAGTGTGTACGAGCACCAGTTGAACATTGAATTTTAATTACTGGTTGGTCCTTGTATTGATCTTCGTGTGATATTCCACTGTACCTGAACATGAATCCCTTACACAATGACTTATTTCTCAAAGAAACTCCAACAGCCGTTCCAGTCACTCCAATGGCTCGACCAGCAGCTTCCAAACTTTCAAACGTTGCAATAATTTGATTAGTATCTTTGTTAATTTGATCCACTGGTCGTCTTGCTTTGTGGACTGTTGGTACTTCAGGATTTTTGGACACTTGCTCTGTTGAAGCTATCCCACTTTCTAGTACATTCACGATATTATTATAAACTCCATTAATATCAGACTGCGTCAACAGTTCCTCAAGCTTAATGCATGTTTCAAATGCGGTCTTGACAATGTCAAAACAACCCTGTACTGCATCATTGCCTAAATATGTTAAATGTAACTTTAAGAGAAAAATCAGTATCTTTTCAATAAATGGATATTTAACTTTTTCTGACAATCTCATGAAACCATTTGGATCACTTTTTTTGTATATTTCTGTACGCATTAGCAAGTCTTTTACTCTGCATATACCATATTTATATCTATCAGGTCTACATTGAAACACATACAACATGTATGTACACTTGGAAATGTAATGTGTACTCATTCTGGATTTCATACTTAGTTCTTCTTCTGTGCATACTGGTATAGACTTTTTAAGTTTTTCATTCTCTTCTTTTTGTGCTTCTAATTCTTTTTCAAGAGTATTTATCATTTCATTTAATTCCAAATTCTTTTGAAGAAGCAATTTGTAATTCTCAAGATTGTATTCGTGTTTCTCTATTATATCTTTGATGTAAACGTTTATCTTTTCCATAGTGAAATTGTTATCATCAATTGCTAAGAATTCTGTGTAATTTTTGTTGTCACTTAAAATAATACTTCGCCGTCGTTTTTTAAGTACAGGATGTTGCTTGATTTCATTCTCAATTGCAAGCTTATTCGATACCTTGAACGCCGCTCTCAATCGGAAATTAGTAAACTTGCTTTTATGAGCTTCAATACGTTCAGCTAGATTATTTGAATTTCCAAATTTGATAATGGTTTCTCCAGTTGTTGTTTTGTCATCGACCAATCCATAATAAACGCACTGAACGTTCTTAGGAAATTGTTCAAGCAATGTTTTTTCAAGTAATTTATCTTTGTCTTCTTCATGCTGTAAAAGTTTATGTTCTTGTTGCTGTAATTGTAAACGTAGTTCTTGTGACTCTTCATTTATTATTTGTTGGAGTATCTGCTCTAACTTGAGATAGTATTGTCTCACTTCTTTGCTCTTAGCAGTCCCAGCTAACATGCACATCATCTTGAATGTATCCACGGTAAGTAAAATTGTTTCTTTATTAAAACCTCCTTTGTTTTTGCGCTCCTCTTTTCGGTGGAGCGCAATTTTATAATCCACATTCACTGTAAAATGTTTTTCAAGCATCCTCTTAGCAGGGTCTTTTCGTGAAAATTCCATCCATTTCCATACGTTGTCAAGGTCCACCACAAAATCCTTCTGTGAATCATGGTTTAAGTAACAATAAAAGCTGCTCACAAACAAGTTCTGTTGACTCTCTGTGAATTCGTTTTTTATTTTAGTTATGAATTTACTTTGATAGCTTCTGCTAAGCTTAGTGAGTGGATTCTTTTCAATGAGAGCTACTACGTCGAGTGTATTTGTCATGGGTTTTGTTTATAAAAGTAATAATATTGTATCTTTAAATAAATTTTGCAAAAAATAGCAAATTAATGTTATTTTTTGCATTGTTTTGTAATATTTGACAAACACGTGTAATTTATGACAACTATTAATCAAACGTAACAGTATACTTAATATACTGGTTATGAATACTTCTAGACGCATTCATCGAGAGAGGTTGACGTTTTTTTGATGTATCTTGTTTTTCAGATTTCTTTGCTTTTAATGAGTTTTTCATGTCTTGTTCAATGGCACTGAGATTATTTTTCACATATGTTAATATATCATTTTCGAAACACCATCTAAAGAAACAAAGTTGCCCACAACTGGTCTCAATATAGTCATCATCCGTGTAATAAAATAATATTTTATTCTTACGACAGAACGGGTCAAATTGACCTTTGCTAAATGATTTTAATTGGAGCTTATAATGCTGGTAAACATCAATTGTTCTTTTATTTGCTTGAATAACTGTTCTATACTTTTTTGAATAATTTGTTATAAACCAATCTAATATTCTAAGTGATATTACACTGTTTTGATCAATAATACTCTTCATCATATCTATATACTTTTTATTACTATAAAAATTTGTCAAAGATTTCATTAAAAGACTCAATTTTGTATCAATGTCTGTTGAAGTGTCACTATTTGTTGTTGATTGCATTTTTATAAAAAGATTGGAAGCTTTTAAATTATTTTTTTCTAAACTAAATAATAAAAACTAATAATGAACGATATTAAACAAGAAGTGTCCAAAATTTTCGATAAAGTCAAACAACACATTACTGTTGAACACACTTTGAAATACCTTATTGAGGGTATCGCCATTGCAGTTGTAGCCTATGCTCTTCCAAACAAAAATAGAGATTGGAAAGAAGTTGCTGCTATTGCTCTCATTGCAGCTGTAAGCCTCTTTGTACTTGACCTTTTTGTTCGCGAAGATGCTGGTAAAGGAGCACTATTTGGAGTTGGTTTTGGAACAGGACTGAATCTCCTTAATATGGCCAGTCCAGTAAAACTACCATTCGCTTTAAATTAATTGAATTTTTTATTACTTAATTAGCTTTTACACTAATTAATTAATTTAAATGTCATCAAAATTTTACAAAAGTCTTATGAGAACTACGTTTCGAAATGAATGGTTTGCAAACACCCGGTTGAACACAGAATTAAAGTCACAACAAATATTAAATGTTATAAAAAGGAACAATGTATTAAAAGACAAACATCATATTGCAATTTTCAAATCAATCCATTTCGAGCCAAATGCTCAATTAATTATCGATGCTTATCCTGAGAAAAACTTTTATGTGCCCAAAGTGATTGATAGAAAATCAAGACATATGGAGTTTGTGTTGCACAGTGACCACAAAATACGTTATAGTACATTTGATTTAATATTCGTTCCAGGGGTGTCATTTGACAAATTTGGTAACAGATTAGGATATGGAGGTGGCTTTTATGATACATTTTTAGCTAATTACGTAAACGTTCATAAATATGGAATTATTTTTAAAGAATTTGTTAGTAACTTAGAACTCCCATCTGAGCCACATGACGTTAAAGTAGATTATGTAATTACACAAAATGGTATAACAGTATGTAAAAATGACATTATTACTGAGTTGTAGAACCACGGAGAACCCAATTCATATTTACAGATGTCCTTTGTGTTCCACTAAAATCCGTAGTGCTAACCTGTGGAACAATAAGTCGAAAATACGAAAATGAGGATGATGCAGGCACTGCAGTTGTAAATAAACCTTGTAAACTTCCACCTGAATTATAATCCGCATTAGTCAAATTACCACGTGTTTGAATTAAGGACCACACTGAACCTCCCGTACTTCCAGCTAATATATAATTTCTTGGAACAGTATTGAGAGCATCACGATAAATTGTATGACTATGAAGGAAAATGGCACTTGGCACTTGTAATTGAAGCCATTCACCGGAATATCCAACACTTCCAACTGTAGTACTCACAGATCCTGTATAAGCACCCGTAGTTCCATTGTAAACTGTATTGCTTGATATCCAGGAAGTATTTGAATCATTGTCAAAAGCGGTCCATGGATTGTTAGTCGATAATGTTGTACTTGCTGTAGCTATATATATACCTGTTCCATATGATGCCGTAATTGTTCCTTGTGACGTTGAAAGACCAACTGGGGGATACGCAAGTGAAGTCGTTTCCAAACCATTAAAATATAATTGATTGATAAACAATCTAGTTTGAAAATTTGTAGTATCATTATCTTGAGTCCCAATTCTGCTTGCTTGTAACCTATAATACGAATAAGGAACAATAGGTTGAATCAATGTACCTCCTGTTCGAACAAATGAACCCACTGTAAATGTTTGTACATTATAACCATCCCACGTTAACTTATCACTTCTTTGATCTAGCAATGCCCATGTATTACCATTATTACTACCCAACATCACAAAATCTCGTGGAGATAAAGCATTCCATGCAGTTGAACTAGTAAGTCTTGGTAAAATACTGTAATTATTTAATTGTATAGACGAAGGTAATTGTATTTGAAAAAACTCGCCATTATAAGTCGTACTTCCAACTAAAGTTCCATTTGTAGAACTTCCAATATATGCACCCGACGAACCAGCATACCATGCTTGTGTTCCACATCCTGTGCGAGTTCTTAAAGTATTAACATCTGTCCGATCATATGGCTCTTGATTACTTCCTAATGACCTTGAAGAAATCCTTCCAATATACGTACCATTACCATAAGGTTGTGAAGCAACCGAACCACTCGTAAAACTCAAAGAAACAAGTGTACTTGTTGTTAATCCAATTGGTGGATAATCAACTATTGTAGCAACATGTTCGTTAGGGAATTGTCGTTGTGAACCCCATACAATACGAACACCACCACCACCACCGGATCCACCTTGTGTGGCATTTGTTCTGTCATCTGTGTTTCCACCTCCTGCTCCAAATATACCTCCGCTGCCAGATCCAGAGGTTGTCCCTAATGTTCCAATTGTACCGCCCGAACCTCCCAGACCTGGTCCAAATGAACCATTTGTTCCACTCGCACCAATACCAA
>Ga0172372_10007033_pt1 | contig 15205 bp, 11 predicted proteins | sample LakKiv5m_2_FD_114544 | JGI IMG/M metagenome (GOLD analysis project Ga0172372, IMG submission 114544) | Freshwater microbial communities from Kabuno Bay, South-Kivu, Congo - kab_092012_9.5m | ecosystem: Environmental > Aquatic > Freshwater > Lake | place: Democratic Republic of the Congo...
CTGCCGCGAACTCAATGCCCGCGTAAATGTCTTCGGTGTTTTCGCGAAACACGACCATGTCGGTGAGCGAGGCATCCTGCATGGGCGTTGCGACGCCCGGAAAATAGCGGATCGGGCGGACACAGGCGTAAAGATCCAGCACCTGTCGCATCACCACGTTGAGTGAGCGGATGCCCCCACCGATGGGCGTACCGAGCGGCCCCTTGATCGAGACCACGTACTCACGCAAGGCATGTAACGATTCATCCGGAAACCACGTCCCGCAGACCCGATTGGCCTTCTCGCCGGCGTAAACCTCCATCCACTCGATGCGGCGTTTCGCGCCATAGGCCTGCGCCACGGCTGCATCGACCACGCGTCGCATCACCGGAGTGATGTCGGCGCCAATACCGTCGCCTTCGATGAATGGGATGATCGGCCGATCAGGCACGTCGATCGAACCGTCAGCGTTGACCGTCATGCGTTCGCCCGATGGCGGCAGGATGATGTGTTCGTATTTCATGGAAAATCCGCGCCCTCGACGCATTCGGGGGCGCGGATTCTACCCGAGCCGTGTGCGTCAGCCTACGGCGAACTGGGCCTCTTCGGTGGAGCCCTTCATCGCCGTGACCGACGAGTTACCGCCGGTGACCGTTTGCGTGACATCGTCAAAGTACCCGGCACCGACTTCGCGTTGGTGCTTGGTCGCGGTATAGCCGTCCTTCTCGGAGCCGAACTCGGCCTGCTGCAGCGCGACATAGGCACTCATCTGACTCTCGCGGTAGCCCTTGGCCAGGGTGAACATCGAATAGTTGAGCGCATGAAAGCCAGCGAGCGTGATGAACTGGAACTTGTAGCCCATGGCACCGAGCTCACGCTGGAATTTCGCGATGGTCGCGTCGTCGAGCTTCTTCTTCCAGTTGAACGAGGGCGAGCAATTGTAGGCGAGCAGCTTACCCGGGAACTGGCGATGGATGGCCTCGGCGAAATGCTTCGCCTCGTCGAGATCTGGCGTGCCCGTTTCGCACCACAGCAGATCCGCATACGGTGCGTACGCGAGACCGCGAGCAATCGCGGCGTCGAGGCCCGCATGAACGTGGAAGAACCCCTCACTGGTGCGCCCTTTGGCAGCATCAATGAACGGACGATCATGCTCATCGACGTCTGCGGTCAGCAGGTTGGCCGACTCCGCATCAGTTCGCGCGACGAGCACGGTGGGCACATCGCACACGTCCGCGGCCAGCCGTGCGGCCACGAGCTTGCTGACGGCTTCCTGAGTCGGCACGAGCACCTTGCCACCCATGTGTCCACATTTCTTTGCCGAGGACAACTGATCCTCGAAATGGACGCCCGCCGCGCCCGCCTCGATCATGCCCTTCATGAGTTCAAAGGCATTGAGCACGCCACCGAACCCGGCCTCGGCGTCCGCCACGATGGGCTGCAGCCAATCGATGCTGTCGTTACCCTCGGCATGATGCAGCTGATCCGCACGCAGCAGGGTGTTGTTGATGCGGCGAACGACTTGGGGCACGGAGTTCGCCGGATACAAAGATTGGTCGGGGTACATCTCGCCCGCGAGATTGGCATCGCCCGCGACCTGCCAGCCGGACAGATAGATCGCCTTGAGGCCGGCGCGCACCTGCTGCATCGCCTGATTGCCCGTCAACGCACCGAGCGCGTTGACGAAGGGCATCGCCGCCATGTTGCGCCACAGCTTCTCGGCGCCGAGCCGCGCGAGCGAGTGCTCGATGCGCACCGTGCCGCGCAAGCGCACCACATCCGCTGCGGTGTAGCCACGCGATACGCCGCGCCAGCGCGGGTTGTCTTGCCAGTCACGTTCCAGTTGCTGAGCGGTTCGCAGATCCATGCGTTTCTCCCGTTGGGTTCTATCGCGTTGAAGGTGATCAGTCGATCTCGCGGTAGGCCGCGAGCGTCAGAAAGCTGGCGAACTCCGGTGTCGTGGTGATGCCATCGAGCAGCGCAGCCGCCTGTGCATAGCGCCCCGCCGTGTAGGCGGACTCACCGAGTGCATCCCGCAACCGTTGCTGCTCGGCGGCCAACTCCGCTCGAAACAGCTCCACAGTGATCTTGCGACCATCCTCCAGGACACCTCGCGGGTGGTGAATCCACTGCCAGATTTGCGCGCGCGAAATCTCGGCGGTCGCGGCATCTTCCATGAGGTTGTTGATCGGCACACAGCCGTTGCCACAGAGCCATGCCGCCATGTACCGCAACGACACGCTCACGTTCTCACGTAAACCTTCCGCGCTGATCACACCGCTCGGGATCTGCAGCAGATCGGCAGCCGTCACCGTCACATCTTCGCGCAACCGATTCAGTTGATTGGCCGTGGGCATGATGCGGTCGAACACTTCCATCGCCACGGGCACGAGCCCCGGATGCGCGACCCAAGTGCCGTCGTGCCCATCGCCCGCCTCGCGTTCCTTGTCTGCGCGCACTTTGGCAATCGCTGCGTCGTTGGCCACCGGGTCATGCTTGATCGGAATCTGCGCCGCCATGCCGCCCATCGCAAACGCGCCGCGACGGTGACAGGTCCGGATGCACAACAGTGAATAAGAGCGCATGAAATGCGTGGTCATCGTGACGAGACGACGCTCCGGCAAGACAAAATCCGTTCGCTTGGCGAAGTTCTTGATGAAACTGAAAATGTAGTCCCATCGGCCGCAGTTGAGACCGACGATGTAGTCGCGCAACTCGAAGAGGATCTCGTCCATTTCGAAGGCGGCCAAGATGGTCTCGATCAGCACCGTGCACTTGATCGTGCCTTGCGGCAACGCCAACCGCCGCTCGGTGAAATCGAAGACCTCGGCCCAGAGCCGCGCTTCGCGGTGGCTCTCGAGCTTCGGCAGATAGAAATAAACCCCGGTGCCTCGCTCGCGCAATGCAGCGTGATTGTGGAACACGTATAGCCCGAAATCGACCAGCGCCCCGGGGACCGCTTGCCCCCCACACAGCAGATGCTTCTCTTCGAGGTGCCAGCCCCGCGGCCGGACGATCAATACCGCCGTCTGTGGATTCAGCCGATACGCTTTGCCCTCCGCTGAGGTGAAATCGATCTGCCGAAGCACCGCATCGCGCAGGTTGGCCTGCCCAGCGATGACGTTGTCCCAAGACGGCGCCAGCGAGTCCTCGCAGTCCGCCATGAATACTTTGGCGCCGCTGTTGAGGGCGTTGACGATCATTTTCCGATCGGTGGGACCGGTGATCTCCACCCGCCGATCAAGCAGATCGGCCGGGATGCCCGCGATCCGCCAATCACCCTCACGCACCGCGCGAGTTTCGGGCAGGAAATCGGGCAACTCCCCGGCATCGATTCGCTGCTGGCGCTGTTCGCGCGCGCGCAGTAGTTGCGGCACCCGCGGCCCGAAGCGCTCGGCAAGTTCACCGAGGAATGCCAGCGCGGCAGGCGTCAGCACGCGCTCCTCGACAGGACGCACCGGGGTGCCTGCTGCCAACTCGATCGACGCCATCCGCTGCTCTCCGTGTCCCGATCCCTAGGATGAGTTGAATTCTAGACCTGCCGGTGAGAGTATTTACACAATAGAAATTTCACAGTGTGAATTTCACTCATGGCCGGATTACTGCGACAGGGTCACTTCCTCGGCTCGAAGTTGCGCAGCCTGCGCAAGCGCAACGGCCTGACCCTCGATGAAGTGTCAGCGCGCTGCGTGCAGCTCGAACCCGACCATGCACCCTCCGTGTCGTACCTGAGCATGGTCGAGACCGGCAAACGCGTTCCCTCGCCGCAGATGCTCGGTGTTCTCGCCGCGGTGTTCGGCAAGGACACGAACTGGTTTCTCGATCGCACCGAGGCACTACCGCCGCAAGAGCTCGGCTCAGCCCGCCATCAGGGGCCGGTCAACGCCATGGCCCTCGAGCCCGCGTTCCTGTTCTCGAAGGATCTACTGCAGATGGCCTTGCCCGAGTTGCTGGTGCAAACGGGCACGAGCGGCCAGCAGTTCGCTCGACTACTCGTTCGGGTCTGGCAAGAGACACGCCAGAACGAGTTTCCCGACATCGAGCGCGCGGCCGAGTCAGTGGGTCGTCGTCGCATGCCACTCGCGCTCGAAGATATCTTGCAGATCGTCAAGCAACTCGGGCTGTCAATCCGTTGGATCGACAGTGAACGCCGACGAGACGGCGATCGGCTGCTACGCGCGCGCTTCGAAGCGCCGGAAACCATCGTCATCAACCGCCAACTGCGCGAACAACCGGAGCGGCTCAAGTACACCCTGGCCTTCTTCATCGGCCATCGGATCCTGCACAACGGCGATGGCGCGGTACCGCCGCATAGCGTGGCGGGCGCCGCTCCGCTTGAGGAGACTCCTGTTCAGGAACATGTGGGCATGGCGCCCCGCGACGTACTCATGGCGTGGCGCGATTTCGAATGCAGCGCATTTGCCGGTGCTTTGCTCTGCCCGAAGCTACCGTTTCGCCAATTTTTGGTACGCGAGCGGCACGAAATTGCCTCCTGCGAGCGACTCGGCGTGACGCCGGCCGTGATGATGCGCCGAATGACGGCCATCTCGCCCTACCGACACTGGCATTTCTTTGATGGCTACGCTCCGGGCTTCTTGCGCGCCGTCTATCGCGGCAACGGCATTGCCCTGCCCTGGGGCAACATGAGCCTCGTGCCTGACCCCTGCCCGAACTGGGCGGTGTTTCGTCTGCTGCGCGAACCCGCAACACCCCACAGCGCGACCGCAGAACCGGTATCGCAACTGTCGATCATGCGCGATGCAAAAACGCCGCGACTGTATTGCTGTCACTCGCTGCGAACGCGCGATGCGGCGGACGTCTCGCACGTCCTATCGGTGGGTATCGATCTGGCGCCCGCCTTCACGGCACAGGGACTCGATGCGACAGCCATCGTGGCGCAGATCGATGACGCCTGTCGCGAGGGAGGCGGCACTGCCATGGTGCCAGAGAGCGCCGCGCAAGCCATAGGCACGGTCAGCCATGTACTCAACATCGGTTGGGTGGCCCGCTCACTGGGCTCGCCAGCGAGCGTGATCTGCCCGCGAAGCAGCGGCTGCCCGCGCCCGCAGCCCTGCGCCGCCGCTAACGCCTAACGACGACGGGATTCGCGGGAGAGCCGGTTACGCTCGGCGAGCAGCAGCGCGAGTTCGAGCGATTGCTCGTAATTGAGTCGCGGATCAACCGTCGACTTATAGGCACGTTGCAGATCGAGATCCGCCAGCCCACGCGCCCCACCCGTGCATTCAGTGACGTTTTCACCGGTGAGTTCCACGTGCACGCCACCAAGGTGCGAGCCTGCATCGCGGTGAATTTGCGAGGCCAACTCAAGCTCGCGCAGGATGTTCTCGAAGCGGCGAGTTTTCAGGCCACTTTGACTGGTCTCGGTGTTGCCGTGCATGGGATCACAAATCCACACCACACCGTGACCCGTGGCACGCACCGCCTGAATGGCCTTTGGCAACGCCGTCTCGATGTCCTTGGCGCCAAAGCGGTGAATCAGCACCAACTTGCCCGGGATGTTCTGCGGATTCAGCGTCGTGACGAGCCGCTGTAACCAAGCGGCATCCATCGCCGTGCCAATCTTGACGCCGACCGGATTGGAGATGCCACGGCAATATTCCACATGCGCACCATCGATCTGCGCCGTACGCATGCCAATCCATGGCATGTGCGTGGAGAGGTTGTACCAACGATCCTGGCGCGGAATGAACCGCGTCTGCGCCTGCTCGTAGTGCAGCACGAGCGCCTCGTGACTGGCGTAGAAATCGGCACGCAAGGATTGATGCACTTCCTTGGCGCTGATGGTTTCGAAGAATTCCAGACCATCGGCCACCGAGGCGACAATGCGCTCGTACTCCAGCTTGAACGGCGAATGCCCGACAAAACCCAGATCCCAGTATTCGGGATGGTGCAGATCCGCGAAGCCACCGTCGATCAGCGCGCGCACAAAATTCAGTGTCAGGGCCGCACGCTCGTAGCCGCGCAGCAACAGCAGCGGATCAGGCTCCCGCGCGGCCGGCGTGAACTCGGCGTGATTGACGATGTCGCCGCGATAAGACGGCAGCGTGACGCCGTCGCGCGTTTCGGTGTCCGCCGAGCGTGGCTTGGCATATTGCCCCGCCATGCGACCGATGCGGATGATCGGTTTTTTCAATCCGTGGGTTAGCACCAGGCTCATCTGCAGGAGGATCTTCAACCGCTGAGCGATCTTGGCCGAATCGCAGTCCTCGAAACTCTCGGCACAATCGCCGCCCTGCAACAGGAAGCGCTCGCCGCACTGCGCTTCGGCCAGTTCCTCGCGAAGCTTCTCGACCTCCCAGGACACGACGATCGGCGGTAGCCTCGAGAGCTGGGCCACGGCATCCAGCAACGCCGCCTGATCACGATACACGGGCTGTTGCTGCGCGGGTTTGGTCTGCCAGCTCGTCGGGTTCCAGGCCTGATGCTCGGGGGTCTTCATAGTCAACGAAGTTTAGCCTGCTTTACCGCGCTCCGCCGCCTTGGCCTGCTGCCACAGCGCCTCCCACTGCTCCGCGGACAAGCCCTCGAGGGCGCGGCCCCGCTGCGCTGCCTGCGCCTCGATGAAACCAAAGCGCCGCTCGAACTTGGCGTTTGTCGCCCGCAGCGCCGCCTCCGGATCGAGTCCGAGCAAGCGCCCCCAATTGGCGATGGTGAACAGCAGATCGCCGAGTTCCTCGGTCTGGCGCTCGAGCGACTCACCCTCAGCCAGCGTCGCCTCGAATTCGGCGAACTCCTCGTCGACCTTGTCGCGAATGCCGCGCGCATCGGGCCAATCGAAGCCCACCGCTCGCGCGCGCTTGCCGAGTTTGGCCGAGCGGGTAAGCGCCGGTAACGTACGCGCCACACCGGCCAGCACGCCCGCCTCGCCACGACCCTGTCGCTCCTCGCGCTTGAGGGCCTCCCAGGCTTGCGTTTGCTCGGCAGCACTGAGGGCCGCCTGCGCCCCGAATACATGCGGATGACGACGCACCAGCTTCTCACCCATACCCGCCGCGACCGCATCGAAATCGAACCAGCCGCGCTCTTCGGCGATACGCGCGAGAAATACCACCTGAAACAACACATCGCCGAGCTCGTCGCGAATAGCCTGCGGTTCACCCTGAGCCACCGCCTCGGCGAGCTCGTGCGCCTCCTCTAACGTGTGCGCGATGATGGACTGCAGGGTCTGCTCGCGATCCCAAGCGCAACCCGTGGCGGGATCGCGCAGTTGCCGCATGATCCGCAGCAGTCTCGCGATCGCGGTTGTCGAATCCTCTTGCGTCATTGGCGGACCCTCGCTCATGCGTCCTCACCGCGAAGCATGCGACAGAGCGTCATCAGCATGCCGGCGGTCGCGCCCCAAATGTTGCGCCCCTCGTACGGAAAATCCGTGAATTCGATGTCCTGATTTTCGAAGCGGCGCACCCGCCGAACGTGATTGCGCACATCGAGCAAAAAAGCCAGCGGCACCTCGAACACTTCGGCGACCTCAGTCGGATCAACGCGCGGCGTGAACCGCGGATCGACGAACCCGACCACCGGCGTCACCCGGTAGCCCGTCACCACGAAATGATCGGGCAGAAAGCCGGCGACGCGAATGAGATCGCGAGACACGCCGACCTCTTCCTCGGTTTCACGCAGCGCAGCCTGAATAAAATCCTCATCAGGATGCTCCAGCCGTCCGCCCGGGAAACTGATTTGCCCAGGGTGGTGACTGAGGTGGGAGGCGCGCTGCGTCAGCAGCACCCAAAGGCCTTGCTCGCGTTCAACGATCGGCACCAGCACGGCCGCAGGCACGGGTTGCTCGGGAAAGAATTGGCGCAGATGGCGCCGCCGCTCGGGCGACACCGGGCCGTAGCGCCAATCGTTGTCGCTCTCGGTGCGCGGCGCGGCGAGCACGCGGGACTCGATCAACGCCCTCAGGGCGGATGGGTCGAGCGTGGCGGGGTCGTGCGAGAGCATGGGGTATGATTGCCAGTCTATCACCGCAGCCTCGGGCGACCGGCATGAACCTTGACCCCATCGACGCACTCTCACCGGTGGACGGCCGTTACGCCCGCGCCACGGCCGTCCTTCGAGTTCACTTGAGCGAAGCCGCGCTGATCCGCGAGCGGGTCCGCGTCGAAGCGGAGTGGTTGCTCGCGCTCGCCCGCGCAAGGCCCGCGGGTCTGGCCGGAGTCGACGCCCTCACGCCAGCGGTCCTCTCCGTCGCCGAAACGCTTGCGCACACCCCGCCCGCAGGCGCCACGGCAGCGATCAAGGCGATCGAATCGCGCACCAACCACGACGTGAAAGCCGTTGAGTACTACGTGCGCGATCAGCTCGCCACCGCAGGCGCGAACGCCGCCGCACTCGAGCTCGTACATTTCGGCTGTACGTCCGAGGACATCAACAATCTCGCCTACGCGCGCATGCTGCGCGGCGCGCGCGAGGTGCTTTGCGAGCAATTGGATGCGGTCATCGACACGCTGCAGGGTTTTGCCGCCACCCACGCGCAGCTCCCGATGCTCTCGCGCACACACGGTCAAACCGCGAGCCCCACCACGCTCGGCAAGGAATTCGCCAATGTCGCCGCGCGTCTGCAGCGGGCGCGCAGGCGATGGGCTGCGGTGGCGATCCTTGGCAAGTGGAACGGTGCGGTCGGCAATTTCAACGCCCACGTCGCCGCCCTACCCTCAGCCGACTGGCCGAGCATCGCGCGCGATTTCGTCGAATCGATGCAGCTGACCTACAACCCACTGACCACGCAGATCGAACCGCATGACTGGATCGGCGAGTACTGTGACGCGCTCGCCGCAGCCGATGTGATTTTGGTGGATTTTTGCCGCGATGCCTGGGGCTACATCAGTCTCGGCTACTTGCGCCAACGAACCGTTGCGAGTGAGGTCGGATCTTCGACGATGCCGCACAAGGTCAATCCCATCGACTTCGAGAACGCCGAGGGCAACTTCGGCATCGCTAATGCATTGCTGCGGCATTTCGCCGAAAAGCTCCCGGTCTCACGCTGGCAGCGGGACCTCACCGACTCGACCGTACTACGCAATCTCGGCGTCGCCATGGGGCACGCCCTGATCGCGCTACGGGCGCTGCAACGGGGTCTCGGCAAGATCGAACCCGATGCCGCTCGCATGGCCGCCGACCTCGACAACGCCTGGGAAGTACTCGGCGAAGCCGTGCAAACGGTGCTGCGCGCCGAGGGCGTCGCCGATGGGTACGAGCTTCTCAAAGATTTCACGCGTGGCCGCAAGGTCGACGCTGCGACCTATCAGCATTTCGTCGCGTCCCTACCAATCAACGCGCTCGCCAAGGCTCGCCTCGCACAGTTACACCCGGCGGAGTACCTCGGCCGCGCGGCATCCCTCGCCACGACGTGAAGGTCGTCGTCGGTCTGTCGGGCGGCGTCGACTCGGCGGTTGCCGCACTACTGCTGCGTCGCGCGGGCCACGAGGTGCAAGGCCTGTTCATGGCCAACTGGGAAGAAGACGACAGCTACTGCAGCATCGCCGAGGACTATCAGGACGCGCGCGCCGTATGCCGCGAGCTCGACATCCCGCTGCATCGGGTCAACTTCGCGACAGAGTACCGCCAGCGCGTATTCGATTATTTCTTGCACGAGTACGAAGCGGGGCGAACGCCTAATCCCGACGTGCTGTGCAATCGAGAAATCAAGTTCGGGGTGTGTCTCGCGCACGCGCGGCGGCTGGGTGCCGAGCGTCTGGCTACGGGTCATTACGCGCGGCGCATCGAGGGTGAGCGAGAAGTCGAGTTGCACAAGGGAGTCGACGTCGAGAAAGATCAGTCGTACTTCCTGCACGCGCTCGAGCGCACGCAGTTGGCAGCGGCCTGTTTTCCGTTGGGGGAATGGACCAAAGGTGAGGTGCGGCGCCTGGCCCGCGAGGCCGGTCTGCCGGTGCACGACAAGCCCGACAGCACCGGCATTTGTTTCATTGGCGAGCGACCCTTCCGGGAGTTCCTGAGCCAATACATCGCCGACGCACCCGGACCGATCGAGACTCCCGAGGGCCAGCGCATCGGTACGCATCGGGGACTCGCCTTCTACACGCTGGGGCAACGCGGTGGGTTGGATATCGGTGGTGTGTCCGGACGGGCCGAAGAGCCGTGGTACGTCGCCACCAAGGATCTGTCGCGCAACACCCTAGTCGTGGTGCAGGGCCACGACCACCCGCGACTGCTCTGTCGGCAGCTGCACACCTTGGCGGCGCACTGGCTGATCGATCCGCCGACGGCGCGCTTCGCTGCGGCGGTCAAATTACGCTATCGCCAAGCGGATCAGGCCTGCCAGGCTCAACCCGTGGCGGACGGCGCGCTCACCATCGAGTGCGACAACGCGCAGCGCGCGGTCACGCCCGGTCAGTTCGCCGTGCTCTATGCCGGCAGCCGCTGTCTGGGCGGGGCGGTCATCGACTCGGTATAATTCAACGCTGAATCTTTCGATTTTCGACTTCGGGGGTCTCATGTCGGACAGCTACAAGGCACGCAGCTCACTCAAAGTGGGCGGACAGGTCTACGAGTACTGGAATCTGGGTGCACTGCCGCAAGCGAAAGTCGCGCGGCTGCCCTACTCGCTGAAGATCCTCCTCGAGAACCTGCTGCGATTCGAGGACGGCGTCAATGTGACCCGCCGCGACATCGACGCGTTGCTCAACTGGAACGCGACATCCACTCCGGAGCACGAGATCTCGTTCACGCCAGCGCGCGTGATCATGCAAGACTTCACGGGCGTGCCCTGCGTCGTCGATCTTGCGGCGATGCGTGAGGCCATTCGTAAGCTCGGCGGTGACCCGCAGCGCGTGAATCCGCTCGCGCCCGCGGAGCTCGTCATCGATCACTCGGTGCAGGTCGATCACTACGGCACCGCCGACGCGCTCAAGCGCAATACAGCCATCGAGTTCGAGCGCAACGGCGAGCGCTATTCCTTCCTGCGTTGGGGTCAGACGGCATTCCGCAATTTCAAGGTCGTCCCGCCCAGCACCGGCATCGTGCACCAGGTCAACCTCGAGTACCTCGGTCGCGTGGTATTCGAGAACCGTGACGGCAAGCGTCCGCAGGCCTATCCGGACACCCTCGTCGGCACGGACTCGCACACCACCATGATCAACGGCCTCGGCGTGCTCGGCTGGGGCGTCGGTGGCATCGAGGCTGAGGCTGCGATGCTCGGTCAGCCGGTAACGATGCTGATCCCGCAAGTGGTCGGCTTCAAGCTCACGGGGCAACTGCAGCCGGGCGCCACCGCGACCGACCTCGTGCTCACCGTCACCGAGATGCTCCGCAAGAAGGGCGTAGTCGAAAAATTCGTCGAATACTTTGGCGATGGCCTGGCGACCCTGCCGCTCGCCGATCGCGCGACGATCGCCAACATGGCGCCGGAATACGGCAGCACCTGCGGCATCTTCCCCATTGACGAAGAAACGCTGCGTTATCTCGAACTCTCCGGCCGCCCGGCGCAGCAGATCGCATTGGTCGAAGCGTACGCCAAGGCGCAGGGCATGTGGCGCTACGCGGGCGCACCGCAAGCCGACTACACCGATGTGCTCGAACTCGATCTTGGTACCGTGGAACCCTCGCTTGCGGGTCCCAAGCGCCCGCAGGATCGCGTGCCCGTACGCGAGTTGAAGCAGGTGTACCGCAAGACCCACACACAGATGGCCGAAGAGCGCCGCAAGAAGAATCCGGCGGCGAGCGGCTCTGGCAGCGTGCCGGGCCCGAGCGGCTTCGAAGTCAAGGACGGTGCCGTACTGATCGCCGCGATCACGAGCTGCACCAACACCTCGAACCCCTCGGTGATGCTGGGTGCCGCACTCGTGGCGCGCAACGCCGCACGCCGCGGACTGACCGCCAAGCCCTGGGTGAAGACCAGTCTCTCGCCCGGCTCCAAGGTGGTCACCGACTATTTGAAAAAAGCGAAACTGCTCGAGGAATACGCCAAAGTCGGCTTCCACGTGACCGGCTATGGCTGCATGACCTGCATCGGTAACTCAGGTCCGCTCAAGCCGGAGATTTCGGCGGCTGTGAAAGCGGGCGATGTGATCGCCACCTCGGTGCTCTCGGGCAACCGCAACTTCGAAGGCCGCGTGCATCCGGAAGTGAAGATGAACTTCCTCGCCTCGCCGCCGCTCGTCGTCGCCTATGCCCTCGCTGGCACGACGGACATCGATCTGAACACCGAGGCGCTCGGCACGGGCAGCGACGGCCAGCCGGTGTACCTCAAGGACATCTGGCCGAGCCCGCAGGAAGTCGCCGACACCGTCCGTGCCTCGATCAACTCGAAGATGTTCCGCGACAGCTACGGTGACGTCTTCGCAGGCGATGCCCTCTGGCGAGCCATCAAGGTTCCGGCCGGTAAGCTCTACGCTTGGGACGACAAGTCCACCTACGTGCGCAACCCGCCGTACTTCGACGGCATGAGCATGACTCCGGGCAAGGTCAAGCCGATTCAGGGTGCTCGCGCCCTCGCGCTGCTCGGCGATTCGGTCACGACCGATCACATCTCGCCGGCCGGCGACATCGCCCGCGGCAGCCCTGCAGCCCAGTACCTCGAAGCGCATGGCGTGCAGAAGGCCGACTTCAACTCCTACGGCGCGCGCCGAGGTAACCACGAAGTCATGATGCGCGGCACCTTCGCGAACATCCGGCTGCGCAATCTGCTCGCGCCCGGCACCGAAGGCGGCGTGACGGTCCACATCCCAAGCAGCGAACAGTTGTCGATCTACGATGCTTCGATGCGCTACCAAGCGGCAGGCACGGCATTGGTCGTGCTGGCAGGCAAGGAATACGGCACGGGCTCTTCGCGTGACTGGGCGGCCAAGGGCACGATGCTGCTCGGGGTCAAGGCCGTGATCGCTGAGAGCTTCGAGCGCATCCACCGCTCCAACCTGATCGGCATGGGCGTGCTGCCCTGCCAGTTTGCCGCTGGCCAGAACGCGCAGACCCTCGGCCTCACGGGTCGCGAGGTGTTCGACTTTGGCGACCTGCGCAACGCAGAAGCCCGAACCGTGACCGTCACGGCCCACCGCGAGAGCGGCGGCGAGCCGATCGTCTTCGAAGTGCGCGTCCGCATCGACACGCCAAAGGAGCGCGACTACTACCGACACGGCGGCATCCTGCACTACGTGCTGCGTCAACTCGCCGGCAGCGCCACAAGCAAAGCCAAGCCCAAAGCCAAGCCCAAAGCGAAGGCCAAGCCCAAAACCAAGACCAAGCCGAAAGGCAAGGCGAAGCCGAAAGCCAAGGAGAAGTCCAAGGCAAAGGCAAAAGCCAAGGTCAAGCCTGCCCGTAAGTCGGTGCGGCGCGCGTCACCGCGACGCGCCACACCGCGACGCGGCAAGTAAGGCGTCACGGCGGCGGCGCGCGTGGTCGATCCGGATCCACCACGTGAGCCAGCACCGTGGCTCGTGGTCTTCGATCTCGACGGGACGCTGACACGGCGAGATACCCTCACGGGCTACGTTTTTGGTCTGCTGGCGAGGTACCCGGCACGCTGGGGGCGCTTGGTCGGTGTGCTGCCCACACTCGTCCGCTTCGCGCTCGGTCGGGCCGACCACGGTGAGCTCAAGGGCGCCTTGCTGCACGCCGCCCTCGGGGGTCTCGCCCGGGAGCAGCTGTCCGAGTGGACATCGCACTACGTACCCCGCCTCATTCGCCGTGGCATGTTCGCTGAGGGTCTCGCTGAGGTCGAACGGCACCGCAAGGCTGGGCACCATTTGGTGCTCATGTCCGCTACGGTCGACCTATACGTACCGGCCATCGCTGCGGCACTTGGTTTCGACGAATGGGTGTGCAGCCGGGTGCGCTGGCAAGGCGATCGACTCGATGGGCGGCTCGACGGGCCGAACATCCGTGATCGGGAGAAGGCCCACTGCCTGCGGGAGATCATCGCCCGCTTCCCGCGGCGGCGCATCATGGGGTACGGTAACTCGATGCCGGACATCGACCATCTGCGCCTCGTCGACAAGGCGGTCTTGGTGAACGCCGGCTCGCGCCTACGGCAGCGGGCCGTAGAGCTTCCCGTCGATTTCAAGATATGGATATAAGTCTATGAAAAACAAGGATGTCAATCGGATCCTGCCTTCGGAAATCCCCCCGGAGTCGAGTTTCTTCGAGCGCCGTACGGTGCTCGCAGGCTTGCTCGCCGGAGCAGCCTTGCCGAGCGCCCTCGCCGCAGCCAACCAGGCTGGCGCGACCGGGTCGGGCGGCGCAGTGGCCACAAACCTCCACAGCGCGCCGCCCCGCTACACGCGCAACACGGCGCTCTCGGTGCGCGAGTCACCCAACAGCTACGAAGACATCACCACCTACAACAACTTCTACGAGTTCGGTCTCGACAAGAGCGACCCGGCTGAGAAGTCGGGCAGCTTCCGTCCGCTGCCGTGGAGCGTCGAGATCGGCGGCGAAGCGGAGGTCACGGGTCGCTTTACTCTGGAAGATCTCCTGCGGCCCCACGCGCTCGAGGAGCGCATCTACCGATTCCGCTGCGTTGAGGCTTGGTCGCGGATCGTGCCGTGGCTCGGGCTGCCGCTCGGCGCGCTGCTACAGCGCTTCACGCCCACCTCGCGAGCCAAGTTCGTCGAGTTCACCACCTTGCTCGATCCGCGTCGTATGCCCGGCCAGCGCGTCGGCGTGCTCGATTGGCCGTACGTCGAAGGCCTGCGGATGGACGAAGCCATGCATCCGCTCACGATGCTCGTGGTCGGGGTCTACGGTCGCTGGTTGCCGAACCAGAGCGGCGCTCCGTTGCGCCTGATCGTGCCCTGGAAGTACGGTTTCAAGAGCATCAAGTCGATCGTGCGCATCCGTTTTACCGAGCGCCAACCCCGCACCAGCTGGAATCTGTCGGCACCCGATGAGTACGGGTTCTATGCCAACGTGAACCCTGCGGTCGACCATCCGCGCTGGAGTCAGGCGAAGGAGCGACGCATCGGTGGCAGCTTTCTCAGCGCCCGCCTCGATACCCTGCCGTTCAACGGTTACGCGAATGAGGTCGCGAACCTCTATCGCGGCATGGATCTGCGGCGCTTTTATTGACGGCGATGCACTCCGCGATCAAGCCACTGGTGTGGCTGGGAGCACTCGCGCCGCTCGCGCTGATCATCGCCGGGATCTTCGACTTGGGCGGTCAATCGCTCGGACCCAATCCGATCCGCGAAATCCTGCACATCACGGGAAAGACCTCGATCAACCTCGTACTGCTGACGCTCTGCGCCACGCC
>Ga0172372_10007034_pt1 | contig 15204 bp, 3 predicted proteins | sample LakKiv5m_2_FD_114544 | JGI IMG/M metagenome (GOLD analysis project Ga0172372, IMG submission 114544) | Freshwater microbial communities from Kabuno Bay, South-Kivu, Congo - kab_092012_9.5m | ecosystem: Environmental > Aquatic > Freshwater > Lake | place: Democratic Republic of the Congo...
GATCGACGAGCCGGGCCCCGGCGGCGGGCAATACCTGCAGCTTCCGCAGACCACCAGCGACAGCGGCATCTACGCCCTGATCCCTGATGTGTTCAGCACCGGCATCCTGCCCGGGCCAGCCAAGGCTGCCAGCAGCGGCCTTGCGCAGCTGCTGCGGCAGCTGCCACTGATCACCGTCGACAGCAGCAGCCGCGGCACACCACTGTCGACCCAATCCATTGCAGCGATTCAGCCACTGGTTCCGGTTCCTGCTCCTACAGCCAGCAATCCCAGCCCGATCGGCCCCAATCCCTCGCCCTCCGATAACAGCCTGCAGAACTACAGCGATGTGCCCATCAGCCTCAGCGGCGCTGCCGGCATCAGCCTGCTCAATAAGGCCACGGCCACGGTGAGTCTGAGCAATGGGGTGATCGTGAAGGTGCTGCTGGATCAGCCGCTGATGTTCAGCTACCAGGCACCGCCCCCCTCGGCCAGCCTCACGCTCAGCCTGGATCTGCAGGCCGCCCTGGGGAGCGATGTGGCCAATCCCAGCTACACGGTGACACCCCAGAGCCTGGGGCTCAACAATGTGGTGGAGGATCATTCCTATCAAGCCAATCGATGGTATCCGGCCAATTCAGGCCAAGGGCAGCCCAGCAGCTCACCCGCACAGGCCGTCTGGCTGGAGGATGGCATCAACAGCGAATGGCAACCCACACCGGCTCAGGCAGCCTGGCCGGTGTTCAATCGCGTGGTGGTGCAAGCCACGGATGGAACGCTCACTTATTTGAATGCCAGCACAACAGGCAGCAATGGGGTGGTGGTTCAGACCACTGAAAGCCCTTCGGATGTGAGCCTCCAGGCTCTCTATAACGACCTCACCGACCCCCTGCGTTTTGGGGCGATTCCCAATTTCAGCGCCGCGTCCACTCCTGCCGTGGTCAGCCTGGCCGCCGATGCTACCGCCCGCTTCGGCAGCGCCAGTGCCGTGTTTTGGGTGGAAGCCAGTGTCCCTGTGATTGCTCAGGTGTCGAGCGATGGCAACGAGAACTACCAGGCCTTCATGCAGGCTTTCTATGGCCAGCAGCGAATCAACTACCGCCTTTTCGACCCCAAGGTCGAAAGCTGGACTGCGCCCAGAACCCTGGATCTGTATGCACCGGATCATGCCCTGATTCGGCACCTGCAGGCTTTCAATGTGCAGGTGGATGGAACCACCCGCACTCTACTGGTGTGGGATGAAACCTCGCTCGACAGCATCCAGGAAACCCCGCCGCTGCCGCAGCCCTTCACAGGCTGGATCAGCGGCAGCACGCTCTACCTCAGCGGCGGTTCCAGCGCCCTACGGATCGGCGATCTGATCACTGGCGATGGTGTCGAAAAAGGCAGCCTGATCACCGCCATCCTGACTCCCTTTGATCCAACGACCGGCCAAGCCAGCTATCAGATCAGCCGCAGCCAGAGCATCGGCAGCAGCAATGCGCCTGCAGGGCTCAACGCCACTGCTCTGTTGCCTCCCAGCGTGCTGAAGGCGGGCTTCATCAACTCCAATGCCCAGAATCTGCAGTGGAACAGCCTGTTCAGCGATGGCTATGGCAATTCCACGATCACCACCATCCCCTGGGATCAGGCCAACGACATCGGCATCGGCATCGAATCGCTCTCGGTGGCCTCCCAGCAAAGTGTTGATGCCTCAGGCTTGGTGCGCGACACGGCCGTGCTCAGCTGGAGCGAAAACGTGCGTACGCCGTATGTGCAGTCGGTGCTGAATGATGCACCGCTGATCTATCTGCAGTTCGCCAATCTCCAACCCGGCAGCAACGATATCAACATCGGCAGCACAGCGGCAGAAACCACCACTGGCACCTACGCCTCCAGCAGCGGGCTCAACTTCACGATCGCCAGTGCCCTCCCCAAATCCGGTGCCAGCACCGTGCAGAACGTGGATGGAACCGGAGTGCTGAGCACAGGCACCGGCAGCCAGAACGCTCTCACCGTTCTGGCTATCAACAGCACGCCGAACAGCCAGCTGGCGAGCACCCCGTTGGGACAGCTCACCGCCAGCATCAGCGGCACCACCCTCACGGTGACGGCCCTCAACGGTGTTCTGGAGATCGGCGATCTGCTCACGGGTCCCGGCCTGCAGCCGGACACCCAGATCACTGAGGTGATTCAGGCCTTCGATCCCATCAGCGGCAGTGGTACCTACGGCATCAACCTGAACCAGAACCTCTCCAGCACCACCTTGCTGGCGCTGCGCAATCCGGCACCCAGCGGTTCGGGCGAGCTTGGCCTGGCGTATTCCAGCCTGATCGGCACGATCAATGGCACCACCCTCAGCGTCAGCCAGCTGACTGGCAGCCTGGCGGTGGGTGATTGGATCGAAGGGGAGGGGGTGAGTTTCGGCACCACGATCACCGCGGTGCAGAGCTTTGATCCCGCCAGCGGCAGTGGCATCTACACGCTCAGCCGGAGCCAGCAGAGCGAGAGCCTGCCGGCTTCTGCCCTGATCGCCACCCCCAGCAGTTCGTTTCCGTACACGATCGAATTCTGGGCCAGGCTGCCGGCCGGATCCAATGCTGAGCATGGGGCCGGACTGGTGGCCTTCGGCCAACCCTCGGAGCAGGCGGTGGGACCAGCCGTTGCACCCAGCGGCTGGCTGATGAGCGCCAGTTTCAGCGTGCAGCTCATCACCTACCAGGATGCTGCCGCCCAGGGCTTCGAGGAGGCCTACAACAAACTCAGCAGCAACAGTGCCACAGCCAACGATCTGTATGGCTGGGCCTGGAGCCTGGATGCCACCGGCGCGAACACCACCACCCTGGGAGGGAATGGCGGCAGCAATCTCTACAGAAATGCACTGAATCTCGGCAATCTGTATAGCGGTCAGACCGTCACGGGTGTCGATGCTTTTCTCAATGCCTATGGCCTCAAGGCGGCGGATCTGGTCGGTGTTGATGGACTCCTGGCCAACACCATTGCGCTGATTCCAGGAACGTCCCTGGATTTCAACAACTCACTTGACCCGGTCTCCGGTCTGCCGGTTTCCAACCTTAATGGCGTCAGCATCGATACAGCGTCCTCGCAGCTGAACAGCGGGCTGGTGCAGGTGCTCGATACCAACGGCACTCTCTCAAGCGACGCCACGACGAACAGCCGTCTGCAGGCGATGTTCCAGGCACTCTGGAACTACCAGCAGCAATACGGAGAAGCCAAGGTGGGCTTCACGCTCGATCCCGCTGCTGCCGCAAAGCCCGGCAGTGGCTTTGAGCAGTATGGCGGCTACAGCCTGGATTTTGCGATCTCAGCCGGCCCTGCCATTTCCGTGAACAACCTGGGGCAACTGGTGTTCGATGTGGCCTCTGATATCTCACTCACTTCAGCGGCCACCAATCCCAGCGGCGGCCGCCAGAGCGCCCTGCCCAGTGACCTGCGAGATGGCGAATGGCACCACGTGGTAGCCACCTATCTGCCCGACTATCGCTCTTACACCATCAACGGTGTCGTCACCCAGGTGCCCATCAATCAAGGCACCGCCAGCCTGTATGTGGACAACCAGCTGGTCGCTTCCAGAGAGGGCATCTCCGATGCCTTCCTTGCCACCAACATCAACGACACGGCGCTGCTGCTGGCGGGCAACGCCGGCGGCGCCATCGATCAGTTTGCGCTCTACAACAAAGCCCTGCTGCCGGCACCACCATTGCCCGTCAATGCCAGCGGGGCCTGGCCTGCTCCGAGCCAGCAGGAGGTTCTTGCCGTGCTCAAGCAACTGGGCTACCCGGCAACCGCAGACACCCCCAACCCCGGGGCCATCCAATCGGCAATCAGCGAGCACTGGCGCTCGAGCGATGTCAATCCCAACAACGCGCTGCTTGCCACCTTCAGTTCCACGTTCAGTCCCTCCAGCTCAGGATCCCTCAGCGGCAGCTGGTCAGAGGCCGCACCACTGAATCCAAGTCCCGCCCCTGTCGCATCCACCCCCAGCGCGTCGGCCCCATCGCTTCAACAGGATCTGCTGGTCGCGATCAAACCCAGCGACTGGGCGACGAACGGCAACTGGTTCGTTGGCAACAATGCGCCATCAGGTACGGAGTTCAACCCCACCGGTAAGCAACTGAAAAAGATCAGGGTGACGCTGACTCCCAGCGGGTCCACGACGTACACGGTCACCCGCACGCTCAGCCCCGGACAGGTGCTGATAGGGGGCAACAGCCTGGCTTCCCTCCAGCCCCGTGCCTCCACAGACAATCTCAACACCACCCTGCTCAGCGCAACACCGGCGCTGAACCTGCTGATCGCTCGCAAGGACGACGACCCCCTCGATCCGGCCAACACTGGCGATCTGGATCTGAGCAAGAGCTACAGCGTCAGCGTGATGCTGACCTTCGCCGATGGCTCCACGGTGAGCAATACCGGCGGCAGCAGCAGCCGCCAGCAGACCGGCCTGCAGCTGAGTGTGAACAACGCCGGAGCTGGTCTGATCAGCAGTATCAACGCCGATGCAACAAGCAATAGCACCGTCACAAACCGCAGCAAGGCCCTGGCAACCGCCGCTGTGATCGAAACGGCACCACTGCAACTGAAATATATCGACAGCGGCGTGGTGCTCAACAGCGCCTCATCGCAGCAGGCGGCCAATAGTCCAGCCACGTCATCACCAGCACCCACCTTTGGCCAATCGATGGCCTACGGCTGGTTTCAATCAGGCGCCAGCTCGCCCTACAGCGGCTGGCTGGCGATTGCTCAGCCGAGCTCGACGAATGCGATCAGCGACCCCGCCGGGCGCGCCTGGATTCAATATACCGGCGACTTCACAAGCAGCGATCCCGGGAACAAGCCGCATACGGCTGTCAGCGAAACGGCCAAAGCACCCAGCACCTGGCTGAATGCACTGGCCAACAGCAACTTCTCGCCGGAAGCAGCCAATCGACCACTGCTGAATGATGCCATGAATCCAGCAGCCTATGGCGGATTGCTGATTCAGGCGGATCCCACACTCGGCTGGGGCCAGAATTTTGCCCAGACCATGCTGGTGGCAGACGTCAACGGTGATGGTGTGCTGGATCTGGTGATTAGTGCACCGTCCGCCAATGGCGGCGGCAAGGTGGTGATCATCGACGGCAACTGGATCAAAGCCAACCTCACCAATCCAGGTGCAAACACCACCCTCAACCTGGCCAACCCAGACAATGCTGGCCCCCATGTCCTGGTGCTGTCGCCTAGCCAGAGACAAAGCAAATACGAAGAAGATGCCAGCCAGTCGGCCTTCGGCTGGGCGTTGGCCTTTGATGCCGTTTCGAAAACGCTTTATATCGGTGCTCCGAACTATTCACGCGAGGTAGGCACCGATCGTGAATCGGTGCCGATCGGCGCTGTCTATCAGTACAAGAGCCCCAGTACAACCTTCGCATCGGGCCAACAAGTCCTAGCGCCCCCAACCGTCGGCATCGCCGGCCGCACCGACACCAATGATGTCGGTGGACCGGCCTCAAGCTACTGGGGTGCCCAGCTCGGAGCCTCACTGGCCGTTTCCGATACCGGACAACTGGCGATCGGTGCTCCCGGTGTGCAGGCATCGCTGCTCTATAGCGGCACCGAAGCGGTGAATCAGCTGATGGCAGGCAAGCGCAATCCCTCCGACCCCTATGGCCAGGGGGCATTGGTAAAAGTGATGCTGCCAACCACCAATAATGACCCGGATAGTAGCGGAGGCGTCGATGTCTACGTGAGTAGTAGCGACGGCACCGCCAATATTTCGCTGGTCGATGTGATCAGCAACAACACCAGTAAAAAGAAGAGTGATCTCGCCCAGGAAGAAGGCGCCTACATGCGGGCGCTCAAGGAGTTGCAGACCAAAACGATCGCCAAGGCCAATGCAGTTAACAACTCCGCGATTCAGACCGCCGCCGTGGGCAGCGTCTACCTCATTAAACGGCGGCTAGAAGCTGGCTCCTCCCTTCAAGCCAGCAATGCCTCGGCCACATTTTATGGAGCCAATCCCTGGAACATCAGCGGTGCCAGCGATTTCGGCGCCAGCCTCGCTTTCGGAGACATTGGCAACTCCAATGCGCAGAACCTCCTGGCCATCGGCGCCCCTAGCACCGGTGGCCCCGGAGCTGTGTATCTGATCAACACCAGCCAGCCCTTCGATCACCCCAGCGCTGCTCCCACCTGGATCACTGATACCAACCTTGGCCACGAGCAATACCTCGCCTACCTCACCAGTGGGCTGACCCTCTATGGAGCCGAAGATCTCGATCAATTTGGTGCTGGGCTCGTCAACCTTGGGGACAGCAATAGCGATGGCTACGACGACCTTCTGATTCAGGCACCCAATGCCTCGTCTGGCGCTGGCAATGGGTATGTCGTGTTTGGCAACGATCAGTTGATTGCAACCAATACGCTGAATACGGGCTTGAATTCCAGCAATGGGACTCTTCTGGGCGGCCATAATCCTGCCGTGGGCAGTGTGCAATCAGGCAGCATCGGCCGGCTCAGCTTTGCCGATGGCACCCCAGGGAGGAAAATTTCGATTCTTTCCGAACTCGGCCATGGTGTTGCGGCTGCCACAGGGCTGGGTAGCTTCGGGCCCGGCGATGTGGATGCTAACGGAAGCAATGACATCCTGCTGGGCTCCGGCAGCAACGGCCAGGCCTATCTCACCTATGGCCATTCCTACCTGGCAGCGATTAATAATCTTCAACTGCAGAAACTGGCAGGCGATACGGGGTACCTGCTGGATGGGCTCGCCAGCACCACCCAGGGATCGCTGCGCTCGATCGGTGATTTCAACGGCGATGGCTACGGCGACTTTTTCTCGATCCAGCCCGGAACCTTCCTCGACATGGTGCGCATCGAGCTGGGGGCGAACACGCAGGAAATTCTTGCCGATTACCTGTACAACTACTATAGCTTCCAAGTGGCGTCCGGAACGGAGGTGCTGCCGGCCGGCGATATCAACGGCGACGGCTACAGCGACATCGCCCTGTTCCTGCAGCAGAACCTGAGTTCGGCGGCCGAGGGCAATGCCGGCGCCGGCAGCACCACCGGCATCCTCTACGGCCGCCCCAGCGATCAGCTGCCCTTAGGTTCGGGGTTCGGCCTGCAGGCGCCGGTGGATGCGGCCAGCACTCCCCTGGCGCCCCTGCCCACAGGGCCGATCAGCGGGGCCCTCAGCACCCAGGCGCCGGCGATGCTGGCGGTGGGCACCACGATCTATGCCGTGTGGTGCGACGAAACCGGCAACGGCAACCTGTGGTTCGCCCAGAGCCGCGATGGCGGCAACAGCTGGAGCGCCGACACCAACCTCAGAGCGACCCTGTCGTTCCTGGCCAGCGGCAGCACGCCCTCGCTGACGCTGTTCAACGACAAGCTGTATCTCGCTTTCCGCAACAGCAGCGGCCAGCTGAGCCTCTCCAGCTGGGATCCAACCTCGGGGGATCCAACCCTGTGGAGCAACCCCACCCTGCTCAGCAATGGCGGCACAACGCCGAGGAGCCTGCTGTCGCCATCCCTGATCGCCAACGGCGACGCCCTCTCGGTGGTGTGGGTGGACGACACCACCGGGGAGCTTCAAGGCTCAACAACCACCACACCGGATCTGATCAGCCTTGGCACTGCACCGACATGGAACGCGGTGAGCGACGGCGCCTCACCGAACAACCCCGCCCTGGCCAACGACGGCAACACCGTCTACATGGCGATGCGCGGCGAAAACAATCAGCTGTACTGGAACTCCAGCACCAATGGTGGCCAGAGCTGGCGTGGCTGGCAGGAACTGCCCAGCGGCATGACCAGCAATGACGCCCCATCGCTGGCGATCGTGAACGGCAGTCTCTACCTCACCTATCTGGGGGCTGGCAACCAGGAGCTGAACATCACCCAGCTGACCAATGCCGCCACCAACACCTGGTCGTCTCAGACCGTCGTCAGCAATCAGACCGCCAGGACAGGCCTTGGAGCCGTGGCGATCAGCGAAACGGTGGGCACAACCGAGGGCCTCGCCATCTACTACGCGGCCAACAACAGCACCGGCACCATCCTGCGCACCTGGTCGTCGACGCCGCTCAGCGCCAGCGCCTGGTCTGGATCCCAGAAACTTGGTGTCACCAGCACCAACAGCAACGGCTTCACCACCTCCGGCCCCCTGGCGGTGACCCGCTTCAACGGCAACACCGTGCTCGCCTACCCAGGCGGCACGCCGAGCTCCCCCAGCACCACGGCCTATGTCGCCACGGCCGGCAGCAACCCGAGCAGCAGCAGCGCCTGGTCAACGATCGGCACCCGCGACACGGGCAACAACCTCGGCATCGGGCTGAGCAGTGACACCACGGGCCTGCTGCTCAACACCAGTGACACAGGCTCCGGCCAGCAGGAGATCTACCGCCTCACCCCACCCGCCGTCAGCGGCAGCTGGAGCCAGAGCTTCTACACAAGGCGCGCTTCGATCAGCAGCAATGCCCCCACGGCCTCCCTCCTCTCGCTGCCGAGCAACGGCAACACGCCCCAGCTGTTGCTGGCGGCTGCGGATCAGGCCAATGCCGGTGCAATCGACGTCAGCGCCTTTTATCCCGAAGCACTGAACAGCAGCTGGAGCATCGCCACCCCTCTGCTGGAGCGCCTCGTCGCCACCGATGGCAGCGTCTCCTTCCAGCCGATCACCGCCTCAGCCGCCCCCAGCGCCACGCTGATCAATGGTTCCCCGGTGCTGGCGGTGAACAACAACGGCACGCTGAATCTCTACACCGGGAATGGAGGCAAGACCTTCAGCCTCGCCTCCTCCTTCAGCACGGACAGCACCAACCAGGCCGGCAGCACCGCGGCAGGCCTCACCACCACCGACACCGGCCTGGCGCTGAGCTACCGCAACAGCGATGGCTCGGTAAGTCTGCAGCGGCTCAACTTCCTGCAGCCCGATGGCACCCCGGTGGATGGGGTGGTGATCAACGCCGACGGCAGCATCGACACCAGCAACGCAAATCTGCAGTGGCAGGGCCTCAACCTTGGTGCCAGCAACGGATTGAGTACCGCCCTGGCGACGGTGCCCCTGAGCGTGAACGGCACGCTCATGCTGGGCAGCACCAGCAACGCCAGCGGCAACACCAACCAGGTGCAGCTGAGTGCCATTCCCGTACTCAGCAACCCGGACAGAACCACCTGGCTGAACAGCACCGTGCAGCTGCCCGATGGCCAGGGGGGTTGGACGCTGCAGCAGCAGGCAAGGGGCTCGAGCCTCTCCGCCGTGGGCGACATCACGGGTGATGGCAACGCCGATCTGCTGGTCACGGCGGCTGCGGTTCAGTCCGGTGGCAACACCTTCACCGGCCTGCGCCTGATCAGCGGCGCCGCCACCAGCAGCCAGATCTTCGCCTCCAACGACCCCACCGCCAGCAGCCAGAGGGTGCAGGTGGCGGCTTCCTTCGGCAGCGGCTTCAGCACGCCGGTGGCCTCGCTCAGCGGAACCGTTGGCGGCGTGCCCCAGCTCACCCTCACCGCCACTGACACCACCAGCGGCCAGCCCTACAGCCTCAGCGCCGGCTTCAATCTGGCCGGTTTCAGTGCCAGCGCCGGCAATCTGAGTTCGGCCCAGGAGGTGTTCAGCAGCACTGCTTCACCAGTGGCGGAGGGTCCAGGCATGGGGCTGGGCTTCGGGGATCTGAGCCTCAGCACCACCGGCAGCTACGGCGATCTCAATGCCGATGGCTATCTCGACTCTCTCGAGGGAATGCCCACCACGGTGTATGGCGCCAATGGCCTGGGCTGGCATGTCTGGAGCATCCGCGCCGCCGGCGATGTGAACGGCAACGGCGCCGACGACGTGTTGCTCAGCCTGGTGCCGCCGGAGGCCGTGCTCAACGATGCACCGCAATGGATTCAGACAGTGTTGCTGGATGGGGCCCTGTTCAAGGTGGACACGGAAACCAACAGCTTCAGCTTCAGCGCCATGCGGGCACCGTTGGATCCCTACGGGGGCCTGCAGCTGCAGGATCTGGACGCAACGAGCAGCGCCCAACCCTGGCCACTGCTGCAGAACTGGATCACGCCGATCCTGAGCTTCCAGCCAGCCAGTGGCAGCAGCTCGGCCACCATCGCAACATCCTCACCAGCCAGCACCTCCCTGCCCGGGCTGACAGGCGGCGCTGCACAGCAGGCCACTGTCGCGGCAGCCTATGGCAGCTCAGGCGAGATTCTGCTGATCTCAGGGAGCATGACCGCCAATGACGTCGATCAAACAGGATTTCCGATCATTCAGATTTCCAGGGTCAGCGCCGATGGCACCAGCACGCAGTGGACTGCTGGCATTCCAGGCGAGGTTCTGCGCAGGGCCAACAGTGGCAGCAGGAGTGATCCGCACTACTTCCAGCTGTCTCCATCAGGCGCCGCCATCTTTGACGGCTATCTCTATCTGGCCCTGTCATCAGCCCCTTACCAGGTCTTAGTCCAAGGCGAAAAACTGCCTGAAGACGATGGTGAGATGTTCCTCTTCTCCATCAAGGAGTCGGATCTCACTCCAGATGGTGTAGCGGATGCGTCGAAGTGGAATCAATATCAGCTGCCCGGCAAGACAAGCCTTCAGCCGGCCCTCGTCAACGAAGAAGGCCAGCTTGCCCTGTATTTCGTCTCTGACAATAAGTTCAAGAACATCCTCGTCAGTCGCTCGAGCGATCCACAGGATTCCACAAAGTGGAGTGGTTCAGGCACTCCCCTGCAATGGAACAGCCCTAACAACACAGCACCTGACATCCAGATCAACAGCGGCAATGCATCACCCCTGACCCGAAACATCTCCGCCACCCGTTTTCATGCCCTCACGCCATCGGGAGATCTGGTCAACCTCACCTACCTGGCTTTCTGCATGAACACAAACGGCGGCAGCGGTGATGACCAGGTCTTCATCGTTGAGCAGCCGGTTGATCAGCCGGACGATCCTAATGGAAAGTGGATCGCTTCGCAGGCCTTCAACGCTCAGCCTGGCATCATCTACCTCTCCGCCAACTCCAGCCAGCTTGCCCTGGTCACCACAAACCTCACAGGTAGCAACAACCCCTTCGGTGTCACTCTCTATAACGCGATCACCGCGACTCCGGCCTCCGCCACCCTGCAGGCCGGTGCCAACGCCACCGTGGTGGGGGCCAGCACCATCGGCGGACAACTCCATCTGCAGACCCAGTCGACGCAAGTCTTCGGCAGTTCCATCGCCCTGCAAACCGTCGCCACCCCCTGGGCCAGTGCCACCCAGCAATCCCTTGCCGGCTACTCGATCGACGGCAACATCGACACCAACGGCGATGGCTTCATGGACATGCTGGTGTCGGATCCCTCCGATCCCGGCCAGAGCGTCGATAACCAATACGTTTTGTTTGGCGGCGATTACCTCAACATCGCATCCCAGGTGGGCACCCCGGGAGACGACGTGATGGTGGGCACCCCCCTGGCTGATGTGATCTACAGCATCCAGGGCGCCGACCAGGTGTTCAGCAAAGGCGGCAAGGATGTGATCTATACAGGCGCGGGTGATGACGTCATCAGCATTCAAGACAACGCCTTCATCCGCATCGACGCCGGCTCCGGCTTTGATGCCTTGCGGCTGGAAGGCCTGGCCAACCAGAACTACGACTTCCGCCTCAATATCCCAAGCCCCGAGTACTTCGCTGGCACCAAGCTGCGCGACATCGAGCTGATCAGCTCGATCGACTATGGCGCCAACCAACTCTCTTTCGATGCGGCGGCGATCAACGCCATCAACACCGATCGGGTGCTGTTCGTGACGCCGGATGCCAGCGACTCCATCACCCTGAGCAACGAGTTCAGCCGCAACACCAACTTCGACATCAGCTACGGCGGCACGCTCTGGAGCGCCTATGCCGCCGCCCCGGCCAGCGCCGGACCGGCCACGGCCAATCCGGCTCTGGTCTATGTGGCCACGCCCACGGGGCAAACCGCCGGCTGGCTCAGCTCGCGCGTGAGCACCACCCTCAGCGCGGCCGCCGCGCCGGCTGCCAGCCTGCGGGCAGCCGCAGCGCCAGCCAATCCCCTGGACTCGCTGCCCTCGCCGAGTGCCATCGCCGGCAGCCAGGAGTTCGGCGAAGGCCTCACCCTGCATGCCTACCGCAGCGATCCAGCCAGCGGTGTGGCCACCTTCGCGATCGAGCGCAACGACACTCGCCAGCGCCAGGTGGTTCTGTATGCCTCCTCCTCCGCCAACAGCTCCGCCGTAGCCGGCAGCCACTACACCGCTGTCGCCGGTCTGCTGGTGCTCGAACCCGGCCAGGGCCGCCAGGAGGTCACGGTGCCGATCAACAGCAAGGCCTTCGCTGCCCTGCGCGGCGGCTCGCTGTCGCTGGCGGTGGAGGCGCTGAAGGATCAGGGCCAGAAGGCACTGCACCTGCTGCTGAAACCCGATGGCGCCAATGCTCCCGTGCTCTCCGGCCTCGAGTTTGATCTCGATGCGAGCGGCAAGAGCGCCATCCTCAGCCTCCGGGCCGATACCAACAGCAGCTCCAGCTCTGACAGCGACGACCGCAACAGCCTGCGGTTGACGGTGAGCCAGCGCGACAGGCCTGACAGCGACGGCAGTCTCAACAGTAAAAACCTCCAGATCCTCGATTTCGGCACCCCCACTGCTCACCCCATCAGCAGCCTCAGCGTCCCCGTTCCCCTCGACAACGACGGGCGCAAAAACAATCAGGTGGGCTCCCGCCTGAAGTTCAACTTCACTCCCGCCAGCGGCGAACGATCTGTCTCCCTCCTCGGCCCGGACCTGGTGGCTGGCCAGACCGTGCAACAGGTGGGCACCAACCAGATCCGCTTCCAGCAGGACAGCCCCCTGACCAGCTGGCGCTCCGACAGCGGCAGCGGTTTGGTCACCTTCGGCCTGCAGGCCGGGACCACCAGCCAGATCCTGCTGACGGCGGCCAGCGGCGGCGCGGCCGGCTCCATCGATCCGGCCAGGGCCCTCGACAACAACCCCAGCGGTGGCTGGCAGGGCAGTGAGGGCCTGGCGGTCGGCAGCCGTTCGATCACCACGGTGGCCAACCTCAGCGCCCCTGCCTGGACCCCCACCGCCACCCGCGATGGCGTGGCGCTGACCCTGCTGGAGGTCCGCATCAACGGCAACCAGGTCAGCGCCCGCTTCCAGGACGGTGTTTCCGTCGAGTTCTGGCAGGCCAGCGGCACCTCTCCCTCGCTGCTGCCGATCGCGCCCGCCCTGGAGGTGAAACGCCTCGCCAGGTACAACAACACGATCGGCTTCTACTCCGTTGACTCGATCACCGGCCTGGTGGATGGCAGGAGCCCCGGCGAGGCCGGCTATCTGCAGGCCGCCCTGGCTCGCAGCGAGGCTGAGAAGCTGCTGCTCTCCGCCGCTGATCTGCCAGCCTTTGGTCAGTCCGGCACCTTCAACGCCCTGCCGCTCAACACACAGCAGCGCTACGGCGTGCTGCTGCTGCAGAACGGTGATCGCAATACCATGTTCTCCTCCTTCAGCGCCGCCAACCCCGGCGGCGAAACCCAGATGGTGCGCCTCGGCTCCGACCCCAGCAGCTATGTGCTCGGCATCGAGGACATCGCTGTCGCCTCCGGCCGCAGCGACAGGGACTTCAACGACAACATCCTCACGCTCAGCGGCGTGTCGCTGGGGCTGTTCTGAGCGGGGAGTGGATCTAGCAGTACAAGCTGGGCGATCGACTTGCCATGGGCCGCTCTGGTCAGTTCGCTCAGCCGCGCTCGGAACTGATCCGCGAAGCTCTGGCCTTGGCGGAGGAGGCCGCGTCCCAGGAGCAACCCGCTCAGCCGACGCCCCCAACCATGGGGGCGCTGATGCGTCGGGGTGAGATCTGGGTGGTGCGCCTCAATCTCTATCAGGGCGCCGTGGTGATACCGCTCGACACCTACAACAGCCTGATGGAAACGGTGCACCTTCTCCGATCTCCCGCCAACGCTGCCCACCTGCAGCGCTCCCTGGAGCAGGCCGAACGCGGGTACCCGTTCATTCATAGTCGGTTCAACCCATCAGGTCGTTGCTGAGCTTGCTCGGTGCTGGCTTTATGGGGCCGCTGCCTGCTGGAAGTCGCTCTATCCGTTCTGGAGCCATGACCTTGTTGCCATGGACTCCTTACCCCCTGGTTGCGGTTTCCGGCAGGGCCAAGCCGGCAAGGGCCCTGGCCTGTTATGGAACCCGGCGACATCCCCGCTCTCCTGGGCGTGGTGGTGATCCCTCATGGCGAATGACTGGTGCCGGCTCCAGCCGCCGTGACAACCACCACACACACCAAGTATCAATCGGGCTACAACGCCTTGATGGTCACCGATACCTCGTTCATGCGGAATTCCCATTACCACCAGCCCAGCGACACCATCGACACCCTCGATCTCCCCTTCCTGATCGCGGTGATCGATGGCCTGGAGAGTGGCGTGAATCGCCTCAGCTGAGGGAGAACAGCGTGCGGAGGCGGCTGGGCTGATGCACCTCCTCCACCTGCGCCACGAGCTGCCGGTGCAGCGCCTCCGACAGCACCTGCATCAAGACCCGCTGAAGGCGACGATCACGGCGCCTCGACGAGCGCCACAGCGACCCCGGCGGCGGCCTGGTTGAGGTCACGATCGAAGCTGGCCAGGCTGGCGCCCAGCCGCTGGGCCAGCTCCAGGTAGGTGGCGTCGTAGCTGGAGAGCCTGTGAGCACGGGCGAGGCCGAGGATGCGCGTGCTGCGCTCCGGCGAATGGTTGCCTTCGGTGAGGAAGGGCAGGCTGCTGAGCCTGGCGAGAAAGAGATCGCTGGCGGGCTGCTTCAGCACGGAGCGCCGCTCCGCCACCAGCAGGGCGTTTCTCACCTCCAGATGCCACAGATCCGGAACCCACCAGGGGGATTGCCCGCAGGCCTCGAGCAGGTGGTTGGCCCGTTGTTGATCCGCAGGCGTCTGCCGCTCGAACAGCCAGGCCAGGGCCATGGAGGCATCGATCACGATCGCCCTGGGCGACGCCCCGCTCACAGGCGTCCCTCAGCCACGAAGGAGGCGACATCGGCATCGCTGATACCGCGAATCCGTGGCGCGGCCTGCAGGGCGGTGACGGCAGCGGCCACTCCCTGCCCGGAGCCGCCGCCGTGGGGTACGAGATCGGCCACCGGCTTGCCGCGCACGGTGATCGTGAACCTCTCGCCCTGCTCCACGGCCCGCAGCAGCCTTGAGAGCTGGGCCTTGGCCTCGAAAGCGCCGATGCTGACGTCCA
>Ga0172372_10007035_pt1 | contig 15198 bp, 15 predicted proteins | sample LakKiv5m_2_FD_114544 | JGI IMG/M metagenome (GOLD analysis project Ga0172372, IMG submission 114544) | Freshwater microbial communities from Kabuno Bay, South-Kivu, Congo - kab_092012_9.5m | ecosystem: Environmental > Aquatic > Freshwater > Lake | place: Democratic Republic of the Congo...
ATCGCAAAGCGCGGAAAATAAAACCGATAATATGGGCGATTCGCGATTAGCGCTTAGCGATTGGCAAAAAATATATCACTTGATAGTTTTGCCGATGTATAAAGAGCAATACGAAGTTGTGCGAGAATCTTTTCAGGCGCTGGCGAAAACCAATTATCCGAAAGATAAAATGATTGTTGTTTTGGCGACCGAAGGCAGGGCGGGGGATGAAGCGCAGGAAACCGCGAAAAAAATCCAATTGGAATTTGGCAACAAATTTTTTAAATTTTTGGCGACGACGCACCCGGCGGATTTAGAGGGTGAAATTCCGGGCAAGGGTTCAAACCAGGCGTGGGCGACAAAACAAATCAAGGAATCTTTTATCGACCCGATTATTGGGAAAAACAATGACAATAACAATGACAATGACAACAGAAACGGCGAGAATAATAGCGGTCATAGTCATGGTCATTTGTCATCGTATGACCAGGTGCTGCTTTCGGTTTTCGATATCGATACGCAAGTGCCTTTTGATTATTTCGGCAGGCTGACTTATGTTTTTTTGACCTGCGAAAATCCCCAGCGGTCCAGTTTTCAGCCGATTCCTCTTTTTATAAACAATATTTTTCAGGCGCCGGCTTTGGCGAGAGTTATCGCTTTTTCTTCGACTTTTTGGCATATGATTCAGCAGTCGCGGCCCGAGAGGCAGACGACTTTTTCTTCGCATTCGATGCCGTTTAAGGCGATAGTGGAAATCGGCTTTTGGGACAAAGACATAGTTTCGGAAGACTCGCGCATTTTCTGGCAGTGTTATTTGCATTACGGCAGCGACTGGCGCGTGGAGCCGTTATTTTATCCGGTTTCGATGGATGCGAACGTGGCGCCAAGTTTTTGGAAAACAATGATGAATCAATACAAGCAACAGCGCCGCTGGGGCTGGGGGTGCGAAAATATTCCGTATTTTTTGGAAGGTTTTAAAAAAGATTCCGAAGGGCCGAAAAAAATCAAATGGACGAAAAAATTATATTGGACTTTTACCGTTATCGAGAGTTTTCATTCTTGGGCGACTAATGCTTTGATGATATTCGCTCTTGGCTGGTTGCCGCTCTATTTGGGCGGAGCGCATTTTAATTTCACCTTACTTTCTTATAATTTGCCGCAGATGACAAAGTTTATTATGACTTTTTCCATGGTTGGAGTCATCACCTCGGCGATTTTGGGAATAGTTCTGTTGCCGCCCAAGCCGCAGTGGTTTAAAAAATGGCATTATATTCTTTATTTTTTGCAGTGGATTTTAATGCCTATAACTTTGATTATTTTTGGAGCTTTCCCGGGACTTGAAGCGCAAACGAGATTAATGCTTAGCGGTAAATTCCGCCTCGGCTTTTGGGTCACGCCGAAGCACAGGTAGTTTAAAATAAATCTTTTTTCTCCAGTGTTCTCCGCTCGAATAAATTAAATTCGTTCAAAACGGAAAACCGACGGAAAATCTGCGAACTCAACCTCGTTGCAACTTGGGATTCAAACAGCGCGATTTTCCCGATTTTCCGTTTTTCGCTCAATAATTTATATCCTCGCTTTGAAATACTGGCTTAAAAAAGATTTATTTTAATTATTAAATTAATATATAACGACATCGCAAGTCGTAAATTTTAGAAATTAAGGACTTGCGATGTCCATAAATCAATAAGTTGTTATGATATATCATAACAAATGCGTTAGGCGCTTGATTTCAACTACTTAATTACTTTATCGCTACGGGCTTATTGTGACGTTAAAACTTGCGGCGTTAGGATTAATGCCGGAGTTTATTGACCAATTGTAAGTGTTCCCGCCACAAGTGTTAATTATTGTAACGCCGGAAGTTGACGGAGCAAGAACTTGTTTCATTGAAATATCATCTATGTATGCGATAAGAGTAAAAGAATCACCTTTCATTATTTAAATTATAAAAATTTTCCATTATTTTGGCGACGAGAATCGGGCCGGTGCCGCCGGGAGTGGGGGTGTATTTTAGTTGCGTAGTTGCATAGTTGCTTAGTTGGTCGGCGTCGAAATCGCCGGAAACTTTTCCACTATTGGACATGTCGTAGCCGAAATCAATTATTATGGAATTTTGTTTTACCATGTCCGGTTTTATGATGCCGGCTCTGCCCGCGCCGGAAATAATAATGTCAGTGTCTTTTAATATTGAAAAGTCTCCGCCTCTGCGTAAAAAAGAGGGATAGATTTGGCGGTCTTTTTGCTGTTCAAGCCATATTGAAATCGGGCTTCCGATAAGTTTTCCAAGTCCGATAACAGTCACCATAATTTTCCGATTTTTGTTTTTCATTTCGGGCAAAATGTTGAGTATGGCTTCGACAACGCCCGCTGCCGGCGGAGATATTTTATTTTGGCCGGCGCGAAATTTATTTAAAGCATCACTGCCTAAAACATCAATGTCTTTTTCCGCGGGAATAATGTCTAAAATTTCCTGGCTCTCCAGGTGTTCAGGCAAGGGGAGCTGAATAATTATTCCGCCGGCATTTTCTTGGCCGGCGATAGTTTTAATTTTTTCGAGCAGTTCGTTTTGTGAAATGTCTTCCGGAAATTCATAGAGTTTAAAATCAATGCCTAATTCTTCGGCGGCTTTTTGTTTTTGTTTTAAAAAACTTATTGAAGCCGGATTTTTACCGACCAAAATGGCGGCCAAAATTTTTTTGGGCGTTGGCCGGGATTTTAAGCCGCCCATTATTTGTTTTGCTATCTCTTTACAGGGAATTTGCGGCATACCTGGTTGCTACAACTTGATGGCAATTTGTCTGATTTTAACGCGTTGCCGGAGTTGTAAAATTAATAATTATTTATTTTTGAAATTATAACCCAGTTTTCAAATTCGACAAATTAAAGTTAAAATCCTATCAAGTTGTAGCACCGGGCATAGGTTTTTAATTGCGAATTCTGAATTTTTTGGCCAGCGATGCAACTTCATGTTTTATATTTTTATTATTTCCTTTTTGGGTTAAAATTTTATTTATCATTTGGGCGATTTGGCACATTTCTTTTTCTTTCATGCCGCGAGTGGTTAATGCCGGCGTGCCAAGCCGGATTCCCGATGGGTCAACCGGGCTGCGCTTGTCAAAAGGAATAGTGTTTTTATTGGCGATAATGCCGGTTTTTTCAAGCAGCTCGCTGGCTTGTTTGCCGCCAATGTCGCGGGAAATAGTATCCACCAACAATAAATGCGTGTCTGTTCCTCCAGAAACAATTCGCCAGCCTAATTTTTTGAGCTCGTCGGCCAATGTTTTGGCGTTTTTAATGATTTGCTTGGCGTATTTTTTAAATTCGGGTTTACCGGCTTCATTTAGGGCTACCGCGATGGCAGCGATTTGATTGATGTGCGGTCCGCCTTGCAAGCCGGGAAAGATAGCTTTGTTAATTTGTTTGGAAAACTTAGCTTTGCTGAAAATTAAAGCGGCCCGCGGCCCGCGCAGAGTTTTGTGGGTGGTAGCGGTAACAACATCGGCATAAGGAAAAGGCGAGGGATAAGCAGAGCCCGCAACCAAGCCGGCGAAGTGCGACATATCAACCATAAAAATCGCGTTAACTTTGTCGCAGATTTGGCGGAATTTTTTAAAATCAATAATTCCGGGATAAGCGGTGAAGCCGGCAATGATTATGGCGGGTTTTTCTTTTTTGGCGATTTTTAAAATTTCTTCGTAATCGAGCTTTTCGGTTTTGGGATTAACGCCATAGGGAACTTGTTTCCATATTTTTCCCGTAAGGCTGACTTTGTGTCCGTGGGTTAAGTGTCCACCCATATCCAGGCGCATGCCCATTATTTTTTTGCCAAATGGAACCAGAGCGGAATAAACAGCAAGATTCGCCGGCGAACCGGAATAGGATTGGACATTAACGTCCCAATTTTTGGAATTAAGTTTAAAAAGTTTAAGCGCTCTGGTTTTTGCCAGAATTTCAAGTTTGTCGATGTTATCGTTGCCGCCGTAATAGCGAGCCTTGGGATATCCTTCGGCGTATTTATTGGTAAAAACCGAGCCTAGCGCTTTGAGAACGTCTTGCGAGACGATATTTTCCGAGGCGATTAAATCTAATGTGTTGTTTTGCCGTTTTTCTTCCAATTTAATGAGTTTTTCTACGACTTTGTCTTTCATTGTCTATATAATAAAGGAGATTTGAGTTATCCACAATATATAGTTTTAACTATCTTGAATTAAGATGTATAATTAAGATTATAAAGGTCGAAGAATTTTTGAATTTGACGAATAAAACCTATGTTAGTTCAAAGCTGGACGGAAATATTGGTCGCTGCCCTCCAAAATCTTTGGTACGGCGTAATCAGCTTTTTACCGTCGCTCATTGGAGCGTTGATTGTTCTTATTGTCGGCTTGGTGGTGGCTTCCATCATTAAGATGGTGATACAGAAAGTGATCGACGCGCTCAAATTGGATTCTCTTTTGAAAAGAGTCGGTTTGGGTCCGTATTTTGAAAGAGCGGGTTTACAAATCAATTCAGGGAAATTCTTTGGACTTTTGATTTATTGGTTTTTGGTCATAGTTTTTATTTTGGTCGTGACCGATATCCTTGGACTTTATGGAATTTCTTTGTTCTTGAAGGACGTTCTTTCGTACTTGCCTAATATCATTGTGGCGGTGTTGATAATGCTTGCCGCGGTGATTGTGGCGAATTTCTTGAAATCATTGGTTAGAGCTTCGGTTTCAAGCGCTAAGCTCCCCGGAGCCAAGTTCCTTGGAACTTTGGCTTGGTGGGTTGTGTCTATCTTCGGTTTGTTGGCGGCGTTGATACAAGTTGGCGTTGCCACAATGTTGATTAACACAATTGTCACCGGCGTGGTCGCCATGGTCGCGCTCGGCGGCGGTATTGCTTTCGGTCTGGGCGGTAAAGATTACGCCGCTCATTTGTTGGAAAAACTGAGAAGAGAGACCGAAGAAAGGTAGTATCCGAAAGCCTTCGCGCCAAAGCGCGCCCGCCTTCGGCGGGACGAATAGGCACATGCGAATTAATTCGGTTTAATAAAAACGAAAAATCCCGTTCTTGTGAGGAGTTCGGGATTTTTTGTTAGTAAGTGTTTATATGGGCTTGACAAAATCATGTAATCTGGTATAATTCCCTTGGTACATAAATAACCGCAATTATGCGGAAATAACAAGAAGAAAGGAGATTCGTCATGACACAAGTCGCGGACGAGGTTTTAGGAAAAGTAGCCCGGCAACAGCACGAACTTTTTCGTCGGGTAAAGGAAGGAACGCTTGATCCTGCTCTGGTATCGCGTGGGCTTCAGGACTTAATTGAAGGTCGGTTTGCGGTTAATAGCGATATCTACGCCATTTCCGCGAACTACGACCTTTCAGTCGAAAAAGCGGTTAAGGCCGGAAAGTATGACTGGTCGAATAGCGACATTACGACCAAGCATTTTCCGTCCAGCCGCAAAGGCGCGGCCGAGCTGGAAATCACTCTCGTCCATTTCGATAGGGAAATCGATTCGGACGAGGCGATTCGCGAACTCGACAAAATGGGTTTGCGGCCGGTCGAGCTTCCGGAGCTTCTCGCGCTCGGGGCCAAATACCCTGATGTTCAGCGAGAATTTCCGGTAATCGCTCTTGGCTCTGTCTGGCAGTATCCGCTTGACTACCGCTTCGTGCCGTATCTGAGCGAGTCTTCCGGCAGGCGTGGGCTGGGTCTGGATTGGTTCGGCCACAGGTGGCATCGCCGCTGCCGCTTCGCCGCCGTTCGCAAGTAAGCTCTTGGACTTTTAGGTTTTGTATTTTAAAACCCTTAGTCCCTTTAACCCTTATGTATTGGAGGATGCATAAGGGTTTTTAATTTATGAAAATTTTGATAAGATAATATTGGATAGTAGATTTATTATGCTTGCGGCTACGGCTTCAAGCGATCGAATTCCGGAATTATCGCACTGCGGAATTTTGGCGGCCACGGCTTCCAAAAGAGACACAAATAATTTCTAAAAAATAAAGATACTTGGCATAAGGCGTTAAGGGATTAGGCAGTGCCGATGTCCCGAATAATATTCAGCTCCAAGAGTATTTCAAAGAGTGGTGGTTTTGAAGACGCTTTATACATTTGGCTCTGTCTGGCAGAATCCGAATGACAACCGCAACGTGCCGTATCTGAACGAGAATTCCGGCAAGCGTAAGCTGAATCTGAATTGGTTCGACAACAGGTGGAATCGCCATTGCCGCTTTGTGGCTGTCCGAAAATCTCTTTATTCCCCCGTTACCCGCGGGGTTTATTTTTGCATTCCCTTTATCCACCCGCCGACCATTTTCCCGATTTCATCCAATTGCCGGGAAAGCAAAATATATTTATTATTATCAACCACTTTTAATTCCCAAGCGATTTGCAGAAAAAATTTCAGTAAATCTATTTTCGCTCCGGCTTTTTGCAGATACGGCAGTTTTTGCTCTTTACTTAAATAGCTCGCGGTAAATAAAAGCTCAATAGTGTCTATGAACAGCGAATCTATTTTGGAGCCGAGCGTATATCGCGATTTTTTCGGAAAATGGTTTTTGAATTCGTCCCAAAACTTGTATGTTTGCACCAGTTTTTGGATAATCGGCAGTGTCGGTCTTGCGGGGGGGCATTCCCGGAAATATTTTTATGAAAATTCAATTCAGCCATAAATTTGAGGATATCATAAGTATAGAAAATTTGCTGGAAGCTTGGAAGGAATTTTTGAAAGGCAAGCGAAGCAAGCCGGACGTTCAGGAATTTTCCCTGCGGCTGATGGATAATATTTTCAGTCTTCATAATGATTTGAAAAACAAAACATACAAACACGGCGGATATAAAGCGTTTAACATTTCCGACCCGAAGCCGAGAAACATCCATAAGGCGATTGTCCGCGACCGGCTGCTGCACCACGCCGTCTGCAGAAAGCTATATCCGTTTTTCGACAAAACTTTCATCGCCGATTCTTTTTCGTGCAGATTAAACAAGGGGACGCACAGGGCGATAAATAGATTTCGAGTTTTGGTAGCCAAAGCAAGCGAAAATCACACGAAAACCTGCTGGGTTTTGAGGTGCGACATTAAAAAATTTTTCGCCAATATAAATCACGAAATTTTGATGGAAATCTTAAGTAGATACATTCCCGACAAAAATATTTTACGGCTATTGGAAAAAATAATCTCCAGTTTTTATTCTATAAAGCCCGGCATCGGTCTGCCGCTTGGCAACCTGACTTCTCAGCTGTTCGTGAACATTTATATGAACGAATTTGACCAGTTTGTGAAACATAAATTGAAAGTAAAATACTATGTCCGCTATGCCGATGATTTTGTAATTTTATCTCAAAATAGAAATGAGCTTGAAAATCTGATAATTCCGATAGCGGAATTTTTGGAAAGCCACCTTGGTCTTGAACTTCACCCCGACAAAATATTCATAAAAACCATGGCTTCGGGAATTGATTTTCTCGGTTGGGTGAATTTTTCTAACCATAGGGTTTTACGGACATCAACAAAAAGGCGGATGTTGAAAAAAATAAAACAAAATCCAATCGAGGCGACCATAAATTCATATTTAGGCATGTTAAAACATGGGAATGCATATGGATTAAAAAAGATTATTTGTTGTTGAAAAATTATCGAAAATACGCTATAATAAATAAAAATGGTTATCACTTTTTACGGCGAAGGCTGTTTTAAAATCCAAAGCGGCGAGTTTTCCGTTCTAACGGACCCTTTTGACAACTCGACCGGTTTGACTCCGCCCCGTTTTAAGGCGGATGTTGTCTTAAAAACCATCACTCCGGTGCCTTTGTCCGAGCGCAAAGAAGGCGAAGCGGTGGAAATAGTCGGTCCCGGTGAGTACAACATAAAAGATGCCGATATAAACGGCTTTCTTTTGGCAAAAGAATCATCGAGCAAGTTTTTCAAAACCGCTTATTTGGTGAAAATCGAGGATATCAATCTTTGTTTTTTAGGCCATATTTCCGAAATGCCCGAGCCGGCGATATTGGAGCACTTGGGCGAACCGGATATTGTTTTTATTCCGGCCGGAGGCAGCCCGTTTATCGACCAAAAATCGGCGGCGAAAATAATAAAACAGCTCCAGCCGAAAATTATAATCCCGTCGTTTTTCAAGGCGGCGTCGCTTAAAAGAAAAGCCGAAGACATAAATAAATTTTTAGAAGAATTAAACGGCGATAAATCCAAAGTTGGCGAGGCGCAGGAAAAATTGACGATTAAAAAGAAAGATTTGGCGGCTATTAAAAAAGCGGAAGTTGCCGTGTTGAAAATATAACCCGGTAATTCTACTTCAACGATGCTCTTCTTTTTATGAATTATCATGAAGCGTGAATAGGGTTGTGGTAAGTGTACTGAATCGCCGCTATTGGCTGAAATTTAGAAGAGCATAACGGGCAAAAATTTTCGACAAAAATAATAATATTAATTAAGATATGGCATTAGGAGAACTTCAAAATAAGCACAAATTTAATAAAATTTTTGCGATTTGAAGTAGAATTACCGGGTATATGGGAGTTAAAAATTTTATCGAGAAAATCCAAAATTCCGACGAGCGAACAAAGAGAAAGTGGCTGGTAATATGCAGCGCGGTGGCGATGGTGGTGATAGTTGCGTTTTGGGTGTTTTACATAAAATCAATTTTCGAAATTCCCCAGCCGATTCAGGCGGAAACGCAGGCAAGCGGGCCGGGATTCTGGGATATTTTCAAAAATGGCGCGTCAATAGTTTTCAATTCAATAATCAATAATATAAAAAGCATTTTTGCCAATTTAACCGGTTCAAAAACGGTGATAATACAATAATTTAGATGCCCAGTTGCTACAACTCGATAGAATTTTAACTTTAATTTGTTGAGTATGGCGATTAGGCACAATTAAGAATAAATAATTATTAATTTTACAATTCCGGCAATGCGTTAAAATCAGACAAATTGCCATCGAGTTGTAGCACTGGGGATGGATTTAAAGAATCAAAAAATCGAAAAGAGGGATATAACCGATGAGCTTCGCGAGTGTTATTTGGATTACGCGATGTCGGTTATAGTTTCGCGCGCTTTGCCGGACGTAAGAGACGGCTTAAAGCCGGTGCAAAGAAGAATTTTATGGACGATGTGGGAAGAAGGTTTGGGTTATTCTTCCAAGTTCAGGAAATCGGCAAACGTGACCGGTACGGTTTTGGCTAGGTATCATCCGCATGGCGATATGGCGGTTTATGACGCGATGGCCAGAATGGCGCAGGACTTTTCTTTGCGTTACCCGTTGATTTTCGGCCAGGGCAACTGGGGAAGCGTCGACGGCGACGCGCCGGCGGCTCAAAGGTATACCGAAGCAAAACTGTCGAAAATATCCGAAGAAATGCTGTTTGATATCGAGAAAGAAACCGTTGATTGGCAGCCGAACTACGACTCGACCCGTGATGAACCGAAAGTTATGCCGTCAAAACTCCCGAATCTTTTGCTTAACGGCTCAATGGGCATCGCGGTTGGTATGGCGACCAATATCCCGCCGCACAATCTTTCGGAAATCGTTGACGCGTCGGTTTATTTGGCAGACCATCCGAAAGCAAACAGCGAAGATTTGATGCAATTTATCCAAGGGCCGGATTTTCCGACCGGCGGAATTATTTACGACAAAAAAGCCATTGCCGAGGCTTATGTTTCGGGCAGGGGCGCCATTACTTGCCGCGCCAAAGCGGAAATCGAAGAAAGAAAAGCTGGACAATTCAATATCGTGGTTACGGAAATTCCGTATCAGGTTAATAAGTCGGAACTTATCACAAAGATCGCCGAATTGGTGCAGGACAAAAGAGTTGAAGGCATTCGCGACTTGCGCGACGAGAGCGACAGGGAAGGCATGCGCATTGTGGTTGAGCTTAAAAACGACGCCAATCCGCAAAAAGTTTTAAACCAGCTTTTCAAGCACACCGATTTGCAGAAAAATTTTAACCTAAACATGATTGCTTTGGTTGACGGCATTCAGCCGCAACTTTTGTCGCTTAAGGAAGTCGTAGCCGGACACTTGGAACACCGCAAAGTTGTTGTCGAGCGCCGCGCGAAATACGAACTTAAAAAAGCCAAAGAACGCGAACACATATTGGAGGGCTTGGCGAAAGCGCTGGCGAAAATCGACGACGTAATTTCGACGATTAAAAAATCCAAAGATCGCAGCGACGCGCACGAAAATTTGGTAAAGAAATTCAAATTCACCGACATTCAAGCTTCGGCGATTTTGGAAATGCGTTTGCAGAGTTTGGCCGCTTTGGAACGCCACAAAATTGAAGCGGAATTGGAAGAAAAGAGAAAATTAATCCGCGAACTTGAAACTTTGCTTAAAAGCCCGGAGAAAATTTTAAAAGTCGTCAAAGACGAATTCGCGGAATTAAAAACCGTTTACGGCGACAGCCGCAGGACCAAAGTTATCTCTTCGGGTTTGACGGAATTTAAAGAAGAAGACTTGGTGCCGCAGGAAGAAGCTGTGATAACGCTTTCGGGAGCGGGTTATATCAAGCGCGTTCCGCCTTCGAGCATTAAAGTCCAGCATCGCGGCGGCAAAGGCGTGGTTGGCTCGGATGTTAACGATGAGGATTTCATCAGCCACTTTATTTCCGCCGACACGCACGACAATATTTTGTTTTTCACCAATAAGGGCAGGGTTTTTCAGACTAAGGTTTATGAAATTCCGGCCGGTTCGCGCACCAGCAAGGGCAAGGTAATTCAAAATTTCTTGGAAATTCCGACCGATGAAAGCGTCAGCGCCATTGTGGCGTACGCCGATAACGGCAAAGCGCAAAGCGCAAAGCGCAAGGAACAAAACGATTCGCGATTAGCGCTTAGCGATTCGCAGTTTTTAACAATGGTAACGAAAAAAGGCGTTATCAAAAAAACCGGATTGGAAAATTTCAGCAATATCCGCCGTACCGGCATCGCCGCGATTAATTTGCAAAAAGGCGACGAATTAAAATGGGTAAAAATTTCTTCGGGCAAAGACGAAATAATTTTGGCGACCGCCGATGGCCAGGCGATAAGATTTAAAGAATCGCAGTTGCGCCCGATGGGCAGAACGGCCGCCGGAGTTAAAGCAATCAAGCTTAAAGGCAATGACATTATCGCCGGACTTGATATAATTAATACAAGCGACAAAAAACAAGAGGCAGGCAACAAGCTGTTGATTGTCACCGAAAACGGATTTGCCAAGCAAACGCCGCTTAAAGAATATAAAGTGCAAAGCCGCGGCGGACAGGGAATAAAAACGGCAAAGATTAATGATAAGACCGGTAAAATCGTGAGCGCGAAAATTATTGCCGGAGAAGAAGAATTGATGGCGCTTTCAAACAAGGGCCAAATTATCAGAACAAAAATTTCCGATATCAGAACCGCGGGCCGCGCGACATCGGGAGTAAAAATTATGCGGCTCAACAGCGGCGACAAGGTCGCGGGAACGGTAGCATTGTAATAATGCAAAAAATGCGAATCTTGCGAATACTGCGAATAAAACGTATTGGCGGTATTAGCATGAATTCGTAGATTGGCATTACAAAGCGAAGCGTATGAATTTTTCACGCAATCAAATAATTATAATCGGCGCGGTTGTCGCGGTGGTTTTGTTTTTCGTTTTACTTTTTCTTGGAATTATCCCGGGTTTAAAACCGGCTGGGTCCGGGGGGTTGGGTATCGGCGGTCCGACTGGCGGCCAGCAAACAAAACTTGCATTTTGGGGCACGGCAGGGGGAAATAACGCCAATGCCATTCAAAAAGTTATCGAGAAATATTCCCAGAAAGATGCTGCCGTTTCGGTAAGTTATAAAGAGTTTGATAATGCTGCCGATTATGAAAAATCTTTGATAAACGCTTTAGCCACCGGCCACGCGCCCGATATTTTTATGTTCCATAGCGGCTGGCTGAGAAAGCACTACGATAAAGTGTATCCGGCGCCCGACACGCTTAATGCGGCTTACGTCCAACAAATGTTTCCGGACGTAGTGGCCCACGATTTTGTTTTGCAGGGGAAAGTTTATGCTTTGCCGCTTTATATCGATACTATCGCTTTCATTTACAATAAAGATATTTTTAATGCCAAGTCAATTGCCGTGGCACCGAGAGCCTGGGTTGATTTTCAGAGTTTTATTCCTCGGTTGCGCGAAGTTAATCTTTTAAATCAAATTACGAAACCGGCGGCCGCCATTGGCGGTTCGGAAAAAAGCGTAAGCGACGCTTCGGATTTGTTGAGTCTTTTAATGCTTCAATATAAGAGCCAGATGCTTGATAGTCAAGGCAAGGTGAGTTTTGGCAATGAAGGGCTTAACGCTTTTAATTTTTATCTTCAGTTCGCCGACCCGTCGAGCCAGTACTACACTTGGAACGACAATATCGGTAATTCAATAGACGATTTTAGCAATGGCGACGCGGCGATAATTTTCGATTATCAATCGGCGTTGGCGAAAATCAAAGAGAAAAATCCTTACATGAATATCGGGGTTGGCCAAATGTTGCAATTTGATTTAAGCCAACCGGTGGATTACGCCGATTATTGGGGATTGGCGGTTTCTTATCAGAGCGCGAACAAAGTCGCGGCTTGGAATTTTGTGGCCGGCGTAACGGCGGATCAAACAATAGCCGATACTTATTTGCAAACCAGCGGCAAGCCGCCGGCGTTGCGTTCATTGATAGATAAATATAAAAATGACCCGGATTTGGGCGTTTTTGCCAAACAAGCGTTGACGGCTAGGTCGTGGACGCAGCCGGACGTGGCGGAAGTCAGACAAACCTTTTCAAATATGATAGAATCAGTATTAAATGGCAAGCTATCGTCGGACAAGGCGATAAAGCAGGCGGAAAGCCAAATAAATTCGCTTTAATTTTTTTTGGAATGTTTAATAAAGTAAAAACAATAACTTTTGCGATTCTTTCGGTTGTTTCTTCGACGCCGCCGGTGTTTGTTAATGCCGCTGGCTTGGTGCCGTGCAGCGGGCTTGATTGTACCTTTTGCCAGTTGGGAGAGTTATTTCAAAACATCATCAACTTTTTGATTTATTTGATTTTCCCTTTGGCGGCAATAATGATAGTTGTCGGTGGATTGTTTATGATGACGGCGGCAGGTTCGAGCAGCCGGTTCCAACAAGGCAAACAAATCGCCACGGCGGCGGTTATTGGAGTTTTAATTGCCTTGCTTTCATGGTTGGTAATTGATACAATTATTAAAGAGATAGCCTTGGGTTGGGGAAATGCCGCTTTGGGCCCGTGGAATCATGTTGATTTATGTCCGGCAAGCCTATAATGGCGCGCAATAAATAAATTTATGTTTAAATTTGCGACAATTTTAACGGTTTTGGGCGTTATGCCCGTAATCAACACCGCGTTTGCGATAAAGGACATTGGCGCTTCGGCTCAACAGCTTTGCGCTCAAAATCCAGGGAACTGTCCCATTTCCGATATCAGCCAGGTTTGGACTATTTTAGCCAGAGTGGTCCAATACGCTTACACTCTTTTCTTTATTGTTGCCATAGTTTTTATTCTTATCGCGGCTTTTAATTTTTTGACCGCTAAAGGCGATACCGCGAAGGTGGTTAGCGCCCGCAGCCAGATTTTATACGCGGTTGTGGCAATTATAATCGCTTTGCTTTCAGTTGGAGCGGCGCAGATTATAAAGAGTTTTATTATTTCGTAATAATATGAAAAAAATATTTGCAGCTTCAGCTATATTGGCGTCATTGGTCGTTCCGGTTGCTGTTTTGGCGATTGCGCCTGGCACAATACCAACTCCAGGTGAATTAGGCATACAAAATGCCGGTAATTTGCCTAAAAATACCAATGATATAATGGATAAAATCGCTTCGATAGTCGGTTATGTCTATATTTTGTTTTTTATCGCGGCGGTGTTGTTTATAATTCTTGCCGCGTTTAATTATTTGACCGGCGGCGATGCTCCGGCAAAAATAGAAACCGCGCATAAGCAATTGGTTTATGCGGCTATTGCTATTGTTGTCGCGTTATTGAGCGTGGTGGCGCAGGTGATTGTGAGCGATTTTCTGGGCGGTGGCTCTAACAATCAACAAGGTCCAGGGAAAACTCCTTTTGGAGTTCCGGGTGTAGATTATCCGGCTTATCCTGGCGGTTCAGTACAAATATAAGATAAAAATAAACAGATATATAAAGGTCGGTTATTGTAAAAATAATCACAATGAATCAGTTAAAAATAAAATTAGTTTCCGCCCTTATCGGGGCTTCGGCTCTGGCGAGTAATGTTGCTTTTGGCCAGATAGTTAATATTCCGGGCACGCAGCCGAGCAATATAACAACCGTAGGAGGTTTGTTTGATATCGTTAAAAACGTTGTTGGATGGATTTATATCCTTTTCTTCGTTATCGCGGTATTGTTCATCATTTTCGCGGCGTTTACATATTTGACCGCCGGCGGAGACCCGAGCAAGACCGAACAGGCGAAAAATCAGTTGATTTACGCGGCTGTCGCCATTGCGGTGGCGCTGTTGGCTGTTGGATTCCAGCAAATTATCAGTAATTTTCTGGTAAATCCGGCTCCACAGGCTTAATATTATCGCAAAAACAAGGAGGCCCGGTTTTGGGCCTCCTTTGATAGTGAATCTATAAATTTTTATAATGTTCAAACTTTTGGAAAATATTTTTTTGGGTTTTAATAAAGTTGCGCTGGCTCAGCCTGTAGGTGGAGGAATCCCTTATGGCGGCGGCGCTCCGGGTGGAAATGAAATTCCTAATCCGCTTGGCGCGGGAAGCACATTTTTAACAGTAATTGACAGTATTATAAATTATTTAATTTTTATCAGCGCACCGATTTTGGCGATAATGGTTTTGGTCGCGGGGTTTCAAATTTTAACCGCTCGCGGAAACGCGACTAAAATTGTTGCCGGCAAGCAAACGCTCACATACGCGGTTATTGGGTTTGTTATAATTTTGGTTTCAAAAGGCGTTGCTTTAATTCTTTTATCTTTGCTTAAGGTTTAAAAAAAGATAGCCCCGCTTCGAATTACTTCGAGGCGGGGCTTTTTTATTGCACTCGCACTATTTCAACGAGCGTTGGACTTTCCACGTCCTTCGCGCTCATCAAATAGAGCTTTCCGGCTGGTGCGGAACCGGTCCATGTCGACCATCCGGCGGCCATATTGTAAATTTTACTTGTGCCGTCGGGTTTGCCGGAAATTACTCTGTAGGGAGCATCTCCGCGCAGTCTGTGGATTGTACC